>Ga0307478_10001227_pt1 | contig 22830 bp, 19 predicted proteins | sample atmos_gasesECM4C_2_FD_203713 | JGI IMG/M metagenome (GOLD analysis project Ga0307478, IMG submission 203713) | Hardwood forest soil microbial communities from Morgan-Monroe State Forest, Indiana, United States - atmos_gasesECM4C_05 | ecosystem: Environmental > Terrestrial > Soil > Temperate... | reverse complement strand
TTACCAGAGGCTCGAAACTTTCCCGGGTCACGCGCAGGGAATACGTACCGGGCTTCAGATCTGGGGAGGCAAATTTACCGAGGCCGTCCGACGAAAGCACGAGAGGCTGCGTAAGGTCGGCACCCGTGATTTCGATCCGCGCCCCGGCAATGACGGCGCCTGATGGATCTTGAACCGTGCCGGAAATCGTTTCGGCATGCAGCCATGGGGGCGCCATCAAGCACAGAACCGCGAGTGCCATTTTCGGCAGAGAAAAAAACCGGCGGATCGCTGCGGGCGGCTGGTCAACGAGTTGGAACGAAGTGTACGGCAAGACCAGAGTCTAAGCCTGTTCCGGCGCCTGCGTCATCTAAGTTGGGGTTGAGGGAAATATCTTTGGGGCTTTTCAGGTCGAAGTGGCGCAAGAACCAGGGTCCCTCGCGTTGCTCGGTATGACAAGTTTGTTGGTCGGCGCTTGAGGCCTTTCTGGAGCTGAATAACCAAAAGCAAGGTCAAAGGCAAGCGGGCAGGAGTGCCCGCTCCACACGAACTAAAACAGAATCAAAAGCAAAGTCCAAGGTTTTGCGAAAGCTGGGCTACTCCAGGTTCTTTCCTCGGGTTTCGGGCAGTTGAGTGGTCATCAGGGCGGCCAGCAAATATCCTGAGGCGCACAAATAAAATGCCCAACTCAATCCTTTGCTCTGGGCGACTCGGCCAATCACCAGCGGGGCGACCGCGCTCAGGGTTCGTGCGCCGCTGTAAGTGAATCCCAGGGCGCGAGCGCGCACGGCGGTGGGAAATATCTCGCTGCCTATAATTCCGGAACCCGAGAAAAGGCCGGTGCCGAAAAATGCTACCAGCGTTCCCACGATCATGAGAATAACGGGAGACCGCGCTGCGGCATAAAGTGGAATCAGAAAGACCGCCGTGAGACTGTAGAGGAAAAATGCCTTGCGCCGACCAAGCCTGTCGGCCACCCAACCAAAGCTGGCATAGCCGGGAAACATTCCGAACAGATTCAGGACAACCAGAAGACTAGTAGTCCCTACGACGCCAAAGCCGCGCCCGCCCTGCGATACGGGAAGCGACAAGTAGGGCGGCATCCAGGTAAATAGTCCCCACCAGGCAAACATGGCAAAGAAATTGAAGAGCAACAGGGCCACGGTATGCCTGATGTAAGGCGGCCGAAAGATCACCGAAAATGTTGTGGAGACGTAACTGGTTACGTCTTTCGCTGCATGGTCGATGCTCGCGGTGGCATGGGGCGGGTGTAAGTTCCGGTCCAGCCACAGTTCGGACTCGGGGACGCCCCGCCGAATCCACAAGGTGACGAGCGCGGGCAGAATCCCGACAAAGAACACGGCGCGCCATCCGAAATAGCGAGCCAACGGTCCGGCCACCAAAGCGGCGGCGGCGAAACCAATGGCCCACGAACTCTGCACCAGCGAGATCGCGCGGGCGCGGAATTCGGTGGGCCAGGTTTCGGCCACCAACGTGGCTCCCGTATTCCATTCGCCGCCCATGCCCAGCCCGAGCACGAACCGGGCCACCGCCAGCATTGCGACGGTGGTTGCCAGTCCCGAGGCGAACGAGCACAACGAATAGGTAAGGATGCTGGCCATCAGGGCCCGTTTGCGGCCGATGCGGTCCGCGATAAATCCAAACAGCACGCCCCCCAGGCCGGAAGCCAGCAGCGTCAACGTGCCCAGAAGTCCGGCGGTAGTTTTGCTCATGCCGAGATCGCGCATGAGAAGCGCGAGCACGAGCGCATAGAGCATGGCGTCGAAGGCGTCGAGCGCCCAGCCCAGGGCGGCGGCGAGTAATGTGCGCCGCTGCGCCGGTGTGGCTTGCCGGATGAGTTGGACGGGGCCGATGGCCATGAATGCGGGATTGTACGGCGTAGGAAGGAATTGTCAATTTCCGATTTTTGGAAATCTCGCGCCTAAGTTCCGTCCCCTCCAGATGTTTCCTCTTCTGATACGTCGGTCCGGGTTTTACAATGTTTTGACCTACTCGGCAGCGATAGTCGATTAGCCTTGTCTGGTGACTGGGCGGCGTATGTTCTGAGAAGGGATGTGCCTATGAGATTTCAGCGGGTTCCCGTGCTGCTAGTTTTTCTTCTGTCATTCCTCACGCCCTGCTTCGCGCACCACATGGCGGTCGTCGTCAACAAGGACAACAACGTGGGCAACGTGACCGCGGTGCACCTGGCAAAGCTTTTTCGCTCGGAGATCCGGAAGTGGCCGGATGGCAGGTCCGTGGTGTTAGTTCTGCACAAAAATTCCCCTGGCGAAAACAAAACGCTGGAGCGCCTGAACAAGATGAGCGCCAGCGAATGGAACGCGCTGATCGTGAGCCACAGGGATTCGATTCAGATGGCGGACTCTGACGCCGATGTTCTGAAGATTGTGCAGTCGACGCCGGGCGCCGTGGGTTTAGTGGATGTGCGCTACGTCGACAGCACTATCAACGTGGTGCGAGTGGAGGGGAAACTGCCGATGGAGTCAGGATATCTGCCGCATTAGCGTGGGCAAGTTGCAGCGGTCGTCGTGGAATACTTCTCCAGACTAAGAGGTCATTTTAGCCGTAGCAGATGAAAATATCTTCTGGCCGTGTTCACGTCGCGCGCGATCTGCTCGCGCAAAGCCTCGACCGACGGGAACTTGATCTCATCGCGCAGCCGGTTGAGAAAAGAAATCTCAACTTCGCTCTCATTAGTCGCGCGTAGCTTCGATTCGGTATTATCCTACCCGTATGTTTCGCAAAGTTTGTGCGTTAGTCCTGTTACTGCTGAGCGGAATGCTCGCCCAGCAGGATTCTCGTTTGCGCACTCAGGCGAATGTGGTACTGGTGCCGACGCTGGTGAAAGATGCAGAGGGCCATATCGTTTACGGATTGTCGCAAAATGATTTTGTAATCGAGGATGACGGCGCGGAACAAGCTGTTCGGATGGATGATTCTGCCGAGGCCACCCCTGTTTCGGTTGTCGTGGCCATTCAAACGGGTAGGAGAGCGTGGCGCGAATTTCTCAGAATGCGCGGCGTCGGCTCAATGCTGACCGCCGTTTTCAATCAACCCAAATCGCGCGTAGCGCTGGTCGAGTTCGACAGCCATGTGAATCTGGTCGAGAACTTCAGCGACAACGAAAGTCCAATTCACGACGACCTTAAGAACCTGCAAGCGGGCGATAACGGCGCGGCCATTCGCGATGCTATTGAATTTTCGGTTGGCTTGCTGGAAAAAGAACCAGCCGGTCGCCAGCGCGTACTGCTGCTGGTCAGCGAGAACCGTGACCATGGTAGTCATGTCAGCAAGACTGATGACGTAATTGCTTCCATCGGAAACAGCAATACCGTCATATACGCTTTGGTGTTCTCGCCATCGCTGTCGCAGGTGCTGGACACGGAGAAGGGTCTTAACCGGGACGAGGCATATTGGGATGCGCCTCCAGACATAATCGGTACTCTGTTGATGGCCCGGAATGCCATGAAAAAGAACATTACGAAAGCCATTACGGGGATCACCGGCGGAGAATACCAGCTGTTCACAACTCGAAATGGATTCGAAGATCGGCTGGTCGATTTCAATAATCACCTGCGTAGCCGCTATATATTAAGCTTCGCTCCGCAAAGCCCCCACCTGGGTATGCACCAAATTCGAGTGCGATTAAAACAACCTTCCCCCGGAATAAGCCTTCTGGCGAGGACCAGTTATTGGGCGGTAGACACAGCCCAATAGGCCCGGCCACGCCAGACGATCAATTTTCATTCGGGCTTGGTCGCAGCCGTAGCAGATGAAAATATCTTCTGGCCGTGTTCACGTCGCGCGCGATCTGCTCGCGCAAAGCCTCGACCGACGGAAACTTGATCTCGTCTCTGACTCGATGGAGAAAAGAAATCTCAACTTCGCTCTCCGGCGTCAGCTCAATAGGATGGAAGGTCAGCAGGTGGGACTCAATGGCAAACGAGTCCGCGCCAAACGTCGGGCGATTGCCCACGTTGGTCACGGAATCAAAGCGCTCGGTCGCGACACGCGTCCAGGTGATGTAGACGCCATCGCTGGGGACAAGTTCTTCGTAGCGCGCGAGATTGATGGTAGGCACCGTGTACTTCGAACCATAGCCGCGGCCGCGTCCCGGGGTACCTAAAATGCAGAAAGGACGGGCCAGCAGATGGCGCGCCCGGCTCACCCGCCCCTGGGCGATCAGTTTTCGAAGGTGACTGCTGGAGACGGGCTCGCCGCGCAGCTTCTGCTCCGGGTAGACCTTCACTTCAAATCCCATCTCCTGCCCGAACTGCTGCAGCAGATTTACGTCGCCCGCGGCCTTGTGTCCGAAACGGAAGTTGTAACCTTCATGCACTTCGCTGGCGTGCAGCTTCTTCTTCAGGATGCGCTCGGCAAACTGACGCGGCGTCATCAGCGAAAGATCGCGGCCAAAGGGCAAAGCCAGAACCGCATCGATGCCTGTGGCTTCGAGCAGGCGCAATTTTTCGGGCAGGGGAGTGATGAGCTTCAGACCGGAATCGGGCCGTAGAATGCGGGCTGGATGAGGCTCAAAGGTAACCGCCACCGCCTTCCCACCGCTCTGCCGCGCGCGCCGCACTATCTCGGTGAGAACATGCGCGTGCGCGCGATGCACTCCATCAAAATTCCCCACACTCACCAGGGAGGGGCCGAAGTCTGCGGGAACGTCTTCGAGTTTGTGGAAAACTTGCATCGGGTGAAGATTAACCGCCGAGAACGCCAAGCCAACTAGATTTCAAAGTCCAGCTTCAGTCCGTCATACGACAGGCGCACGTGCGGCGGCAGGGTGGCGTTGGTGGCCTCATGCGCCAGATCGTGGCAGATGTGGGTAAAGAAGGCCCGCTTCGCTTTCACCCGCTCCACGATGCGCAGCGAATTCTCCACCGTCGAATGCGTAGGATGCGGCTTGTGCCGCAGCGCATCCAGAAAGAGAATGTCCAACCCTTCCAACTGATGGTACGACGCTTCCGGAATTTCACTGTGGTCGGTAAGGTAGGCGGCCGAACCAAAGCGGAAGCCGTAAATCTCCGTCTCCCCATGGATAATCCTTACGGGTTCGAAGCGCGCTCCGAAGATCTCGACCGGTCCATCAATGGGATGCAACTCGAGTTGCGGCAAGCCGCCAAATTTGTAATTGGCATCGAAGATATAGCTGAACATGCGGCGCAGAAAAGCGGCTGCATCGGGGCGAGCGTAAAGCGGCAATCTTCCTGGTTTATGGGAATAACTGAGGGGGCGCAGATCGTCGATGCCAAGAATGTGATCGGCGTGGGTATGGGTGTAAAAAACCGCGTCCAGGCGCGTGATGCGCTCTCGAATGGCTTGGGCGTAGAAATCAGGCGTGGTGTCAATGAGCACCACTTTGCCGGCAAACTCAAGCATGACGGAAGGGCGGGTGCGGCGGTCATGGGGATCGCTGGACTGGCATACGGCGCAGTCGCAGCCGAGCGTGGGCACGCCCATGGACGTGCCGCTCCCCAGCACCGTGAGCGTAGCCTTCATGCGCGGGCCTGCTTGCTCATCGTCCGCTGGTTCCAGTGGCTGGGCTGGGCTGCGGGGGACGAGAGAGCGCGTTGGTTACTTCCACATAAGCCATGCGCACTTCGTAAAGGCTGTTCTGCAGGAAAGCCTCCTCCGTCGAGGTGAGGTTTCCCCTGGTCTTTTCGGCAAGGAGCGAGAGTGTGTCGATGGTCTGGCGCGCTCCGATGATGTCGAGGCGCGGCTGCTCCCCCTGCTGATGCATCAATCCCAACTGCAGCATTGCCGTCATATAGAGTGAGGCGAGGAAACGCTCGAAGGTCATTTCAAATTCTTTAGCGGAGCGGCCGCTAAGTTCCACGCGCGAGTCCAGTTGTTGCGACGATTGGCGGTAGGCGTCAGCCTGAGCCTTTTGCTCGGCCGCGGTGGGGGGTGGGGGCACACTCTGCCCGCCAAGTTCGTCTTCCACCGCGGGAAATTCTGAAACGGAGTTCGGCTCCGACGCGGTCTTGTTGGGGGCGATCGGAGGCGGTTCTGGCGCGGCCGGCTTGGGCGCTTCCGCGTCCTTTCGAATCTCGCTGCGCAAGTCTCCATCCTCGGTAAACAAACGACGGTCAGTTACGGTGAACCCGGATTCCGGTCTCTTCTCAGCCATAGCATGTGTCCTTTTAGATCGTTGTTTCAGAATGTCGATGAAATACAAGCCGCTCTGCTTCGCATCATTTTTTTGGCGCAAAGCTGGCGGCCTTTGCGGTCAAACGTTTTGTTCCTATGCCTTGTGCAGCACGGCATCGTCTGTCTGCGGCAGCGCGCCGACTGCAAGCGGCAATTGGATCACGGTCGCCTTGGAACTTCCAATCGTCACCTCGCGGCCCGGCACTCCCACCTCGCGCCGGATGTATCCCAGCGCGATCCTCCGCTCTTCACCCGGAGCCCCGGTTCGCAGAGCGGCGACGCTGGTGATTTCGCCAACTTCTTTTTCGGCAGAGACAATCTTTGCGCCCGCCGGAATCTCAGCCGCGCCTTCCAGGAGAAATCCGGTAAATTTACGATGCACGTTGCCGCGCGATCGGATGCGCTCCACAATCTCCTGTCCCACATAGCAGCCTTTGTTGAAGTTGAGGGCGCGCGTCTGTTCGGTCTCCTGGGGCAAGTCCCGCTCGCGGATGTCTACGCCATAGAGCGGAATGCCGGCTGCGATGCGCTGCATTTCCAAAGCCTCGCTGCCCACGGGCGTCGCCCCGGCGGCGATCAAGGCCTGCCAGGTCTTGTAAACATCCGAGGGCGCAAGCCAGACTTCGTAAGACTCCTGGGGCGATTCTTCGCCGTGGATGACCGTACACTGCACGCAGCCGCAATCGCAATTGCATTGTGGAGTGATCATCTGCAACGGCTCCAGATTTGGAACTTCGATGCCCGCCTTATTTAAGACGGCGCGCGACTCAGGTCCCGTCAGGCCGACAGCGGTCTGCGTCTCGCTGACGTTAGCGACTTCCACATCGTCCATGATGATGAAGTGGTCGAAGGTGGCAATGATCTTTTCAACCTGGCTGCGGTCGGTTTCGACGATCAGAGACTCACCCTGGTTGTAAACATACATATCGCCGAGGATGCGGCCCTGCGGGTTGAGCAGGAAGGCATAGACGCCGTGACCGACGGCGAGATCGCGAATGTTACTTGTGACCATGCCATTCATCCAGCGCACTCTGTCGCTGCCAGTCAGGGAAACCCGGGCGCGGAAGCCCAGATCATAGATTCCACAGCCATCCAGAAGGGCGGAGAATTCATGCTGAGGGTCGGCAAAGCGCTCCGCGACGGTAGCTCCGCGGTAATCGCTGACCCGCGCCGGACGCGCTTTACTGGCGGTCTGCGCGCTGATTGCCTCCTGGAGTGGTGTGGTGGCCATTGCTACTCAATTATAAGCGAACCGCTTGGGCGCGCCTCCCGGGTATTCATCTGGCTCGGCTTGTGTTAACTTTTTTTGCGTGGACTCGCAACAACCTTCCCGGAAGCGTATCGCCGTAATCCCGGGAGACGGCATTGGTCAAGAAGTGCTCCCGCAGGCGCTCAAGGTCATCCAGGCAACGGGGGCTGCCGTCGAGTTCAGCGAATTCGATTGGAGCGCCGACCGCTATCTACGTGATGGGGTGACCGTTCCTGCCGATGGCTTTGCCATGCTGGCACGCGATTTCGACGGTATTTTCGCTGGCGCCTTCGGCGATCCGCGGGTCAAGACGAACATCCATGCCAAAGAGATTCTGCTTGGCATGCGCTTCAAAATGGACCTCTACGCTAACGTGCGGCCGGTCCGCCTGCTGGATGCGGCGCTCTGCCCGTTGAAAGGGGTGGAGCCGAAGGACGTGGATTTTGTGGTGATCCGGGAAAACACCGAAGGCGTTTACACCGATGCGGGCGGAGTTTTCAAGCAGGGCACGGCAGACGAGATTGCGATCCAGGAGGACATCAACACCAGGAAGGGTGTGGAGCGCATCATCCGTTACGCGTTCGAATATTGCGAGCGCCATAAGAAAGTGGACGGTTCGCCACGCAGCCGTGTGCTCATGTGCGACAAGTCAAACGCCATGACCTACGCCGGCGGTTTATGGCAGCGCGTGTTCAAGGAAGTGGGAGGTGAGTATCCGCAGATTGCGACGCAGCACATGTACGTGGACGCGCTGTGCATGCAAATGGTTCGCGATCCGCGTCCCTTCGACGTGATCGTGACCAATAACATGTTTGGCGACATCATCACCGACCTTGCCGCCGGATTGCAGGGTGGACTTGGCATGGCGGCGAGCGGGAATATTCATCCGGGCAAGACGTCGATGTTCGAGCCGGTGCACGGGTCGGCACCACCGATCGCGGGGAAGAATGTGGCGAATCCATTTGGCGCGATTCTGACCGGGGCTATGATGCTGGAGCATTTGGGATTGACGAAGGAAGCGGAGAAGATCGAGGCGGCCGTGCTGGAGGCTGTACGGGAGAAAAAGACTACGCAGGACATTGGGGGAACACTGGGGACGCGGGAAGCGGGGGAGTGGGTGGCGGACTTCGTCAGCCGAAGGTAATGGGGAGGCGCGGATGATGGTTAAGGAGGTCGTAGACAAACTCGCCGCCCTCGTTCATCGCATTAACGTCGAGGCGGCGCAAGCCGAGGCAGACGGCGTGCGGCATTATGGCATCAAGGACGACTTCCTCACGTTTGAGGAGCAGGGTTTGGGGGGCCTTATCCTCACGAATGAAGACGCAAAAGAATATCGGCGTTGCCTTGATGGAATGCACGAGATCGCGGCGGGAAAGGCAGAGCGCATTAGTAGACCGGCCGTGGCATCTCTTATTCAGAGGGCAATCCTAAAAGCGCTTGATGTCACCCGCACCGCAGCGGAAAGGGATTTCTCAAAGCGCCTCGCGACTGCTCTTGCGGAACTGCGGCAGGAGTTAGGAGCGAAGCCGGTTCTCTGGGAGGTGCACCTGTCAGCGGAACTAATGCCTGAGAAGTTGCCCTACACGTTTGGGAGGTGTGAGTTCTATCTGGGTGACAGCACATCTGTGCCGATACTACTTCAGCGAGTCGGTCGTTCCAAGGCGTCTGGTAAGGAAGACGCGACCTCGCGGGAGATTAGCCAGTTCGTGAGAGAGGCTGTCAACGAGACGATTGGGGGCAAGATCGTTATCTCGACGACGGTTCACGCAGTAGATCCAGTCGCCGCCCAGATTCAGGGTCAAGGGCTAATCCGCCAAACCGTCGATACCCTGAGCTTCTTCGCGAATCTTGGGGGGCAGCCTCGCTGTCAAATATTGCTACCCGAAGATCCGCGCCCAGCTATGGCGAAGACATTCCTGTTCGCGGAGGAAACTGGAGAGAGTCACGCCTCGTCGGCCTGGGTAGGCCCGATCGCGCCGTTCTCCTTCTCCGGTCCACAACTTCACGCAGCGGGCTTAGACAGAACCTCCCAGATGCTAAAGAAAGAGGCTCCGTCCGAGTTCGAGCTTAGAATTCTGTCGGCGTTACAGTGGGCTGGAAAAGCATCCGTCGAGCCGCGAAGAGAAGAGGCCTTCCTGCTGTTTGCTGTCTCCTTGGAGAGCCTCCTCCTGGCGAGGGATGATAAGTCGGAGATCGCTGAGACACTGGCTCTGCGTCTGGCGCACCTCATAAGCGCCCCCGGAACAAGGCTAATGGTCTACCGTGATATGAAGAGGCTCTACCGCATCCGGTCAAAAATCGTGCACTCGGGCAGCTTCGATGTGGGTGAGGATCAGCTGAGCGAAATTCGCTACTATACACGCTTCGCGCTCCTTACGATGTTGCTCTCTCCTCAGGTCTCGGAACTAGACACGGACGCCGAGCTAACAGAGTGGTTTCGTTCGCGGCTCTTGAATCTTCAGAAGGATGACGTCAGCGAGAAGCCGTCCAAGCATTGAACGTGCTTGGCCGCACTTGGGCGGGTGAAAGTATAGGTCGGGAATGGATAGAGAGAGTGGGATGGCGAAGTGGCTGCTGGTGATGGCGGTCGTAGTGTCTTTGCGCGCCGGTGCGAATGTATCGGCGGCTCTACAGGATCAGAATCAAAATCAAAATCAAAGTCAAGATCAGAGTCAAAAGCAGTCGGACAAGAGTGTCCGACCCACACAGGCAAGCCCTACGCAGGATCAAAAGCCTGCCGGCGGGGACGCCGGCGCTACGAAAAGCGCTCCGCCGAAAGATGAAGTTAAGATCACGCCGCGGGAAGCGGAGGAACTGTTTCACTCGGTGGATGAAATTCTTGCCTTTGACAGCAAGCACACCGGGCTGCCCATTAAGAAAGAGGTTAAACGCCGGCTTACCAGCCGTGACGAAGTCGTCTCATATCTCACCAAGCACATGAAGGATGAAGATGTGAAACGGTTGCGGCGGTCGGAGTTGGTGTTGAAGAAGTTTGGCCTGCTGCCGCGCGATTTTGACCTGGAAACGCTTTTAGTCTCGCTGCTGCGCGAGCAGGTGGCCGGTTATTACGATCCCAAAACCAAGACTGTAAATCTGCTGGACTGGGTTCCCATGGAGCAGCAGGAACCGGTGATGGCGCATGAATTGACCCATGCGCTGCAGGATCAGACGATCAACCTGAATCGATTTATGAAGAAGGGCGAGAAGGATCTTGGCGAGATGAGGAAAGATCCAACGACGGCCGACATTGAAAACGACGAGATCGACAACGCGCGGGAAGCGGTGGTTGAGGGACAGGCAGAAGCGATGATGCTGGAGTATGAACTGGCGCCGGTGGGCCGGTCGATTGCGGATTCTCCGGACCTGGTGGCGACGATGGAATCCCAGATGGCGAACGGAACCGATGACTCGACGGTCTTCCGGGACGCCCCCATCTTCCTGCGCGAGTCACTCACATTTCCCTACAGCTATGGATTGAATTTTGTGGTGAAGCTGCTGCAGACGGGCGGAAAGCAGAAAGCGTTTGCCGCGGTGCTGGCGAACCCTCCGCGCACCACGCGGCAGATCATGCAGCCTGAGACCTATCTTTCAGATGAGAAGATTGAGGGCATGCGCGTGCCGGAATTCAAACGTGATTTCAAGGATTACGTGAAGTTCGACATTGGTGCGATGGGAGAGTTCGACGTGGCCATACTGATCGAGCAATACGCGGGAAAAAAAATGTCGGACCAAATGTATCCGGCGTGGCGCGGAGGATACTATTACGCGGCGCGTCCGAAGGGCGATGCGGCGGCGCCGCTAGGGTTGATGTACGCTTCGCGCTGGTCGAGTGCGGAGAAGGCGTCAGAGTTTGCGGAGATTTATGCGCGGTCGCTCTCACAGCGGTATAAGAAGGTGACGGAGGTGGCGGATCTTTCATCGGAGGCGGCGGCGCAGAATCCGGAGGGCAAGAATGAAGTTGTGAACGGCCGTCACGCCTGGACTACGGAAGAAGGCTCGGTGGTGATTGAGGAGCAGGGCGACACGGTACTGGTGAGTGAGGGCTTAGACGCGGCGACCACCCAGGCGCTGGAACGCGAAGTGTTCGCGACTGGCAAGTGAATTCAAGAAAAAAATGAGGAGCGCCACGAGAAGGCATCTCAGTTTCTTCCAGACTTTGTTTTGGATGGATCGCTTTCTGCTTCTCCTAAAAAGTGCTGCACTTTGGCCACGACGGTAAACTGTTTGCCGGCACGCTCAAGCGTCAAGACGCGTTCTTTGCCGGGTTCGCCTCCCAGCATCAACAAAACTTGTCCCATGGTCGATCCGCGGACGGGGAGGCCATCGACGGCGATGAGTTGATCGCCTGATTGAATATCCGGTACGGAAGATTTGCCGTTGTAGTCGGCGACCGCAAGGACGGTAAAACGCCCGTCGTCTTCGGGACGAAGTATGAGACCGATGAGGTCGAAATCGGGAAACTTGAAAGTGCGGCCGATATCGAAGTAAACCGCGGAATGGGCATAGTCGAGGCCGATGCGGTAATTCATCAGAGCTTCAGCGGCGAGCAGTCCGGCGGTCGGGGTGCCGGCGCGCTTTTCGAAAACTGCCAGTCGATCTTTCGGAAAATCGACCGCGGCCACACTGGTGAGGTAGAGCGGCCCGTACTGCAGGCGGTCCACACGCATCAGCTTCCATTTGGGCTCATCTTCCAATCCCCACATGTTCGCGGGACCGAGGGCGCCGGTCATGTGGGGCCAATCGGGATGAGCCGCCGAAAACTTATCGAACAATTCTCCTGACAAAAAGCTGATGGATGAACCAAGATCGAGTCCCAGGTTGTATTTTTTGTTTTCAATCTGGCTGGGAACCTGGATGAGGCCGTTTTCCGCGTTCACGATGACTTTTGCTTTGATGCCCTTAAATTTCAGGCTGCCCGGCGGCCCGATGGTGAATTGATGGTCGGGGAAATCGACGAGCACGTCGTAGTTGCGCAAGACGGTGGAGGGAATGGTGATTTCAGCATTCATGCCGGAAGCCATCACCGCCGCAGCGTCAACGGGCTTGAGCGGAATCTTTGCCTCCTTCACTACGGTAAGCGGAATTTTCATTCCGGCAATCGCGATTTCACGCGGTGGCGGAGCGGTGCACTCTTTCTCGCCGCAGCTGATGGCAAGTCCCATTAGAGTAGCTGCGCGGCGGGAGAGGTAGAGATCAGGATTGCCGTTGTCTACCCAGGCGCGCACGGGCTGGGTAGAACCGTCGGGAAGCGAAAGGCTGATATCAATGAGAGCTCGGTTGTGGTCGACTGTTAAGGGGACAGTGATGGGCTTTGGAGGAGAACTCTGACCGACCGCGAACGCGGCTGTGAGCAAAAGAACAAACACGACTGGCAGCTTCATGAAGAAATTGTAAACGGGGGCAGAGTTGTTTGCCCCTCGAGTTATGCCTCGAGTTACGCCGAAGATTAGAAGAAAGACGTGCGGGAAGCGAAGGGCGACGTTGCTGGAATCGTGTCCTGTATAATCGCGAGTTCCGCGCTGAGGCGTGGAGCGTTCTGGAGGATGGGTGCGACAGGCGGAGATTGGAATTATCGGCGGCAGCGGCCTTTACGCCATGCCAGGGCTGACCAGGGTGAAAGAAGTGCGAGTGAAGACGCCGTTTGGCGCGCCGTCAGACGCTTATGTTTGCGGCATACTCGAGGGTCGCAAGGTGGCTTTCTTGGCGCGCCACGGACGCGGCCACAGAATCATGCCGAGCGAATTGAATTTTCGCGCGAATATTCATGGCTTTAAGCAGCTCGGGGTCGAGCGCATCGTTTCTGTTTCCGCCGTGGGTTCGTTGAAAGAAGAACACAAGCCGCTGGATTTTGTGATCCCGGATCAATTCTTCGATCGCACGCGGCATCGAGTGGATACATTTTTCGGCGGCGGAGTCGTGGCTCACATTGCTTTTGCGGATCCGGTGTGCGGGGAACTGGCGGCTGTGGTCGAAAGTGCGTGTGAAAGAGTCGGCGTGACTGGCAGGCACGGCGGTACCTATCTGTGCATGGAAGGTCCGCAGTTTTCGACGAGAGCGGAGTCGAATGTGTATCGCGGGCTGGGGATGGACGTGATTGGGATGACCAACCTGCAGGAAGCGAAGCTGGCGCGAGAGGCGGAGATTTGTTACGTCACGGTGGCGATGGTGACGGATTATGACTGCTGGCATCCGCATCATGATTCGGTGACGGTGGATCAGATTGTGGCGGTGCTGGTGAAGAATGCGGAAAACGCGACGAAGGTGTTGCGCGAGACGGTTGGGGCGATGCCGCGGGAACGGTCGTGCAGGTGCGGGTCGGCGCTGGCGCATGCGATTATGACCGATCCGAAGAAGATTCCGGCGGCGACGCGGAAGAAGTTGAAGCTGATTATTGGAAAGTATGTGAAGAGTGGGGGCAGCGAGTAGTGATCAGTGTCAGTGATTAGAGGTTGGCAAGACAAATAGTTCTGAGAGCTTTAGGTGGCCGCTGCCCGCTGCCCGCTACTTCGAATACAGGAGGCTGACATTTCAAGATGAGCATTGTCGTGGTGGGATCGGTGGCGTTTGATGATATTACCTCCCCTTCGGGAAGTGTGCAGGGGATTCTGGGCGGCGCAGCGACTTATTTCTCGCTGGCAGCCAGCTATTTCACGCAGGTGCGCATGGTAGCGGTGGTGGGCGCGGACTTCGGTGCGGAGCACGAAGATGTCCTGAAGAAGAGAGGAGTAGACACGCGCGGAATTGAGCGCGCCGCGGGCAAGACGTTTCGCTGGGGCGGATCGTACGCCGAGAATTTGAACGAAGCGAAAACTAATTTCACCGATCTGAATGTATTCGAGAAATTTCAACCGCAGATTCCCAAGGAGTATGAAGATACTGAATTTTTATTTCTGGCCAACATCCAGCCTACGCTGCAAGCCAACGTTCGGCGAAAGATGAACGGGGTGAAGTTGACCGGGTGCGACACCATGAATTACTGGATACAGGGCGCGCGCAAGGAACTGGCGGAGACCCTAAAACTGGTCAACGTGCTGCTGATTAATGACACCGAAACGAAAATGCTGGCGGCAGAAAAGAACCTGCCGCGGGCGGCGCAGAAGGTGCTGGCCATGGGGCCGCAGGCATTGGTGATCAAGCACGGCGAATATGGCGCGACGATTTTCTTCCGCGAGGGCGCGTTCGGGATTGGGCGTCATCCATTTCGCGCGCCGACGCTCCCGCTCGATGAAGTGAAAGATCCAACGGGCGCGGGCGATTCGTTTGCCGGCGGATTCATGGGCTACCTGGCAGCGCAACCAGAGTTGAATCGCGAAGTGCTGAAGCGGGCTCTGTTCTATGGCGGCGTCATGGGATCGTTCGCGGTGGAAAGTTTTGGCACCGAACGGCTGCAGTCGCTGACCCGCGAAGAAATCGACGCGCGCTTTCAGATTTTTCGTGAACTTACCCACCTCGAATGAAGCCGCAACCTCCTCCGCCGAAGGCCTATTCAGAAACTGAGATTGTACGGTTGGTGTGGCTGGCGATCTTTGTCTCCGTATTTTCGTTTCTCTTCTACAACCGGAATGGCGGCGTGTTGTTGTATGGCGACGCCGTGGCGCATATCAATATTGCCCGCCGCGTATTCGACTCAAAAACTCCCGGCTTGCTGCAACTCGGAACCGTGTGGCTGCCTCTGCCGCATTTGCTGATCCTGCCATTTATTGTGTCGAAACAAATGTGGCAAAGCGGTTCGGGCGGCTCGATTCCATCGATGGCCGCATATGTCCTGAGCGTGCTCGGAATATTTCGCCTGGTGCGCTCGGCATTGCGCGGCGAGGGAGTGATGGATGGCGTGGCGCAGATGGGCGCATGGGCGGCGGCAATCATTTACGGCGCCAATCCGAATCTCATCTACATGCAGGCGACGGCCATGAGTGAGTCGCTCTATCTGGCATTGTTTATTTGGGCGGTTGTGTATTTCGCGGAGTTCGTTCAGGGCGACGCGAAGGCATCGCGATCTCTCATGAAATGCGGCGCGTGTCTGGCGGCGGCCTGTGGCACGCGATACGACGGATGGTTTCTGGCTACGCTAATGGTGGTTGGATCTGTGATAGCCGGCTCCCAGCTGGGCAAAGAGCACAAAGATGGGGCTCCCGGATTATTCGATTCGGGATTAAGGATCACGCTTGTGAAATTTATTTTGATTGCGGCCGCCGTGCCGGTTCTTTGGCTGGGCTACAACGCTGCGGTCTACCGGAATCCTCTGGAGTTTGCCAATGGGCCTTATTCGGCGCGCGCAATCGAACAGAGGACCGCGACTGTGAATCCGGCTAAGGGAAACCTGTGGGCTGCGACTTCCTATTTTCTGAAAGCGGCGGAATTGAATGTGTCCGAGTCTAACTGGCCGGGGCGGCTCTGGTTGGCTCTGGCGCTGTTAGGCAGTCTGGTGGCCGCTTTCAGCGGGAGTGGGCGAATTGCATTGTGGCTCTGGGCGCCGCTTCCGTTTTACGGACTATCCGTGGCGTACGGAAGCATACCGATCTTTCTGCCGGTATGGTGGCCGTTTTCTTATTACAACGTGCGCTACGGACTGCAATTGCTTCCGGCGTTCGCCGTGTTCGGGGTGTTGGGAATTGTTTTCGTCCTGCAGTCAGCGGCAAAGATTGGACAACTGGACTCGTCCCTGACCCGCTGGACAAGCATGGCGGTTTTGGTGAGTGTTCTGGGACTGGCGAGCGCCAGCTATGGCGGCGTCTGGCGCGCGGACCCGATCTGTTACCGCGAAGCGGCGGTTAATTCTCGGGGGCGCGTTGAGTTGGACAGGCAAGTGAGCGAATGGCTGAAATCATTGCCCGCGGATTCCACACTGCTGATGTATTTGGGCGAACACGTGGGCGCATTAGAGCAGGCCGGCATTCCCTTGTGGCGGGTCATCAACGAAGGCAATCATCGTACTTGGAAGCAGCCCGCCGATCCCGAGGGCTTGTGGGAACGTGCCCTTGCGAACCCGGCGCAGTATGCGGACTATGTGATTGGCTTCGAGGGTGATCCGGTGTGGAAGGCGGCGAAAGATCGCCATTTGATGGAGTTCGTCGAAATCCGTACCACGGGCCAACCCGCAGCAGTACTCTTCAATGGAAGGGCGCAAGGCGGCGGCCGCGAGCAGAGGCGGTAATCAGGGCGGTTAACGCGGAAGTCCGGCGAAGACAGCCCGGTCGGATGATAAAATTCGGCCATCTGAGTTCCATTCAAGACGCGCAATCCTGCAGATGAATTGGCACAATATTTTCGGCTTGCTGCACGGAGAGATGGCCAGCGGCTTTGTCGCGACCTCGCTGACGCGCCTGGTGCTTGCGGCCATCCTGGGTGGGGCCATCGGACTGGAGCGCGAGTTGCGGCATCGTCCGGCCGGCCTGCGCACTAATATGTTCATCTGCTTCGGGGCGGCGATGTTCACCATCCTTTCCAGCGGGCTTGCGGGCGTGCCGTCGGATGCGGCTCGCATTGCGGCACAGATCATTCCTGGCATTGGATTCATTGGCGCGGGATCGATTCTGCATAATCGCGGTTTGACGACGGGCCTGACGACCGCGGCCACGTTGTTCGTGGTGGCGTCGGTGGGAATGGCTGCCGGTGGCGGCCTTTACGTTACTGCCATCTTTGCCACCCTGGTAGTTTTGCTCGCACTCTTCGCCCTGGGCCATGCGGAGCACACCTTCAGCTTGAAGATCCTGCTGATGTCTTACGAAGTTACGGGCGCGAGCGTAGAACAGATAAGCCAGGAGGTGAATCGCATCCTGGAGCGTCAACATCGCATGATGCAAAATGTTGTGAGCGGAAACACGGGTCAGCACGTGCGGGTTCAATTTGACGTTTCCGGCTGCAACCGCGACCAGCGGACATTGCTGGGAGAACTGAAGGGGTCGGCGCTGCTGGGGAGCGTGACCTCGTTGGGCCCGGTGGAAGTAGAGTGAGCATTAAGGCGGGAATTCCGTTTGTGAAGGCCAGCGCCTGCGGAAATGATTTTCTGCTGATCGATTTTGCGCAAGCGGAGCGGGTGCTCTCTTCTTCTGACATCGCATCGCTTACGCAGCGTATTTGCAATCGGCACGAGGGAGTTGGTGGGGATGGCGTCGAGTGGATGTATCCGCACGCCAAGGCGGACGTCGAGATCCGGCTGATCAACGCGGACGGCTCCGAGGCGGAGATTTCTGGCAATGGCACGCGCTGTGTAGCCGCATATCTGTACTCCGAGCGAGGGGCGGAGAAAATCACGATTCAAACGGGCGCTGGATTGAAAACCTGCGTGCTCACTGGACGGAGCGCAGCCGAATATGAGTTTGAGATTGAAATGGGTGAGGCCGCAGTGAAGGCGGAACTGGCGGTGCAAGTGGACGGAAGCGAAGTGCGGGGCATTCCGGTTTCAATGGGGAACCCGCACTATGTGGTCTTCGTGCGCGATTTTTCAGAGGACTGGCAAGCCCAAGCGGCTAAGATTCAGCGTAGCTCTGAGTTCAAGCAGGGCGTGAACGTTGAGATGGTTGCCATCGATGGCAAGCATGACGTGAGAGCGCGCTTCTTTGAGCGGGGCGTGGGAGAAACGCGATCTTCCGGGACAGGATCTTGCGCGGCGGCGGTTGCGGCCATGGCGGGGGGCAAAGCGGAGTCGCCGGTTCGCGTACATGCGGCGGGAGGAATCCAGACCGTCCGAAGGGAAGGGAAGTTGGTGTTTCTTCGCGGGACGGCGCGACTGGTGTGCCGGGGAGAGTTTTTTGCTGACTGAAAGTGTCGAACGCTTCTGCTATTCAGATTCACGATTCGAGTTCAGGTTGAGCAGGTCACGTTTCAAGATAACTTCTGACTGAATGCCTTCTCCTCGAGTTTCGCGCATCAAGCCGCCTGCTCTGCGACCCGGCGACACTGTCGGCATAGTGGCGCCCGCCAGCAACGTGAAGCGGGTTGAACTGGAGGCTGGTTGTGAAGGGCTGCGCCGCGCCGGCTACCGTCCGTTTTATTTCGATTCCATCCTGGAGCAGGATCTTTACTTTGCGGGATCGGCGCAGCGCCGTGCGCGCGAACTGGAAGATATGTTTGCCCGCGAAGATGTGCGCGCGATTGTGTGCGCCCGCGGCGGATACGGCTCCAACTATCTGTTGGAAGCGCTGGATTGGGAGAAAATCAAAGCGCATCCCAAGATTTTTGTTGGCTACAGCGACTTGACCACGCTGCTGACTTATCTTTACGACAGACTGGGATTAGTGACCTTCCACGGCCCCATGGTAGCGAAAGATTGGGCGTACCAGGATCGCGTGGATTTTTCATCGTGGCAATCCGCGCTGGCGGGAAATTCTGCCTGGGAACCGGCCCTGGGTGCGGGTTCCGGCGCGACTGGCCTGGTGGATGGAGCAGCGGAAGGAATTCTTTACGGTGGCTGCCTTTCGATACTGGTTGCTTCGCTGGGAACGCCGTACGAGATTCACACGGAAGGAACGATTCTTTTTCTTGAGGACGTGGCCGCAAAGCCTTATCAGATCGACCGCATGCTGATGCAGCTGAAGCTTGCCGGAAAGCTGACTGGAGTACGAGGCATCGTGTTCGGCGAGATGCAGGATTGCATTCAGACTGCAAATCAAGGTTACGTGCTGGAAGAAATAGTCACGCGCATTGTGGGTGAGTTGGGAGTGCCGGTGGCGTACGGAGTACGGTCGGGCCACGTGACGGCGGGAAACATCACGCTGCCGTTCGGCGTGCGCGCGGGGCTGGAAGTGCGTGGAGGGCGGGTGAGCCTGAAGATTCTGGAAGCCGCGGTAACCGCGGTGCCGGGGCAAGCACAAGATAGTCGTGAAAAGACATCATGAACGAACACAAGCATATTCATTTAATCGGCATTTGCGGGACGGCGATGGCATCGCTCGCGGGAATGCTAAAGCAACGCGAATTTCGCGTGAGCGGTTCGGATGCGGCAGCGTATCCGCCCATGTCTGACTTTTTAGGGGAACTGGGAATTCCAGTGGCGCAGCCTTTTGACTCGCGGAATCTTGAGCCTCGCCCCGATCTGGTGGTCGTGGGCAACGCGATTTCCCGGGGAAATGTCGAACTGGAGCAGGTGCTAGACCAGCGCATCCCGTTCTGTTCACTGCCGCAATTACTGCACGAGGAATTCCTGCGCGGAAAAGAAGTGCTGGTGGTGGCGGGCACGCACGGCAAGACCACGACGACCTCGATGCTGGCCTGGATTTTTCATACGGCGGGGATGCAGCCCTCGTTTCTGATTGGAGGCATTGCGGAAAACTTCGGTTCCAGCTTTCATGTGGGCCAGGGCAAACATTTCATTCTGGAAGGCGACGAGTACGACACGGCTTTTTTTGACAAGGGTCCGAAATTTCTACATTACTTTCCGGACGCGATAATTCTGACATCGGTGGAGTTCGACCACGCCGATATTTACAAAGATCTCGACGCTGTGGAGACCGCGTTCAAGCGTTTAGTGAATTTGATTCCGCGGCGCGGACGCATCATTGCTTTTGCGGGCGGCGAGGCCGAAAGCGCCAGCCTGGAACGCTGCTTGAGCAAGGCTTTCAGCCCGGTCGAGCGTTATGGCGCGGGCACACGAGCGGACTGGCAAATCACGAACGTTAAATTCGAGGCGGAGAGAACTTCGTGGTCGGTGGTGCACCGCGGGCGCGCGTGGATGGATCTTGAATTCCCGCTCGCAGGCGAATACAACGTGTGGAACGCGACTGCGGCGGCGGCGCTGGCCGAGGCCTATGGTATTTCCAAAGAGGAAATCGCGGCCGCGCTGAAGACATTCAAGAGCGTAAAGCGCCGCCTCGAAGTGAAGGCGCAGGTGAATGGCATCACCATCATCGACGACTTTGCGCATCATCCCACGGCGATTGCAGGCACGCTGAAGGCTTTGCGGGCGCGTTACCCGGGCGCGCGGCTGTGGGCGATTCTCGAGCCGCGGTCGAACACGCTGCGCCGTCGCGTGCTGCAGGCGGATCTTGCGCGGAGCCTGGAGCTGGCTGATGAGGTAGTGGTGGCCGGGGTCTTTCGCTCGGAAGCGGTTCCGGTCAACGAACGTCTTGAGCTGCCGGAATTGGCCGCGGAGATTCAGAAACATGGACGCCGCGTCCGGTTGCTGGCGGACGCGGATGAAATTGTGAGCGCCGTTGCCGGGGAAATGCGCAGCGGCGACGTGGTCGCGATCCTTTCCAACGGCGGCTTTGGCGGAATTTACGAAAAACTTCCGGCACGGCTGCGCATCCTATCGGCGGAGGCGGCGGGCGCTAATTCGGCCAACGCAGCAGGGAACCGATGAGGCTTCCGTTCCTCGAGCGCCGGGCGCTGCGCATTTGTAATTGGGTCTTGTGTGGTTGGGTCGTGCTGTTGGGAATAGCCCTGGCGCCTTCCTATGCTGCAACGAATTACACAGTCTCGCTGGCGAATCCTGGCAAGCATTTGGTAGAAGTTCAGATCGTGCTGGCAGAAGGCCCAGCACAGCGGGAATTGCAGCTTCCGGTGTGGAATGCGCTGTATCAGGTGCGCGACTTCGCGCAATACATTAACTGGGTGCGAGCCAAAGACCGCGCCGGGCGTGCCCTTGCCGTGAGCATGCTGGATAAGAGTCGATGGCAGATCGCCGGCGCGCAGGCTGGAGCTGTGGTTGAGTATCAGATGTTTGTGGATTCGCCAGGACCATTCGGAGCACAGCTTAATGCGCATCATGCATTCTTCAATCTGGCTCAGGTTCTTATGTATCCGGTGGACGCGCGGAACGAAGCGATGGTTGTGCACTTCAATCAGATTCCAGAAGGATGGCACGTGGCTGCGCCGCTGCCGTCGACGGCAGAGGGCTTCAGGGCGGAGGGCTATGACCGGCTGGTGGACTCTCCGGTTGAAATCGGAACGTTCCAGGAATCTGATTTTGACGAAGCGGGCGGGCACTATCGCGTGATTGTTGACGCCGAGCCGAGCGACTACGACATGGCAAAGATTACCGCGATGCTGCATAAAAATGTCGCGGCCGCTACGAGTTGGATGAACGATCGTCCCTTCGACAGCTACATGTTTCTTTATCACTTTCCCCGTGGGCCGGCGGGCGGCGGGATGGAGCACGCTTATTCGACTGCGATTGCGGTGAATGCCGAGGTGCTGGCGAAGTCTCCGGAAGTGCTGGCCTCGATCACGGCGCACGAGTTTTTTCATCTCTGGAATGTGAAGCGCATTCGTCCCCAGACGATTGAGCCGGTGGATTACACGCGGGAAAATTACACGCGAGCGCTGTGGTTCAGTGAGGGATGCACCAGTACGGCCGCAGACATCATTCAGTTACGCGCCGGCCTGCTTGATGAGGGCCACTTCGAAGAAGATCTGGCAGCGGAGATTGGTGAACTGCAGCGGCGTCCGGCACACCTGACTCAGTCGGCGGAAGAATCGAGCCTGGATGCGTGGCTGGAGGGTGACACGTATTATCGCCGACCGGAGCGCAGCATTTCCTATTACAACAAAGGCGAACTGCTGGGCGTGGCGCTGGATCTGGCGGTCCGCGAAGCCAGCCATGGGCAAGCCTCTCTGCGCGAGGTTTTTCAGTGGATGAATCAGAACTATGCGAAGAAGCAATTGTTTTTTTCTGATTCGGACGGGGTGCGCCGAGCCGCCGAAGCCGTGGCCCATGTGGATCTGGGATGGTTTTTTGTGAAATATGTGGCGGGCACGGAAGAGATTCCGTGGAATGATTTCTTTCGCGGGGTAGGATTGCGACTGGTAGAAGCGACAACCGCCATCGCGGACGCGGGGTTCCTCGGTTCGCGAAGTTTTGATGCTCCCATGACGGTGACGGCGGTGAGTGAGGGCGGCGGCGCAGAATTCGCGGGCCTGCAGGTGGGCGATATAATTCTGGAAGTTAACGGCAAGACTCCTGGACAGGAATCGGCAGAAACTACGGCGCTGCTGAATCCGGGCGATGCGATCACCGTTAAGGTTCGCGGGCGCCGAGGCGTGGAGCGCGAGTTGAAGTGGAAGGTGGCAAGCCGTGAGGAGATTTCCTACTACATTAAAGATGTCGAGAACGTGACAGCAGAGCAGCGCGCGCGGCGGGCTGCATGGTTGAAGGGCGAAGCGGAGGCTCCGTCCCAGGCGCACAGCAACTAGAGGCACACTCACACCGATGATTCGTACCCTGGTGATGCTCGTCTTCTGGATTGCGGCAGCTCCGATTGCTGCGCTGATTGGTTTCCCCTGGACCTTTATCACTGGCGATGTCAGCCTGCTCTATCGCATGTTCATGTTCGGCGCGTGGAATGGAGTGCGGTTGACCGGAGTACGGGTGCAAACCATCGGACTCGATAAGTTAGATTCGTCGCGTACTTATATCTTCATGTCGAACCATGTTTCGAATCTTGATCCGCCGATTACGATTCCTCTGATTCCACGACGCAGCTCGG
>Ga0307478_10001226_pt1 | contig 22834 bp, 26 predicted proteins | sample atmos_gasesECM4C_2_FD_203713 | JGI IMG/M metagenome (GOLD analysis project Ga0307478, IMG submission 203713) | Hardwood forest soil microbial communities from Morgan-Monroe State Forest, Indiana, United States - atmos_gasesECM4C_05 | ecosystem: Environmental > Terrestrial > Soil > Temperate... | reverse complement strand
AGGAATCTACTTAATACAGGGTAATACACAAACAGGACAAAGAGAACTTGCAGAACTACTGTGCCGGGAAAGACTTAGCGGCGCTGCTTGGACTTCTACTCGAGGACTCGCAGTAAACTCCCGCTAGGAGCTTCCTTTCTATCCGCTGTGGCTGATCGTTTTGGCTTGTGGGGGCCATATGGTGCAAAGAACGTATCCTGGGGAGATTTCGCTCATTTCGTGGAATACACGGGCGCGGTGATGTCTCTCTTCCCCAGTTCGTTGACGGTGTCGTTTGCGTGGGCGGCCACCGTCGCGGAGACCCTCTTCGGGATATTGCTCATCGCTGGCTTCAAAGTACAAATAGGCTCCGTTCTGTCCGGTCTTCTCCTTTTGTTATTTGCTCTGGGCATGGCCACAGGTCTTGGCATCAAGACGCCATTCGACTATTCGGTCTTCTCGGCGGCCACTGCAGCATTCTTACTGGCGTTCTGGGAGCCTGATCGATTCACGTTGGACAAGCTTCTGAATCGATCACGAAACTGAGCGGGAGATCCAAATGAAAAAGCAAAAGCGTCGGCTGATGTGGCATGGCATGTTGCTCTTTCTCCTCGGACTGGTGACGGGATTACTTGAGCAACGTTTCACCAACCTACGCATGGGCCTTTCGGCACACCTGGAGGGTGTGATGAATGGCATCCTCCTCCTTGCGCTCGGTGGCGCATGGGACGAGGTATGGCTGCCTCATCCGGTAAAGGTGACGGCGTATTGCACTGCACTTTATGGCACCTATGCGAATTGGCTAGTGACCTCGATAGCTGCCGCTTTCGGCACCGCAGCAAATTCTCCAATCACTTCGGCCGGCCACAGCGGTCAGCCATGGCAAGAGAGCTTTGTCGCAGTGGGATTTCTCACCGTAACGATCGCAATTATCGCTACGTCGATACTCGTTCTCTGGGGTCTTCGAGGAACGGCCGCCGAGGTCAACGATAGTGGGAAACATTCGGAATTAAACATTCCCCGAGAGGCGGAAGGACGCAGATCATAAGCGTTACCAGCGAGCAACGGTCGAGAGTCAAACGTACTTAAGAGGAGGACAGATGAAAGCAGCCCGAGTACTTCAATTCGGTCTACCGAGTGTCATCACAAACGTGGACCTGCCTCGGCCGGAACCAGCCGCCGGGCAACTGCTGGTCCATGTTAGAGCGGCCGGTGTGGGCAATTGGGACGCATTGGTTCGCGAGGGCAAGCTGCCCAACGAACATTTACCCCTTATTCTTGGTTACGAGCTAGCAGGCATCGTCGAAGGAATTGGGACTGAGGTTTCGGGTTTCAAGCTTGGCGATGAAGTGTACGGGGCAACGAACGAGCAACTCACTGGCGCATATGCAGAATATGCGGTGCCTTCGGCCAGGATGATGGCGCAAAAGCCAACAACTCTAAACTTTATCGAGGCGGCCTCAGGTCCGATTGTGACAGTCACGGCTTGGCAGATGCTTTTCGAATACGCCCGCGTAACTGCTGGGCAGACGATACTCATCCTTGGAGCCGCGGGCAATGTTGGTGCATACGCCGTGCAACTGGCCAAGCTCTCTGCCCTTCGTGTGGTAGCCACCGCCGCCTCCGCCGACCTGAACTATGTCCGAGGTCTGGGTGCTGAAAGGGTTGTGGACTATAAAAAGGAGCGATTCGAGGAGTCGTTGAATGGAGTGGATGTTGTCCTTGATATGGTCGGAGGAGATACGCAGCAGAGGTCACTTCAAGTCCTGAAGCCAGGCGGGATTCTTGTTTCTGTCGTATCACCTGTTCCTGAGGCAGCACAAAAGCGTTATGGCGTGCGTGCGGCGTACTTTTATGTGGATGTGACTACAGCGCGACTGAACACAATCACACAACTATTCGACAACGGAAAACTGTCTACGAACGTAGGGACCGTACTCCCGCTGGAACAAGCCCGCACAGCACACGAGATGCTCGGGGGTGAGCCGCATAAGCGCGGCAAAATCGTGCTGAGCGTCGCGGCCTGACGGTCTCGCTTCAGCGTGTCAAATGGCGTCGGTCAAGCGAAGGATTAGGGTATGACGTTCACAAAAATAGTTCTGGTGCTGGTATGTCTCATGTCCACCACGCTGGTAGCACAAGAGGCTAAGGTAGCCCCGCTCATGTCCAAAGACATGGCAGAGTGTCCCGGCAAAGAAGGTGTGATGATCACGGTGGAATATCCGCCGGGCCATTCAGACGAAATACATCGGCACAACGCCTATGTGTTTGTTTATGTGCTGGAAGGCTCGATCGAGATGCAAGTCAGAGGCGGAAAGGAAGTGACTCTGACGCCTGGTCAGACCTTCTACGAAGGCCCGGATGATGTCCACGTCCTTGGTCGGAATGCAAGTAAAACCAGACCGGCGAAATTTGTCGCGTTTTTCGTGAAAAACAAAGGCGCTGTGATAACGGTGCCCGCCGAAGTAAGCGAGCAATGATGAACACACGATGGGCGGGAATGGCAACGGTCAGCTCGGTATTTCTACGGCTCGCTCTCGGGATCTCGTTTTTGTCTGCGGGCGCAGACCGATTTGGCCTCTGGGGCGTTTATGGTCAGCCCAATGTGGCATGGGGCAATTATGCTCGGTTTGTGGCCTATACCGCTAAGCTGAATTGGTTTTTGCCGGCGGCAATAATCCCGTTGTTGGCGATTATCTCCACGGCTGCTGAAATTCTCTTCGGGCTTCTCCTTGTTCTGGGTTGGAAGACTCGCACCATTGCTTTGTTAAGTGGAGTTCTTCTGACCTCCTTTGCACTGACGATGACGATGGCTTTGGGAGTGAAAGCGCCCCTCGATCTGTCGGTCTTTTCAGCTGCCGGCGGCGCCCTGCTCCTGGCAACCTCTGCTAATTTCCCGTTCAGCCTCGACGAATTGGTTCGGCGGAATAAGCAGGCGGAGTCATCCGTTCGTGGCGGATCAGGGGCCAATCACCATGACTCAAACTAAAACTGGGGAGGTCGGGTGGTTTCTTCGCCAGCTCAATTTCGTTCGTCCGCGTTAGACTGGGACTGCTCGTGATTGGAGCCACTCGAGCGGACGCGGGCGAAAATTGAGTTCGTGTCGGGCCTTCTCGTTGGCGGCGCCGCGCAGGCGCGTGGCGTAATAGACGCTGTCGGCGCCAGAACTCACCAGAGCTTCCTGCTCGGTGATTTGAATCGGCTCCGGCGCCCCGCAAGCGCGTGCGAACGCATGTAGCCATACGCGCTGCTGGCTCGGGTTGTCGTCAACGATGTTGTAGGGGCCTGGAGCACATTCGAGTGCCGTGACCGTAGCGGATGCGGCGTCCTTGATGTGGACGAAACTCGCCACGCCCTGGCCGGCGCCGATGACCGGCACCTGCTGCCGGCGAACCTGGTCGCCCATATCACCAGCGTTCGTAAACCAGGTGCCCGGTCCGTAAAAGAATCCGTAACGCATCGCGACGCAGTCTATTTCCGATACCCGAAAGGCTGTTGACTCGAGTTCAACGTACGTGCGGGCGCCGGCGCGACGCCGGGTGAAGCATCAACAGCCAGGAGCGACGATTCGTCAGCCAACCCTGGACCGGGCGCATACCAGAATCCCGAAGACTGCAGGACATAGCGACGCACACCGGTCTCTCGCATGACTGCTAGAAGGTTGACGTTTCCTTCCCTGCGGACCCGTGTGTCGCGTTCTGCGGCGGCTTTCATCTCGGCTGGAGTGTAATGCTGCGGCAGTGCAGTCAGCTCATTGATGACGGCATCAGGGCGAACGCGCGCAACCGCGGCCCGGACCGATGCCGCATCGAGCGCATCGCCGATCAAAGCCTCAGCGCCCATCTCAGTCAGGATGTGCGTCGACTCCGCCGATTTCGCCGAACGCACCAAGCCAAACACACTGTGCCCGTGTTTTTTCAAAATGCGAATCAATGGGCGTCCAATAGCCCCAGTCGCGCCCGCAAGCAGAACTCTCATCTCGAACCTCCCGCCTGATCAGGGGTCGTCAGGGCATTGTCTCCGGTATCGGCGATGAATACAGCGAGCAGCTTGGCCGGCTCAGCATTGCTCGCATTGCGACCGATCAAATGATGTGCTCCCGGCGTCTCATACCAGCTTTCACCCGCGCGGTAGATGCGTTCGGGCTGACCCTCTACCTGGCTCGCGATCTGACCCGAGACGACGTACGCATAGACGAACGCCGAATGACGGTGCGGCGCGGATGCGGCACCAGGGGGGTAAGACACTTCCACGGCAACGAGCGACTTGCCCGGAACATTGGAGATGGGGTGAGAGAAGTTGGTTTTGACTGTATCGTGGTAACTACCTGCAGGAATTACGGCGGCTGAGGCCATCGTGATGGTTGCGAGCAGGAGTGCAGAAAGACTCTTTGTTCTCATTTTCATCCCCTTAACCAAATTAAAATCGCGTACGTTCGTAAACTCTCTCCTTATCCTGTTCATGCACGCATGCGTCCAGACCATTAATTCCAAAGAGGACAATGACGAACTCTCATCAACTCCATCTGGCATCGGGGCACGACTGTGAGACGCTGGGGCGGGGCATGTCGATTTCGTGACACCTTGTCCAAATCGCGACGCTGTCTTGCCACTAGAGCCCTGCAAACTCGGTTCTGACCCGATATTGGTGAAGAGACCCCTCAAAGTTGCGGTATAGAGATTCGCTTCATCCCTCGACCCTATCTGCGGATGCACTGCCAGAGAATTGAAATCAATCTTCGAGCGCTCGCAACGCTATCACTTATGGCGATCGTCGTGCTGTCGTCAAGAAGGAAAGGAGATGTTTCGGCCGTTTGCGCATGCGAGTGATGTCGAACCAGGAGTTTGGTCCGAGCAAGATCTGTGTGAACTCGATCGATCCAGGCATGATCGAAACTGAAGGCTTGCGCGCTTCGGGAATGGACAGGGTGCCTTCCGCGAGCAGCATTAGTTACAAGGGCAGGATCGGCAAGCCAGATGATGTCGACGGTATAGGGCCTGACTGTCTTATTCACAAAGGTGCGTGCACGATCGGGTGAGCGCGGCACGCCGTCACGCTCAGGAGAACAGGGGCGAAAGCTGCTCCATGAAGATTACGAGTCGTCAGCCCAATTTCCGGATATGTCAGCGGGCTCGTTCAAAGTGCGCTCGCTCAGTTTCTTTGTCAGTAGCCAGCGTGCTTTAGCACACGAACATGGGCGCGAGGACGAGCCAAGATCGTCACAGCAAATGTCTACGAACCTTCAAATGAAGCAAGTTGTGCGGAAGAGGGTAACAGTTGCGGTTGTCATCATTGTGTTCGGGGCACTTGCAAGCGGAAGAGCGGAGTCGCAATCCATGCCTGCGTCCCCGCAGGCCCCTGGTAATCCCGAATCTTATCCGCAACAAACGTCTTCTGCGCCTGACATGCGCCAGATGCAAATGCAGATGACCAGAATGAATCACCATGCGATGAACATGGAAACAGCACCCGAGAATTTCTTGGGAGAGATCCAACATCACAGTACGTCCGGCACGAGCGCGGAACCGACCTCGACACCCATATCGATGCTGATGACCTCGAAAGACAAGTGGAGGCTGATGTTTCATGGTGAAGCATTTCTCAATGCTCTCCAACAGAGTGGCCCACGCGGTGCTGACAAACTCTTTTCCACAAATTGGTTCATGCCCATGGCGCAGACGCAACTCGGGCCGGGAACATTCACGGCGCGCGTGATGTTGAGTCTTGAGCCGGGTACCATAATGCATCGGGATTACCCGGAACTTTTTCAACAGGGTGAGACCGCGTTCGGAAAACCGATTGTGGATGGCCAACATCCTCACGATTTCATCATGGAACTGGCGGCCCTGTACGATCTGAGAATCGGCGAACAGGCTTTGCTTTCGTTCTATTTTGCCCCGATGGGAGATCCCGCCATGGGCCCAACAGCCTACCCACACCGCGCGTCGGCTTCAGAGGACCCGATCGCGCCTCTCGGGCATCATCTGGAGGACTCGACCCACGTCTCCGATGAGGTGATTACGGCTGGCTTCACATATAAACGGGCTCGCATCGAGGCGTCCGGGTTTCATGGGCGTGAACCGGACGAATTTCGTTGGGACCTAGATTCCGGGAAGATCGATTCCTGGTCGATCCGCGCAACCTCCAATCCCGCGCCAAACTGGAGTGCGCAATACTCTATCGCCCATCTCACCAGCCCCGAAGCCCTTCATCCTGCCGAGGACCTGCAGAGGATGACCGCCTCGGTCATGTACAACCGCCCACTGGTGCACGGAAACTGGGCGAGTACTCTGTTGTGGGGGCGAAACAGAAGCCTCGATACGGGCTTGGTTTGGAATGGATATCTGGCGGAGTCTACGCTTCGTTTTGCGGAACGTAACTACGTTTGGGGCAGGTTCGAGAACGTGGATCGTACAAACGAACTGCTCCTGCAGAACCAGTTCGAGCCATCAGCGTTTGAAGAGACTGTCATCGGCCGGGTTCAAGCGTACACCGCCGGGTATGAACACGATCTCAATCTGATTCCGCATCTCGCGACAGGCATCGGAGCGCAGTTCACGGTGTACTCGACTCCGGTCTCGCTGCAACGCGAGTACGGAAGCCGTCCAGTCGGTAGCGTGATGTTCCTTCGGATACGACCGTTTGGGAAGCAACGCTGAAGCTAAGAAACTCAATTAAGGAGGTCACTGTTTTGGGAGGATCGTTTAGAAATAGCGCTGCAACTCGAATTGCAAATATTGTGGTATTTAGCACCCGCCAGAAGATCCTCCCCCGCGCATGCCTCGATCGCCTCTCCAACCGGCTTACGAAGATTGTTGGCGAGGCCCTCAAACTCCCCAAGCACCGACTCCCCAAGCACCGAGTACTGAATTGCGAAACCTGCGCAGGCCAACAGCATCTCCGCAAGTCAGCCACAACCTCTGCATACGGCAAGAAGGGTATTGCAGCGCAACGCCATCAAGGTGTTCATTGGGTTTGAGGACGTTGCTCTTCACCCCTGTACGGCTTCCTAGGGGCTGTTGATGTTGCCTCATGTAGTCATTGTCGGTGGTGGTTTCGGAGGACTCGCGGCCGTCCGCGCTCTGCGCAAGGCTCCAGTCCGTGTGACGCTGATCGACAAACGAAATTATCACCTCTTTCGACCGATGCTTTACCAGGTCGCAACCGGTCTGCTCTCTGCGGATGAAATCTCCGGCCCGTTACGTTCCATCTTCAGGCATCAAGAAAACGTTGACGTTCTCCTGGATGAAGTCACAGGCATCAACTCCGGCCGACGCATCATCCACCTCACTCGAGGTGAGTTGCCCTACGACTTCCTCATCATCGCGACTGGCATTCAGTACAACTATTTTGGCCACGACGAATGGCGACACTTCGCGCCAGGCCGAGAATCCCTCGATGATGCCGACCTCATCCGCGGCAGGATATTGCGTGCCTTCGAACGAGCCGAAGAAATGGCCTCGATCGAACACGCCCCCACCGAAGAGATCCGCCGCCAGCTGACCTTTGCACTCGTCGGTGCAGGAACAGTTGGAGTTGAAATGGCGAGCACGCTGGCCGAAATGTCGCGCATGGCTTTGACGCATGATTTTCGCCATATCGATCCGAAGTCGGCACGGATTCTCCTATATGAGGCGGGGCCTCGCATTCTACCCACCTATCCAGAGCATCTTTCCATCAAAGCGCAGCGCCACCTGGAGAGTCTAGGCGTTGAGATCTACACTAATGCCCGCGTCACGCGTGTGGATGCCGAAGGAATCGTCGTTGGCCAACAGAGAATTGAAGCCGCCACCGTGCTGTGGGGAGCGGGTGTCCTCGCCTCTCCTGCCGGCCGATGGCTGGAAGTAGAAACAGACAAGTCCGGGAAGATCACCGTCGGACCAGATCTGTCGGTACCCGCACATCCCGAAGTGTTTGCCATCGGCGACACCGCACATGTCATCGCTCCAGTTCGAAATCTGCTGGGCATCAAATCAAAAATTCCAATGATAATGCCTGGAGTAGCTCAGCCTGCCATCCAGGAAGGCGGGTACGTCGGGAAAGTCATTCGGAGCCGTGTGACAGGTAACACGAAGCCTCAACCATTCTGGTATTGGGATAAGGGAGACCTCGCAATCGTAGGCCGCACCTACGCAATAGCCGACTTGCGGTTCGCAAAGTTCGCGGGCTTTCCCGCATGGGCCCTCTGGGCTGTCGTGCATGTTTACTTTCTCATTGGATTTGCCAATCGCCTCTTCGTGTTACTGCAGTGGGGACTTGATTTCCTCACAAAACGTCGCGGAGTACGAGTCCTGCCCGGGGAGTCGTCCGCTGAGAAGAAAACCATCAATCCCGCAGCTTGAACGGTGGACAAGCACAAACCAAGTCAGACGATGCTTGATCCCACTGGCTTGAGCTCAGCATTGACACTTATGAATTAAGAAGGGGCAATTATGAAAATCGCAGTAATCGGTGGTACTGGAGAGATTGGCGGTTAAGCCCGTCATCGCAGTGACTGCAATAGTCCAGGTTCACTGCTGCCCACAACCATCCGGCTCACCACTGGCATGAAATATTGCCTGAAGCGAAATCGTCCATCAGACGGCAGTATCGTTTCGGCTCATGCCGACGTAAGCAGCCATCCACGCGCGACGAACGCGGCGAAGCATTGCTGGATAGAGAACGAGGCGAAATGGTTCGATCGCAACGAGGTACGATCGCGTAAGCCACGACGCGCGACGGACGTAGACCGCCCAATACAAAATGTAACCGTTTGGGGTGCTCACCAGAGCAGTGCAGATGAAACCGCGGACGGTCTTGTTGCGGGTTTCACGAAGCGCTTCTCCCGGAAATTGGTACAAGACCCAAAAGTGTCCGTCCAGAGTACCTGGCGTTATTTCCGAGTCGCATCGGTCGCGTTGCGACAGGCGTTCCAAAAATGAGTCTTTCGGCCGGATCGGTTCTCGATCCCAACCGAATACCCACCCCAAGAGATAACGGAGGCCGTAGATGAAAGTCGCGATGTGGCTCGAGGGGGCGCGGATTCGAGCGTACGAATGTCCGCGATGGTCCGCCCGTTGCCGCCTCCAGGAAGATCCACAGACGACACGTCGCAAAGCGGAACGTCACGAAGAAGTTCGTGCGCACGAAGATGCAAACTCCGATACTCGGCTGCGGACGCACGCATCGTGAGGGTTGCCCACCAGTTCTTCACGCCGCCTCGAAAGCCGACCGAGCTTTGACTCCCTCCCGGGTGATGCTCTCGATCGCAAAAAAGGTCACGGCACGTATCCGCCGCTCTGCCATTGCGCGAACAATGCGAGCTGGTCAGCTGTCCAATAGGGCCCACCCGGAGGCATGGTGGGGGGCTCGCCATCGTGCGGGGAGAGAGTCGCGAGCACTTTGTTTGCATTGTCCGGATTCGACATGTAGGTGTAACTGTCGAGTTCTACGCCGAATCGTTCCATGTGCGAAATGTCAATGGCGCGAAACAGCGGTTTGATATCCGCGGAGAAGGAAACTTGCGGCATTTGTTCTCCTTCGGCTTTCGACGAACCTTCGGTCGGAAACCGCCGATGCGAGTTGTGCGCGGCCGACCGGATCCTGTGGTGAAGAGAATGCCGGCCAACCGCGCTTGAGAAGTTCTGTCGACGCCAACCTGACTCTGCAGGCGCTGTTCAAGATTTCAACCGCCAATCGAGCCCCAATGCGTATGCAAGCTGTTATGCCGCGATCTTTGCGGTTGCTGCCGCTTCGCTGCTCAAGGCAATGGTGCCGTTGAGACCGGTTGGGAAGAAGCCTCCTTGTCTGACCCCTGCTTTCCCTCCAAATGCAAGATAGAGTACCTCGCCAACTGTCCTCGTTGCGATCAGCCCATCGCTCACTTTGACAGAGAGGACCTGCCTTGCATCCCCGCTTGGTGGAGGAACCAGGTCTACGCCGTCCATAGCTGTCGTCGCTATCTTCAGCCGTGCAATGTGTGTTCGTATCGTGGCGGCGTGTTCAGCCTCAGCTCCAAGGAGGCCGTGCGCTGCCATCATGATGTCGGGAGTCTTGAGCATATGGGCAGCGCCCGAATATGCGGTCACGCCGATGTCCTCGAGAATGCGTGCTGCTCGGAGGAAATCGTTCTGGTTTCCGAAGCCGAAACCAAGCGCACTCAGGTCGATGTTGGGCATTGCAACCGCTGATGAGCCGAGTGCGCCGCGCAGCAGCACTACGTGGGCGCGTTCATCGGCACCGATCTGCGTCGCAATATCTTCAAGGATGGATTCGTCCTTGGAAAAGGTGACCTTCGCGCCTCCGTTCGTGGTGCCGCCGTTTGCTGGATTGGTGCCATTCGCGCAGCCTTTAGTCGAAATACCGAAGCTCGTAATGGACTTGCCGGTGGTCGCGTATGTGTAAAATTCCGCCTCAAGATATTCCAGGTTAAGAGCAAAGTTCAAAATATCGACTTCCTCAATTTTGTTTTCAGGCATTCAGATCCTCCAATTATCGGGTTGGTCGTTTTAGGGGTGACTGATCTTGTGGCGCGCGATACGTTCATCGCCATTCGCAGATCAACAGAAAGTTCCGTACTTTACGCCAATGAATTGTTGCAATGCGATTGCCATAGGTCTGAATATCGCCAGATCGTGTTGGCCCGATATACGGGCTATGCTTTCGCAACGGCACGCGGCAACGTCCGTGACGCCATAACGACAGCAAGACAAACCGGTGACACAGAGGCCGACAGCGGAGATCCTAACTAGTTCGTCGTAAATGTTCGAGTCGCTCAAGATGTACAGCGAAGAACGGTCTTGAAGTTCATACCAAGCTTTCGCTACTTCGTTGAATCACCTAGTTTCGATTCACCCGGCAGAGTCCGCACATAATTCACGAGATCCCAAACGTGATCCGGAGTCTCGACTTCACCGAAAGCCGGCATCCCGGTGAAGCGGATTCCATTCTGGATGATCCAAAAAAGCTCCTGGTCGGAGTAGCTCTGAACTTGCTTGTTTGTGAGATCGGATGCGCGTGGGTACATCCACTGCCCCGGCGGTCGTTGTGCCCGGCCATCGTCGGCATGACATACGCCGCAATCGAGTCCGTAGTGTGAACCGCCTCTTTCAATGCTTGCTTTGGTGTCCTGGGGGCGCGGAGGAACTCCGTGCCGGCTAGCGCGGTAAAAGAAATAACGCTTGGACAAATTGGCCAGGCGCGTTTCAGTCGGCCCCGGTTCGTGCAGCGCCGTCAGGTTAAAACGCATCAGAGCAATCCCGATCAGCACCACAGCAAGCACGACGATCGCCCACAGGATTCGTCGCCGCATTTTGTTCCTCCGGTCATCCTGGCGGTGCCAGTTTTATTTTGATTTCAGGGACGGAAACCCCTGCACGTACGTCCAATCGGTCGATTTCGCTGGAACGTGACAGCTCAGGCAGTCCTTCTTGTAATCCGTCGCCACCTGCTTGTCGGGTGCGTCGGCCTTGAAAAGAAACCATCCCCATCCATCGCCCCACAATGGGTTTTGTGGGAATCGGTTTTTTTCATCCTTGATCTTGACAAACCACACTTTTGTTCCTGAAGCCCAATGCGAATCACCTGTCGTCAGTTGAGCGTGATCCGTTCCGAATATCTCCTTGATCAGCACTGCACCATCAGGAAACTTTCCAGTCTTGCGGTAATACTCAGCCGTGCCCGGTGTGGCGTAGGTCACGTGCATTTGGTCTCCCTTCGGGTCGAGCACCGTATATGTTCCAAGTAGCTGGTATAGATCTCGATAGTCGGCGGGCTTGCTGATGTTCCCTGATTTGTCAACCAGCGCAAAGCCGTTGAACGCCTTCATGCTTTGAGAATGCAGAGAGGCGCAGGGAGTTAAGATCGCAAGCGCAAGGATTATCTGTGGTAAGCGACGAGTCATATATTCTTCCTCCTGATTGAACGATTCGTACCGGCATGTTCAGCTTCGGTCCTCTGCGGGCCGGTTGCTTCGATCACTGAGGGAACTGCACGAACATTGCCATACGCGAATGCCGAGCTGAACCCAGCGCCAGAAAGAGGCAAGAGTAGTTGCGCGGCTCACGTGTTCAGATTGTCGAGGTCTAGACCCCGAGGAAGTCAGCCTGAGTCAATGCAAAGTCAGTTCGTGACGTTATATTGACCGCACGTCAGCTGCCGCCCCAGGAACTCGGTCGCGCCACTCTGGAATGGCGACTCAACAGACTGAATCCGGGCCGCGCGAGAGCAGCCCTGTGAGTACAGAGTTAACCCAACTCCTGAATTGAGGATCGAGATTGGTCCGCCTGCTCCGGGCGACGGCACTCCTATTCATTTTCGGTCGACGAGAAAGGGTCCCGCGCGTGCAGTCTCGTTTGTCGCGCCGTGAGCGAGTCACAGATGAAGTTCGCGCGGCAGGGGAAGAAGAAACATGACGAAGCGTGATCGAAAGAACCGCATGGAAACGGGGCCTGACTCCGCCGGACAAAGTGGAGGGACTCAACAGATTTCGGACACCCCGATTGCCGACTCCGAAAGCGTGGAGGAGTTGGTAGAAGAAGGCAATGCGTTCGAAGCGAATGCCATATATGCTGTCGAAAATGCGAGAGATCCGGGTGTGTCAGAAGTAATCACTCACGAGGTTCCTGAGGACGATGTACCAGGCGAATACCTGGACAACGACTCGTGCTGCAGACAGTGGTTTCCCTGCCAATCGAATGTTAGGTGTCGTGCCGACGACACACCGAGAGCTGCCTTTCCAGCATTTGCTCCTTCTAGGTTGGCCAGCTTGCGGTCAAAATTAGCTCCTCTTCAATCCATGTCGCGCCTGAGGGAAGTGGGCTATCTTCCGCCTACTCCCATATGGGGCGTCTTTCCGGTGTCGTGGTCAGCGTCGCAGAGTCGGTAAGGACTCGAGCCGAAGAGTTCACTTGGCCTCTCTAATTCTCGTTGCGATCAACTTGCCCTCATGCATGAAACTGATAGCGCTAATAATCACAAACAACTCCAATCACGATGCTCTGCACTTTTCATTCCGATTAAAAACCGGTAGCTATCGATCTCACTTCTGCAAATTTATTCCCCTGAGCAGGAGCACCTGCGCACTCTGGACGGTGTTAGATGACAGGTATTCGTCACAGCCAATGTTCGCCCATTTGACTATCTAAATGCCACAAAATTAGCTGCGATCCCAACCCGAATAGGCTCAAACACACTACGAACTGACCGATGCGATACGACAAACGGCAAAGTGATTGCAGAAGTACCGCACGGGGTTATCGCGCGGCTTAAGAAGACCGAATAGTCGACAATGCGTGTCGCCTCCAATTCGAAAAGGTTTGCCGTAGTGGCAGTTGTGGTCCTGCTGTACACAGGCGCGTTCGCTCAACAAGACGGTGATCTGAAGCAGCGACTCCAGGAACTGAAACAACAATACGAACAGACCACCCTTCAGTTGGAACAAAGAATCGGAGCCCTCGAGCAACAGATCGAGCAACAAAAAGAGCAGGCATCCAAGAAGCAAAAAGAAGAAGAGAAGCAAAACGCGAAAACGGTTTCAGCCGCCGACCTCGGGACTCAGCAGGAAGTGACAAAAATCTTTAACGGACAGTCCACTCAAGTCGGAGGGGAGTTTCAGGGCCAACTTCCAATGCAGCCAACTTGCGATGAATTGCAGGAGGCTGAAACCAAGATTAAGGGCCGTCCGCAAGAACAATTGCATCAAGTCTTGTGTGCCGCTTGATCTGCCGCCTCTCCTTGGCTTCGTCTCCTCCGTCGACTGCAGGACGCTGTCTTCTCGCCCGCAAGATTCGCGAACCGCTACAAGAGGCCACTGCGCAGTGCGGCACAGGAGTGGAACTTGGCGTGCACTTCATTTGACTGATCGAAGGAGCTTATCGGATGGGAACAGCTGTTGCAAATCTCGAAGGTGCACCGGAAGCGTTAGTACAGCACCATCAAAGTGGAGTCGAAGAATTAACCAATATTTTCGTCGACCGCTGGCAATCCTTGTATCGGATAGCGATGCGGCAGGTTGAAAACGTGGCGGACGCCGAGGACGCAGTTCAGGACGCCTTTTTGTCTGCTTATACGCATTTGGACCAGTTCAAGAGACAGGCGCGAATGTCCACCTGGGTGACGACAATTGTGATTAATTCGGCGCGGCTGAAGTTGCGTCGGCGTCCACGAAAGGTGCACGTCGCTTTAAGCGATCAATCTCAGGATCACGACAGCGAGCGGGTCCTCGAGGCGCTTCGCGATCATCACCCCAGCCCAGAAGAGGTGTGTCAAAGGAACGAGCTTGCAGAGCGGGCGGAGCGATTTACGATCCTGATTTCGCCGACGTTGCGCAGAACCTTTCAACTGCGCCATGTGTGTGGATTGAGCATTCGGGACACGGCTCAGCTTCTGGGAATACCAAACGGTACCGTGAAAGCTCAGACTGCAAGAGCTCGCGCGAAGCTTAAGCTACTGATGCAAAACAGTGTCGGCAGGAAACAGCTTTGATCTCGTTGATAGAGCGGGGAACATTCGCAAGCCGACTGATTTTTGAGATCTACCGGGGATGCCCATTGGGCCACGAGAACGAAAGTATGGTTCGTCATGATCAAAGACGACAAGAACCGTTTTTCCAAGAATCCGTTGTGGGGTAATGAACGGGGTGGGCCGTTTTCAAAGCAGATGCTCCCGATAGGCAGGTTGCAACTAATTTAACAAAAGACTGTCTGGGTTGCCATGTTCTAGCGCAATCAACCGACTGCGAATACGTACAAGGTTTCCGGTCCTTAAATCGAAGTGAGCAGAAGGGACCTCGCAGAACTCACTAGGAAGTCGTCAGAAGGAGAATTGGAATGCAAAAGTATCTGTTGATAATCATCGTTGGGCTTGGACTAAGCGCTTCAGCCGTATACTTCGCGCTTGCGAAGCCGGTTGCCGCTGCCCAATCTGTACAGTCCACCGCGATATTCGATTCTCAAGGCAAGTTGAAGTTGCCAGACCCACATGCGTTTCGCCGGTGGGTCTTTGTAGGGGCTCCCCTAACCCCTGATGCTCTGAACAATGGAAAGGCGAGCTTTCCCGAATATCATCACGTCTACATTGAGCAGAAAAACGTCGATGCTTATCTGAAGACCGGTGAGTTTCCCGAGGGAACCATCATTGTCAAAGAACTGACTCGTGTTCTTAAGCCAACTTTTCCAGACGGCTCGCGCACAGAACCATCGGGACGGGGATATTTCAACGGCGGGTACAACGGGATTGACGTTAGCGTGAAGGACAAGAAGCGGTTTGCTCAGACGAACGGGTGGGGCTTTTTTACTTTTGGGCATCATCCGCTGCCTTATGAAAAAACTGCGGCTGAAGCGCCTGTTACCGAATGTGCAGGGTGCCATCTGGGCAATGTCGCAGCTACGGATATGACATGGATTCAGTTTTATCCATTACTTCGTGACAAAGACCCGGAATAGCAAAGACTTGAAATAGCGGGGACGTCTCAAATTCTGCTCCAATATGGGGCAAACCACGCAAAAAGCAACACTATTTTCAATGCAACAAACAGGAGAAATGAATGGAGGCGATACGAGCGACTTCAATGGAACCCGCCTATTTTTCTACATATCGTAGCCCTAAGCTGACTCGGAATGCCGAAGGTGTCCTCGTTGGCGAGTTTCACAGTGGTGGTGGGCCGCCGATTTTTAGAGCGCAGGATCAGCAGAATTTGGGGAGGCCTTCTATCGGATTTCTCAGGACCGGGGAAACAAGGTCGTAATTCTGACTGGTACAGGCACAGGGTTCATCCCTGATATCGACTTTTCTTCGTTCGGTAACGTAGGTGACCCAGCCGTTTGGAGCCGAGTTCACAATGAGGGCACCGATTCTGGCGAACCTTGCTAACATCCGTGTGCCGGTGATCGCGGCGATCGAAGGACGCGCATACGTGCATTCGGAATACGCACTGCCGGCCGATGTGATCGTTGCGGGGAAAGCGCGACCTCGCAGGTGGCATCATACCCGGCGACGGGATCTTCACGACATGGAGTTACCGGGCGGGCGCCGGAAGAGCCGAAGCGTTCCTGCTAAATCCGCAGCCGATCACTGCAAGCACTGCCCCTGACTGGGGAGTAGTCGCCGAGGTCGTGCCGAATGGAAAAGCTCTCGCCCGCGCCCGTGAGCTCGCCTCCACCCATGTGCTGAAACAAGAAGTCCCTCGACGCAACACTCTAGTCCACTTCATACAGCCGTTGAAGGAACGAATTGTGCGGGAGGTTGGTTACGTGGCTCGCGCTCGAGGGTGCCTCCGCTGCGGACCTGGTCAAATCCATGACAGCCCAGAGTCAAACGATGGACGATAAAGGCAGAGTCGCGTAGTGGACATGGAAGCGCAACATTCCCATCCGGGCCACGATCAGCACCCCCGGCACTCCGCGGCCATGTTTCGAGATAAGTTTTGGCTATGCCTGGCGCTTACCTTTCCGGTGGTCTATTGGTCTAGCGAGGTACAGCGATGGCTTGGTTATCGCGCTCCCATGTTTTCCGGATCGCGATTAATCCCCGCCATTCTGCGCACCATCATCTTTGTATATGGTGGGAGAGTTTTTATCCAGGGGGCACGGCACGAGCTTTCCGGCCGTCAACCAGGCATGATGACTCTGAGCAGCTTGGGGATCGTTGTTGCTTTTGCTGCCTCTCTTGCTTCGACTCTCGGTATTTTCGAAGTTGACGTCTGGTGGGAACTCTCGACCCTGATCAGCGTCATGCTTCTCGGCCACTGGCTCGAAATCAAAGCGGTTGCTCAAGCCCGCGGTGCCCTCGACGCCTTGCCGCGCTACTGCCTGACACCGCCGAGCGCGTAACGCAGTTAGATATCGAAAAAGTACCTCTTGCGGCGTTGCGCTTGGGTGACGTTGGTCCTTGTTCGTCCTGGGTCTCGTGTGCCTGCTGATGGGACTGTGTTGGAAGGGACGGCCGATGTGGATGAGTCCCTCATTACTGGCGAGTCTAGGGCGATTTCGAAAGCTCCAGGAGTCGCGGTGGCTCGGAGGCAGTCATTCAGACTTCCAAGGCCGAAGCCTAGGCTGCATAACCGAGGGATTTGGTAAACGGTGCTGACGACGCCGAATCCGATTACCCTGATGGTTGGTACTCGCTGTCCTCGTTGGCGGCGAGTTCGATTGGGTCGTCTTTGGGGAGCGGCCGCGATATCCCCAGCTTCTTTATTTTGGCAATTAAAGTAGTCCGCTTCAATCCCAGCCGGACAGCGGCGCCGTGGGGTCCTCCGACCACCCAGTCGGTCGCTCGCAATGCCCGCAAGATCAAGCCTCGTTCGGAATCCCAGTACGTTCTGGGTGCAGGAGGTACCGTCACCGGATTCGTGTCCGACAGTGGCAAAGGATTCCCAAGCACCCCGTCGTCCGATTGAATCACGGCCCGTTCGATCAAGTTCTGAAGTTCACGCACGTTCCCGGGCCAGGAATACGAAGTGAACGCCTCCAGAGTCTCTTTCGGCACATGATCGATCCGTTTGCCCATGCGCCGGGCGAAAATCTCGACAAAATGCAAGACCAACTGAGGAATATCTTGACGGCGTTCCCGCAGGGGCGGCAGTACGACCGGATAGACGTTTATACGGTAGTAGAGGTCACTGCGAAACTCTTTCTGCCTGACCATCTCGGTTAAGTCGCGATGCGTCGCCCCGATCAGACGGATGTTGATGCGATGTGTTTTGCCGCTTCCCAGGCGCTCGAACTCTTGCTCCTGCAGCACCCGCAGCAGCTTCGGCTGTAGCGCCAACGGAATGTCTCCGATTTCATCGAGGAATAGGGTCCCGGTATCAGCCATTTCAAAGCGGCCGATTTTCTGGGTGAGAGCTCCGGTGAAGGCGCCCTTCTCGTGCCCGAACAGCTCACTCTCCAGCAAATCGAAGGGAATGGCAGCGCAGTTAAGCTTCACGAAGGGGCGCCCACGGCGCGCGCTCAGATTGTTAATGGCATTGGCGATCAATTCCTTGCCTGTTCCGGTTTCCCCGAGGATAAGCACTGTGGAATCGGTCGGTGCTACTCGTTCCACTTGCATCAATACCGACTGCAGAGCAGGACTATAGCCGATGATCTCTTCAAACCTACACTCAGGGCGATCTTCTTCATTTTGAGGAACTCTGTTATTTTCCACAACTCACTCCTCATTCCTTGACTCATCCCACCGAGACTTCCCTGTGAACCACGGATTAAATGGAAATCACATGATGTGTACTCTGTGCGACTCCTCACTTGGTCATCGCGGTGCCTTCGTCATGCCGCAAAGCTGCGCGGATGGCTTGGAGCAAAAGCTCGTCACTAAACGGTTTGCCTAGAAATGCAATAGCGCCGGCTTGCAATGCTTGCTTACGCGATTCTTTGTTGTCGTAAGCAGTGATGAAAATGATAGGAATCTTGTAGCCCGCGGTGGCAAGATGGCTTTGGAGTGTTAGCCCATTCATGCCCGGCATCTGAACGTCAACGATGAGGCAGGATGTTTCGTGCAGCTGGCCAGACTTCAGGAAACTCTGGGCAGATTCGAAAGCCGTTGCGTGAAAGCCAAAAGACTCGATAAGTAACGTCGTGGTCCTGCGGATGGACTCGTCGTCGTCAACTAGCGATATGAGATTCGTTTTTACTCCCAATTGTCCCTGTAGGGCTGAATGAATGGTTTCAAGTAGCATCTCGTCAGTGAACGGCTTGCCCAGGAATGCGACAGCGCCAGCTTGCAAGGCGCGCTGACGGGATACAGTATCGTCGTAAGCCGTGATAAAAATGATTGGAATCTTGCCGCCTAGCCCAGCGAGATGGCTTTGAAGTTGTAGGCCACTCATGCCTGGCATTCGGACGTCAACGATCAGACAGGATGTCTCGTGCAGCTGACCAGACTTCAGGAAAAGTTCCGGAGATTCGAACCCTGCCGCTCGAAACCCAAGCGACTCGATCAGCAGCGTTGTGGCCCTGAGAACGGACGCATCGTCGTCAACAACCGAGATTAGATTCTTTGACATTCTCAACTCCAACTGAAGTGACACTATTCCTAGAGGGGAAAGAAATCTATTGGTTGGTGGTATTTCTGGATACGCAAAAAGGACGATGCGCGTAAGCTTTGGCTTACGAGGCTGCTTTTGAGGAAGCTTTGACCTTCTCGATCATTTTTATCAGTTCGGCCAGCGATGCAGCTTGCATCTTCTCCATCGCCCGGCTGCGCTGGACCTTTACGGTGCTTTCCGCGGTTCCGAGCTCAGCAGCAATTTGTTTGTTGAGCATTCCCGCAACGACCATGGTAACTACTTCCTGCTAGCGAGCAGTCAACGAGTCGAAGCGCTGCCGAAGATCCGCCACTTCCTTGTCGTGTTTGCGCCTGGCGCGGTCCCGGTCAAGTGCCAGGCGAACAGCATCCAAAAGCTCCTGGTCACGAAATGGCTTGGTAAGAAATTCGACTGCTCCGGCTTTCATAGCACGAACGCTCGTGGGAATGTCGCCGTGGCCGGTAATAAAAACTATTGGGATACAAACGTTTCGCGTCGCAAGCTCTCGTTGGAAATCGAGCCCGCTCAATCCCGGAAGCCGGACATCCAACACAAGACAACTAGGAATATCAGCAGGCTTTCTGCAAAGAAAGCTATCCGCCGACTCGAAGGCTTCAGCCTGCAGCCCCACTGTGCTCAACAGGAACTTCAGGGAGGAACGTACCGATGGATCATCGTCTACAACAAAAACTAAGGAAGCCGCGGTCATGAAGGACTCTCGCCAGCTGCTGGCAGCGTAAATGAAAATACAGCACCGTGAAGCGAGTCGGTTGTGGCCCAGAGTCGTCCGCCGTGACTTTCGATGAGTGAGCGGCTAATAGGCAACCCCATGCCCATGCCATTTGCCTTTGTCGTAAAGAAAGGAGTAAATAAACGATCTGCCTCTGAACCGAGGCCCGTGCCTGAGTCGCGTACCTCAACAAGTACGTCGCCGGATTCATTGATCCTGGATTCCACACTGAGTACTCTAGTTTGATTAGTGGCTCCAGTCATGGCTTCTATGCTATTCATGACCAAGTTCAACAAGACCTGCTGTAGCTGAATGCGATCAGCCCGCACGAGTGGCAAAGTTTTTGCCAATTGACACTCGACCAAGACTTCATTTTTGTGAAGCTCATGGCCAGCTAGAGCCAGCACCGAATCAATCACCTCGTTTACGTCCAGCTCGACTGTCTCGGCAGGCGCTTTCTTAATGAATCTGCGGATCCGAGCTATAACAGCGCTGGCACGGGTTCCATCGGCAACAATTTCTTCGAGAGCCCGCCGGAGAACCTCAGGTTCCAGATTACGATCGGTGAGCAGTCTGAGGCATGCACTAGCGTTATTTGTTACCGCAGTCAGAGGTTGGTTAACTTCATGGGCTATGGAAGCTGCCAATTCGCCCATAGTTGTGAGCCTGGAGACCCGAGCAAGCTCCACTTGAGTGGTGTACAGGGATTGTTGGGCCTGTTGAAGGTCTTTTTGCGCTCGCCTTTGCTCCGTTAAATCGAGAACGAAAGCGACACCATCGTTTCCGCCGCTTTCAAAGAGTGCGCCGCCGAGCAGCACGGGAACTCTGGTGCCGTCTTTCCGGAGGTACTCTTTCTCGAAGGGTCTGAAGATGCTGGATCCTTTTATTTCAGCTATTGCCTGTTCGTCCCGGTTGCGCCATTCGGCTGGGGTGAGGTCCTTCCATCGCACTCGACCGGAGGCGATATCGTCCTGGTCGTACTGCACCATGTGGAGAAATGCTTCATTGGCCCCGGTGATTGCCCCTTCGAGATTCCACATAACGATGCCCACAACGTTGGCCTCGACTAAGCGGCGGATTCTAGCTTCCAACCCACTCGCCAGTTGACGGACTTCGGCTTCCGCCTTTTCGCGATCGGCCACCTCGATTTTGAGCTCTTCTATATGCATCCATGCTTGATAAGCTGAGGAAGCAAATTTCCCCAGAGATGCCATGACTCGGTCATCTTCTGCGTCGAACTTGCGCCGGTTGCTGTGCATGATTCCCCATATAGTTCCCACCGCTTTGCCGTCAACGTAAAACGGAACCAGCAAGCATTCTTCAGCAGCCGGACTGACTGGCATCAAATAGGGATAACGCCGCTCGAAGTGAGTGAAAAGTAAAGTACGATTGTGATCGAGCACGTCTCCGCAAGGGCCGAAATTACGCGGAGTCCCACCTCCAACGTGGGGACCCCACATTCCGCAAATGGCAGGCCAGTAGAACCTTTGGCCGTCAACGTGTGGTGTTTTCCCATCCCTCGTCAACAGGCTCAGGCCAGCGGAGTCACACTGCGTAATATCCTCGATCGTCTCAGCGAGTGTGTGAAAGATCGTACTCGGCGAGTCAGCTAACGCGCTCACCAGTCTCACCAGCGCGCGGTTCTCCTTTTCATAATCCGGCGGACGCGATGGGCGCCGTAGCAATTCTTCCGTGCAGAGGATCGACTCCAACGAAGCTCCGCCCTCTGGAACTGAATCCTTAAGTGAAACATCATTCTGTAATGTGGTTGGCTCGCTCATTTTCACCTCGCGGAAGGGGATCCCAATCGTGCTTCGCATATTCGGAGGAATACGAATCCCGCAGTCTAGGTTTGTTTTGGAGTCGGAGGGGGCCCTTCTTCAAGTAAGGTAATTGCCCTTGATACCGCAATACAGTTGATCCTGTAGGCAGCGTTAAGCTGGCGTTCCATCTCTAGTTGAAGGTTCGAGGTCTTTTGGCGGCCGCGTCACGACCTGGCGCAGGGATCAACTTAGCAGTCTCTGTTAATGCTCCTTCATTCTCCTTAGCAACCAGCTGCAGAGTTGAAAGCAAAGCCCCTGAAGACATTGCGTTGGCGGGGCAGATTTGTTCCGTGTCTTTGGGCGGCAAATGTCTCGATCACGTTGTCTAGCCGGAAAGCCATCGAGCCGCACTGACGCTATAGAGCCCATGTCCACAAAGGCGTTCTTGCTGACAGCTCGGAAATGCGAATTCGTGAACTCGATTGATCGCTAAGTTTATGGTCCAATCATGGTCTACGAATCGTTGCCAACCGCCACTTCGTACGCTTCTGTGAGCCACCCGCGTCGCGTATTTTCACTCCGTTACTTGTTGACCGGGTTCTTTCGCTGCAGTGGCTGCTTTTCCAAAAAACTTAATATCTGCTTTTCCTTCTTCGATTCCTTTGATTCTTGTGCTCCGACGCTTAGGCGAACATCGGCGCTGGTCACAGAGCGGTCACAATAAATCGACCACCTTGACAAGTTAAGTTGTTGATTGAAAAAGCAGTTAAGCCTAAAGATCGCACTGAAAAGGCTGGCGTCGGCGGTTCAACTCCGTCCCTGGCCACCATATTTTCAATCAGATACAGACGTCTCTTAAAGGGTGAGATGACGCGCCAACTGCGGGTAAACTGCTGGTAGACTGCGGGTCATCAACCATTTCATAGCACCAGCGTAAACACGCCCGGAACAATGTTGCCAAGTTCAAGAGCAGTAGACGCTTTTGCATCTCAGACCTTCGTCCCCGGGGATCGCTCGCCATAATCTCCTGGTGCGGCGCCAGGGATTCAAATAACGGGAGATGAACAGATGAACCCCGTCGCTCGAGGGGATCAGTTTTGGGGAAAAGCAAACGTCATTGCACGCTGCCCTGTCACGGCACGGTCAGATGGAGCGGCAGGGAACGGGAGGACACGAGAGGGAACCGGGCAACATCAGAAGGCACAATAATAAGGTGTCCCATCCGGGGGCGTAGTTTCAGCTGGTTATCGCGTTGGGAAGTTCGGAAGAGGAGGAACTGATGATGAGTTAGAGAAACCTCTTAATCCAGTCTAGCGGGTGCAAATCCCGTCTGATCAAAGTCGAGCAGACAGATCAGTAGCG
>Ga0307478_10001225_pt1 | contig 22844 bp, 25 predicted proteins | sample atmos_gasesECM4C_2_FD_203713 | JGI IMG/M metagenome (GOLD analysis project Ga0307478, IMG submission 203713) | Hardwood forest soil microbial communities from Morgan-Monroe State Forest, Indiana, United States - atmos_gasesECM4C_05 | ecosystem: Environmental > Terrestrial > Soil > Temperate... | reverse complement strand
ACGCTGGCGCCCAGGTTCAAAAGCGCCACCACCTGGCCCGGCGCCGGCTGGTAGTTGTACTCGTAGCAGTTCTGCAGAGCCAACGCGTCGATGTCCACGATAGCCGGAGTGCGTCCCGCCATCGAGAGTACGTTGGTGTAGTTCAAAATCTTGTCCTTCTTCACCGCCACCAGCAAAACGTCCATCTGCGAGCTGCCCGCTTCTTCGGACAGAATCTGGTAGTCCAGGCTCACATCCGCCAGATCGAAGGGAATGTGCTGCGCCGCTTCTTTCTCGATGGTCTCGGCCAGTTCCTGGTCGCTCATCGAGGGCAGCGAGATCTTCTTGACGATCACCGAGTGGCCGCTCACCGCCGTGGCCACCGCTTTGGTTTTGATCAGGCAGTCGGCAAACAGCTTCGATATCGCGCTCGATACCGTTCCCGAGTCCACGATCATCGAATCGACCACAATGTCAGAGGACAGCGGTTCCAGCCCCAGGTGCGACACTTCGATCTGTCCACCCTTTTTCTTCAACTCCACCGCCTTGATGCTGGAAGAGCCCACGTCCAGACCTACAATCGTCTTCGATCCCATTCCAAACATGTGTGCCCGCCTTTTCGTAGCGCCGGCTTCCCGGCGGTTTTGTAGTGCCGGCGTCCCGCCGGAACTTCTTAACTACTGCGACCCGGCTGCAGCTTTCGTTGCCGCCCTCGCCTTATGCTTCGTTCCCGACTCCATCTGGCTCGACTTCTCTTCCATCCACTGATCCAGCTTCGATTTCTTGAACCGCCAGCGGTTGCCCAGCTTGAAAGCAGGAATCTTCTGTTCCCCAACGTACTTGTAAAGCGTGTCCGGACTCACTCCCAGGTACTGCGACGCCTGGCGTATGTTCATCACTTCTCGCGAGTCGGCCATGTTTCCTTGCCCCAGTTTCCTTGCCTGTCCACCAGAACCGTCCCGCTCCGTTGTCTCCGGCCCGCGGCGCTTGCCCTGAATTTCCTCGCCCTCTAATGCCTGTCCGGGGGCTCTCGGTGTCCAGAGCATATATCAGCCCTGAAAAGCCCCGCCTCAGAGCAAATCTCCGTGTTTCATTGAGTTTTATGCCCATTTCTTGGAATTCGCAGAAAGGCCTTTTTGAGGCTATATCTATATGTTGTGGTGTTTGTTTCTAGATACCCAATTAGAAGTAGTTTTGCGAAGGCGCGTCCCAAGTCACTCGCGAACCGGTAACTGAAGTACTAGAGACGGTACGGAAGTACTATGTCGAAGGCTCAAGTTGCTGCCCTGGCTGACTTTAGCTTTTGCCACAGCGCGGTACGCTACGGGGTTACCCGACGATGGCGCAACCCTCGCGGCAGCCGCGGATGAATGCGCTTGAATGCAGCAACTGCCACGCGACTGGGGCTAGCCAGATCTTTCACACCCGAACGTGCCATTGCCGCGAATTTCTTCCTGAGATATTTTTCCTGCACTAGGACTCGCGTTCTGCGCGGTCCATACCTCTCAGGAGATAATCATGCTAAGTCGCAAGCTAGTTGTTGTGTCTCTGTTCATTCTGGGCCTGGCACTTGCTCCATTCAGCTTCGGCCAATTCGCTAAACCGGCGCAAACCTCGCATCGCGTTCCCGGCTACTACGATCCTGCCACCGGAACCTTCTCTCCGGTACGTCAGTCGGAAGCCGAAGTCGAGGCTCCCGCGGCCACCACTGAGACCGGTGAACTGATTATTAAGTTCACCATCACCGTCAAGTCAGCGATCCCGAAAAATGGAGTTGTCGGGTGCAGCGCGAGCGCCGATGCTGGCGATGCTGCGAGCGAACACGACGAAAGAGCCACTGGGGTTGCGACACTGGTGAGCGCAGGCACCTACACCTGCTCGGCCATCATTCACTATTCCTGGCTATTGGCCACGCCCACGACTGATAAGATCTCGTTCACGGGCTCAGCCACCATTGATTATGGCTATCAGGTCACAGCCACGAACGGCACCGCGATACTAGTACAGCCTATCGAGGCTCGCGGAAGCTCTACGTCCATTCCTTCAATCAATGTGCCGGCGAACGGCGCGACGACAACTGTAGACGTCAACATTACGCTATAGGGAATCAGCCAACTTTGCGGGGCAGCCATTCTGGGCTGCTCCGCAACCGGCCTTACGCAGCAAGCCTCTTGGCGGACGAACGAACTCGCTGCTTCATGCTGCAGATTCGGGTCTGCAGCTCACTGCACGTCAGAAACTTTGCCGCCCAGGAATATCACTTTCATGTCCTTGTAGTAGTAGATCGTCTTCGTTCCCAGATTCACGATCTTGTCCGGCTTCCCCATTGCTGCTTGCACCTGGTCTGTCGTCATCCCTTTATCGATGCTCGCCGGTTCCGGTTGCGGTTGCTCCTGAGCCGCTGGCTGCTGCTGCCCGGCCTGTTGTTGCCCGCCGCCCTGATCCCCGCCCTGCTGCTGATCTCCGCCCTGCTGCGCGCTATCCCCCTGCTTCGCATCGTCAGTGCTGATCGAGAGCAGTGTCCCGATGGTATCCTCGACCTGCCCCGCGCTCGCCGTCGCCAAAGTTCCCTTGGGAAACACGAACACCACGTTAGCCTTGTTGTAAGTCGGCGGATCGGTCTTGTTGCAGGTGTCGCAGGCGACGATGGCCATCGTCACCGTGTCCTTGTCCACGCCGACATCGATCTTGGTGGCGTAAACTTTGTCGCCCTTCGCGAACAACTTGGTAGTCGATTCGTCATTCACCGCATCTGGCGTGGTGGGACATTTCTTGAAAACGCCACAAAGTTTGTTCTTTATGTCACCAGCTTTTCCAGAGGCCGGGTCGGCAGCCGCATGAACCGTCCCGTCCTGAAAGGTCGCAGAGCGCGTGAACGAGGTCTTGTAGGGGCTCCCTTTGATTCCCCCTTTTTGGATGCTCAGCAGCGTACCCTCTTCGACAATCGACCATCCGCTCGAATCCGACCCCATCTTGGCCAGCTTGTACTGAGCCGCCAATTGCTCCTGCAAACTAACCGCCTGGGCATTCGACAGCGGCGTCGGAAAGATCGCCACAACAACAAAGATCGTGGCCGCTAGAAGCAAAATCCCCGGAACCAGGTCGCGGAATTTATTCGACATAGCAAAACCCTCCCCTGCATCGTCCAGAAAAAACTGCCAGTACCATTGCAGAAGGGAGCGTCGTTATCCGACGCTCCCCTAATCGATTGATAAGGACCGATTGATCATCGATTGTCGATCATCGATCGACCGATCGACCGTTGAACTGCGTTTTGGTCGCGGTGTGGCTTACTGCCCGCCGCCTCCCGCGGTTTCCTGCTTGACCTGCGACTCGGTCTCGTCGGCCGCCGCCTGCTGGTCTTGCAGAGTTTTCGCCACGCTGTTATCCGGTGGCGGAGGTTGAACGGCCCCGGCCTGGGTGCCCGTATCAGGCGCCTTCGGCATACCGCCCGTCCCTTGCTTCTTCGCCATTTCGCCCATGCCGTTGGTGATGTTCTCCTGGAAGTGGTTGTACATCTCTTGCAGGTCATCCACTTTCACCGCAACGGTTGCTCCCGACCCACAGTCGCCCTTCTTCGTCGCCGAGACGCTGGCAGTTACGTTCTGGTCACCATCCGGAGTGTCCGTCAGACGCGTAATCACATCCCCGGACGACAGCGCGCATTCCTGACCGTTGGCCACGACCGTCACGTCCGAATCCACCACAAACGTACGCTGTGAAGGATCGAGCGCCGGGGGCGGCGTGTTGTCGCTGGACGCCGGAGCCGCGGACGCGGTTTGAGCGCCTCCACCTTGCTGCGCCGCTTGTGCCTGCTGTGCCGCCAACTGCGCCTTCACTTCCTGGGCAATCGCCTCCTTCACTTCAGGAGTCAACGCCACCGGACCCGCAGCTGCTGCCTGAGCAGGAGCGGCATCTCCGCCTCCGTCTCCAGCATTGGCCGACGCATCCGCCGCCACCGCATCCGCGTTGGCTTCAGCTCGAGCCGCATACGCCGCCTGCAACTGCTGTGCGATCAGATAATCGGTCAGCCAGTAATAAGGAGCAGCATAAACCGGATAGGGATTCCACCACCCGCCGTAGAAGCCCCACCATGGCGCTCCTCCCCAACCCCAAGCCCCGAAGCCCCAGTACACCGGCGCTCCCCAAGGTTGGTAGCCCCACCCATAAAATCCCGGATGGTACCAGACCCCTGGGTAATAGCCGTAGTACGTATGTCCGCCCCAGCCATAGCCGCGATAAAGCCCAACCCGGTAGTGGCCGTGGTCATAGAAAGTCCGCGAATAGTACGCGTGCCCGCCCCGCGTCACATAGGCGCGCTGCACATAGCCGCCATGCCCCCCACGGGTCACGATGCGCGCTCCGTTCCGTTCACTCACAACCGTGCGCCCGCCACGAACCCCATGCTCAATGTGCATGCCGTTGCGGTCGACCGAACGAATCGATCCATTTTTACGCACACTCGCCGATCCTCCACCCTTCAGGCTGACGTTCCTGGTGCCCGCCGGCTGATGCGCGTTGCCTCCGTGCGCGCCGCCCGCCGCCGCTCCGTGCGCGCCGCCCGCCGCCGTTCCGTGCGCGCCGCCCCCCGCCGTTCCATGCGCGCCGCCCGCCGCCGTTCCGTGCGTGCCGCCCGCCGCCGTTCCGTGCGCGCCGCCCGCCGCCGTTCCATGCGTGCCGCCCGCCGCCGTTCCGTGCGTGCCGCCCGCCGCCGTTCCGTGCGCGCCGCCCGCCGCCGTTCCGTGTGTGCCGCCCGCCGCCGTTCCGTGCGCGCCGCCCGCCGCCGTTCCGTGCGCACCGCCCGCCGCCGTTCCGTGCGCGCCGCCCGCCGTTGTGCTCCCACGGCTCGCCGTCGCATTCCCGTGCGAAGGTGATGAGTGCGACTGGGTCGCGGCGTGCGAAGGCGCTGCATGCGAAGGCGCCGAATGAGAAGGCGCACTCGCATGTTGTGCTGGCGCCGCCTTAGGAGCAGGTGCGCTTGTCTTTTTCTGGCCCCAGGCAAAAGCCGGAACCCCCATCAAGAGCAGAAGCACTACCCACTTCTGCAGGCTATTTCCATCCTTCAAAATGCGATTCATTACCGCCTCCTGACACCAGAACTTGTTAGCGACCTTCACTTCCGAAACACAGCTCCTCATCCGAAGTTGCGGGTTCGCTCTGACTCTATCTGTTTCACGGACGATATCGCCGATTTCGCTTCCGCGGCTAAGTTACTTTCCAAGAACGGGGGGAGGCCTGCACCACGCGCCGCGACCAGGTTGCGGACAGAGCGCTACCGGCAGACCGTATCTTGGAGCGAAAAAACGTTACCAGAAGTCGGCCGCTTGCGCAATCATTTGATTTGAACGGGTAGTGGTGCAGTTTTATGGTCATCCTGAGCAGGCGTTCTTTGCGCAGCGAAAAGCCCGCCCTGCTCTGCCGAAGCCCCGAGCAAAGCCGAGGAGGAAGCCGAAAGGGATCTGAGCGGGCCGCGCAAATCTACGTAGCCTGCCCTGAGAGTGCGACAGCGACCGAAGGGCGCGCTCGCCCCGTTCCTTTGAACCCAATGCTTCCCTCCTTCGTCCCGCTGCTGTAATCTATCTCTCTTTCCGCCGGAGGAACCACTTGCGCTACCTCGATCGCCTGCAACCCCTCGCGCTCCTTGTCATGCGTCTCGCGCTCGGCGCTATCATCGTCGTCCACGGATCCCACAAGGTTTTCGGCGGACTGCACCACCATGCCGAGTTCGTCGCCAGCCTTGGGCTCCCGGCTTGGACCGCCTACCTCTCTGCCTTCACCGAGTTCTTTGGCGGCCTTCTCGTTCTGCTCGGCTTGTTCACTCGCGTTGCAGCTTTGGCCATCTGCATTGATGTCTCCGTCGCCATCGCCAAGGTGAATTTTCACAACGGTTTAATGGGTAACGGCGGATACGAATTTCCCCTGGCTCTCGCCGCCCTCGCGTTTGCCTTAATCTTCTTCGGCGGTGGCCCCATCGCCTTCGATCACATCCGCGCTCCCGGCGGCGGTAAGGCCAAGTAGCCGGCATCTCGGACATTCTCCACAAGAGGCGCGATTTTTTTGTTGTCTGCACCGCAACTTATCTCAAGCGTCGGGGTTTGCAAGCCGTTACAGAACAATTCCAGAGAGCAGTCCCGAAGGACAGAGGATTTGCGATTCTTGAGGTATCCTTGAAAGCACTGGGCCCTCAGTTGAATCTGAGCTCGGCTTGAAATTATGATGAGTGGGGGCACTTTTTGCTGCATCCCAACCATTTCACGGACGCATCTTAGCAATGCAGGAACTGATTAGGAGGTTTCTCTTGAGAAAGTTAGCGATCTTCACAGCCGTTCTCGCAGTCTTGTTCTCAGTCCAGTTTGTCTCTGCCCAGCAGGGCGACGCTTTTATTGGTGGCGGCTCGCTCGTGTCGTCTTCCTCCAATTCAACCGCCATCCCGTCGGAGAGAGGCGGCCTCTATCTCAACATCGGCGGCGATTTGGTTTTCTACAAACACCTCGGCGTCAATGTTGAAACCGCCTGGCGCGCTACTCAGGGTGCCCTGGGGAGCGGGACCGGATTAAATTATCGCCCGATCCTGACCGACTTCAATCTGCTCTACCAACCGCATCTGAGTAAGAAGATCGGCTTCGACCTCATGGCGGGAATCGGCGCTGGCGACACTCGAATATACGAACAGGGCGTGTCCTGCAGTGGTTGTTACAACAGCTCCGATCACTTCATGGAGCACCTTGGCGGCGGCATCCGCTATTACGTCTGGCGCCACGCATTTGTCCGCCCTGAGATTCACTACTACCACATCCAGAACAACGACAGCCCGACCGACAATGGATACTTCAACTCCGACAATGTGTTCCGGGTCGGTGCCTCAATCGGCTATACCTTCGGCGGCTCAGATTAGACCTCTGACTCCGCGCATGATCGCGGGGTTTGGTATGCTGGGGCAGCCGATTCCGGCAGCCCCGGCGCTTGTCTTGGGCGTGTCCATTCGCGGCTTCGCCGGTACCACCAGTCTGCTGGTGAACTCCAGAAGTCCAAACTGACTGACGAGGGATTTGTATTGAGACAATTCGCGCTGCTCTTATCCGCGTGTACCGTTCTTGTGTTCGCCAATTTCGCCTCGGCTCAGCAAGGTGACATCCTGGTCGGCGGCAACATCCTCGAGTCGCTCGCCTCTTCCAGCGACATCGTGTCCTTCCAGCCGCCGACCGAAAAAGGTGGCATCTACCCCAGCCTCGGAGCTGACGTCGTCGCCTTCAAACATCGCCTCGGCCTTAACGTCGAAACCTCCTGGAGGTATCACCAGGCAAACTACTTTGGCTACGAAAAATACCGCCCCATCCTGACCGACGTAAACGTCCTCTTCCAGCCCAAAGTGACCAAGAAAATCGGCCTCGACTTCCTTGCCGGTGTCGGCATCGCCAGCAACCGCTTCGACATCCTTAGCTCCTGCAGCATTCCCGGATGCGTCAACTTCACCAGCGGCAATCACTTCATGGAGGACATCGGCGGAGGCCTCCGCTATTACGTTTGGCACCACCTGCCCCACATCTTCGTGCGCCCCGAAGGCCACTACTACCACATCCAGAACAATCAGGGTTTCAATTCCAACAACGTGTTTCGCGTAGGCGTCTCGGTCGGATACACCATCGGCAAATAAACCGTCGCATTGCGACTGGCGATCATAACAACAGAGGGCAGCGTCTTCCAGACGCTGCCCTCTGTTTTCCGTGGCCAAAGCCCTCAATCGTGCCGTTAGGGTCATTGAATGATTCCGCGATTCAGCTCCTGCGGTGGCTTCTGGCCTGCCTCCTTATGACATTTTTCCGATCCTGCCCGACCCGATTCCGAGACGATCCCCGGCGCATTTCGCTACCCGCCATTCCGTTGCCTCCGGCTTCGCCACCACAGCCAGAACACAGCGACCCCCACGACAATGGCCGCCAGTAAATCGAAGCGCCCCAGATCATGGGCCAGCCGGCCCCAATGTCCGCCAAATAAATAACCAGCGCCGCAAATTGCTGTTACCCAAACCGCCGCTCCCAGGAAGTTGAAGACGACGAACTTCCGCCACGGCATATGGAGCGCCCCCGCCAGCAGCGAAGCCACCACCCGCATGCCGAACAGAAATCGTGCCAGAAAAACAGTGGCCGCCCCGTAACGTTCGAACAGCCGATCCCCCCGCTCCACCGTCTCCGCTCGAATGGAAAACACATGCTGGTAGCGCTCGATCAGCGGACGTCCGCCGTGCAGCCCCAAAGCAAAGCCAAACTCTCCTCCCAACGTCGAGGCCACCGTCCCGACCACAATCACCCAGGGAAGCTGCAACTCATGCTCGGAATAGGCCAGGAAGCTGGCCAGCAGCAGAATAGTCTCACCCGGCAGAGGCAAGCCCGCGCCTTCCAGCAACAACAGCACCGCTACAGCCCAATACCCATGGTGTACCAGCGCTCCCCGCAGCAGCTCGAAAATGTGGTGGCTCATGACTTGGGAATTGTCATCCTGAGAGAGCGCGATCTTTGCGCGAACGAAGGATCGGAGCGAGCCGCGCGGTGTGTCGCGCTCTTTGCGACGCAATAATCGCGCGTTTGCCTCGGTTCCTTATCTCAGCCGCGAGTCTTCTCACTCATCAGGAATTCAATCAACGCCCGGTTGAACTCTTCGGGACATTCCTCGTACGGCAGATGTCCAATGCCCGGAAAAACGATCGACTTTGAATTCGGGAACCACTTCGCCAGCGGCACCGCCGACGAAGCATACACCGCGGAATCGTTGCCGCCCCACATCAGAAGAGTTGGAATGCTCGCCAGTTTCGGCAGGGTAGCCTCGAGTTCGCGCAGATCTTCCGTCCACGTGCGCACGATGCTCAATGCATGCTCAAACAATCCCGGCTTAGCCAGCGGCGCCATGTAACCCTCCAGGGCTCCCGGAGGAATACGGCCGCGATCGCCATACATGCGCGCGTGCCAATAGGGATAGGAAAAACGCATATGCGCGCTCGTCAGCCGGAATAGCGCCGTCCCAAACCTACTCCCGATAAAAGGCGCCAGCCGCCGCCCATGCGCCGAATAAGGATTCACCGGCGCCACCAGCACCAGCCGCCTCACACCCATACCGGAACTAAAATCAGCACTCTCATCCAGACACTCCGCAGCGGCCATCATCGCCACCGCGCCGCCATGCGAAGTCCCCAGCAAATCAAACGAAGAAATTCCCAGATTCCCGACGAACTGCAGAACGCGCCGCGCCATCCCCCGCATCGAATGATCAATCCCGACAGGACGATCCGAGAACCCTGCCCCCAACATGTCCGGCGCATACACGGCCGCATAAGGCGCCAGAGCCGTCATCGTGTATCGCCACGAAAACGAATATCCCAGCAACCCATGCACCAGGATCAGCGCCGGCCCGGACCCAGCCCGCAGGTAACGCATCCGCGCGCCATCCAAGTCCATCCAGCACTCTTCCACGCCCGCGCCGACAGGCGGAGCAAGCGCAGTAAACACCTCCGAGTCCGCCGGCGTCCCAATCAAATCATCGAACTCCGAATCTTCTCAAAACCTGGACAACTCTTTCCCCGCCGCCAGATTCTATTTAGATGAACATCGCCTCTGTTCACTTCACTAGGGGAGCTCCGGCTCCCCGTTTTTTGATTTGTCATCCTGAGCGGAGCATAAACTTCGCGAAGCGAAGGTGATGCGGAGTCGAAGGACCCCCTACCCGTTCGCATCACCACCAGCCCGGCAAGGCGTTTCTATCGATTCCTCAAGCCGCGGCCTTCCGCCTCTTCCTTAACAGCTTCTTCAGCACCCGTATCCCCTTATCCACATGCTTCTCCTCCAACAAAAACGGAGGCAAAAATCTCACCACCGTATCCTGCGTCGAATTAAACAGCACACCCTCCGCCACAGCCGCATCCACAATCGGCCGCGCCGGAATCTCCAGATTGATTCCCTGAATAAATCCCCGCCCCCTAACTTCCTTAGCCGCAGCGCTCTTCTCGACAACCCCTTTCAACTCCTGCTGCAGATAAGCCCCCACCTTATTCACATTGTCGAGCAGCTTCTCTTCCTCCACGATCGCGAGAAACTCCAAAGCCACCCGGCAAGCCAGCGGACCACCGCCAAACGTAGTCCCATGCTGTCCCGGCGAAATCGCGTTAGCAAATTCTTCCTTAGCCAGAAACGCCCCCAGAGGCAACCCCGCTGCAATCGGCTTCGCAATCGCCACAATATCCGGAGTCACTCCAAAAGCCTGAAACGCAAACATCGTCCCCGTACGCCCCAGCCCGCACTGAATCTCGTCAAAGATCAGCGCCGCCCGATGCCGGTCCGCCGCCGCCCGGCACTCCTGCAAAAACTCCACCGAACACTCATGGATGCCGCCCTCGCCAAAAATCGGCTCCAGGACAATCGCGCAAGTGCTGTCACTCACCGCCCCTCGCAAGCCTTCAAGGTCATTCTGCGCAACAAAAGTCACGTCTTCCAGCATCGGCTCAAATCCCTTGCGATGCTTCTCCTGCCCCGTCAGCGACAGCGCCCCAAACGTCCGCCCGTGATACGACCCCTCGAGCGCCACCAGCCGCGACTTCCCCTCACCGCCGGCGCGATGTCCCGCCAGCCGCGCCAGCTTGATCGACCCCTCAATCGCTTCAGTCCCGCTGTTCGAAAAAAAAGCCCGCGCATTTCCAAAAGAGCCGCCCAGAAGCGTGCACAACTTCTCCGCCAGCGCCCCCTGATACTCGTGGTAATAAAGATTCGAAACGTGAATCAGCTTCCCCGCCTGCTCGCGAATCGTCTTCACAATCCGCGGATGCGCATGCCCCAACGCATTCACCCCCAACCCCGAAACAAAGTCGAGATACCGCCGGTCGTCAATGTCGTAAAGAAACACGCCCTTCCCCCGCGTCAACACAACGGGATACCGGTTATAAGTCCCCAGCAAATACCGCCGCTCCAACTCCGCAATCTCTTCAAATGTTTTCATAGGAAGCTTAGATTCTATAGGAAGACGAATCGTACCAATACGGGAATGAAAAAGCGTCCGGAGGACGCGTGACAATAGCCCGGCGTTTCAACGCCGGGTACGATGATTATTACCTAACCCGTTCTGTAAGGACGGTTGAAAATCCCCCGGCGTCGTAAAAGAAACAGGCCCCTCCGCCGCGTCAACACAATGGGATACCGGTTGCAAGTCTCAGCAAATACCGCCGCTCCAGCTCAAACGCGGATTTCGATGCCCACCGTCTGTTAAAATTCCCGACCATGCCGCTCAACGAACTGTATCTCGTTGTCTTGCCAGTTATCCACCTAACTCCCGTCGGTCCCTTTGGGTTCGGTCTGACCGAGCAGGTCCTCACTCTGCTTCCCGGTCGCGATCTGGCTACTGTGTTCTACAAAGATGAGGTCGACGCATATGTCACCACGTTCCAGAACCGGGCTAACAAATATCTGGCCGGTGGCCACGTCAGCGGATACGACCTCGAAGTTATCGACACGGAGGACGATCGAGTCGTGGTCAAGGTGGTGCAACGTGTCGGCTGATCGAAAGCAAACCGGAACAGAAAAAGTGAGCCCATACGTCCCGGCAAACATTCCCGACTCTGTCACGACAGATCAAGTTCGAGAATTATTCGATATCCATCTGAGCCAGTACCGACAGATCAACGAGATTTACAAAGATCTTGGAACACATCTGAAGAAGCTGCTCGAAGAGTCGGGCTTGAAGTTTTGGATTATCGCCGCAGGGCTGGGAGCGATCGTCGAAGGCATCCACATCCTGTGGCTCGCCGCAAGGTTCTGGTTCAGGTTCTAGGACAAACGTTGGGCGGGTGACCCACGCCTAACGGCGATTAAAACCTGGGGCCTTGCGATCTCTCGCGTTATGGGTAATGATCGCCAGCGTTCCTGAGCTGAACCAAGCGGATTCCGATCAATCTTCAAGCACTTGTCAGGAGCAATCATGGGTCAAAATAGCTTTATTCCTGTGGCAACGAACGCGAGGTCGCGACACGATCTCGTCGAGCGCGGGTTTAGTCGCCAGCCGCTCAGAGTTGACGAGGACGTGGCGCGCTCGCTTGAAGAGTTATCCCATGCAGCCTGGTCCATTCCAAAGGACGAGTACTACGAAGGAGGCGACAGGTATCGTTCCTTAAATCGTGTCCGGGCCGAGATTGTTGAGGGTGGTGTAAAGGTTTGGCTGAGCGATGAGAGCACGCCCTATGTCCAGCTGAAAAAATACAACACGACAATCGGAGGCCAGCCGCGAAAGTACGCTCCGCTGCCTCCGGCAATTGCCGGTTCCGTAGGCGTTCGCAAGATGATTGCTCATCACCTTCAATATCTGCCGCTCTCGGCGGTGGGTACCAGGTATCTGGTCAACGTCCACCTAATAAGATTCACAGCTACGCCGGGCCGGCCCTGCGACACCAGCCCCCCGGGTTTACATAAGGACGGAGAAAAGTACATCGCTACTCATCTACTGGGCCGCTGCGGCGCTCACGGTGGCGAAGTCGTCATAACCGACAACGACAAACACGAAGTGGATCGCTTCACGATGCGCGAAACCGGCGAGTGTTACGTCTTCGACGACGATCGCATCTGGCATATGTTGACGCCCGTGGCAGTACTGGAAGGCAATCAGTTCGCCTACCGTGACACGCTCGCGTTCGATATGCTGCCAGAGGGTTGGGAACCCGTAAAGTGATTCGAAGTACTCGAGGAGCGAACTATCCGATCGCACGCGGGAACGCCCCAAGCTTTGTTTGAGGGCAGAAATCCATCACGACGTTAGTTCCCCTCGTAAAAGCGGCGCAAGCACTGGTGCTCGACCGGAAGCCGGGCGCCGAGACCGGAAGCCGCTTCAATACAGCCCCTTCTCCCCCGGAGGCCGCGTCTTCCACCTCCGGTGCACCCAAAGCCACTGCTCCGGATACTTCCGCACATAGTCTTCAATGATCGAAGTAAATTTCTGAGTGTTGGCCTTGATGTCAGCGTCCAAATCGCCCGTGCGAACCAACTCCACCGCCGGATCAAACCGCAACCGGTATTTCCCCAGCGCCGCGTCCCAGATCGTGAACGTAGGCACCACGGCCGCATCGGTACGCAAAGCAATCCGTGCCGGTCCGGCAGCCGTGCATGCCGGAATCCCGAAGAAATCCACAAAGATCCCCTGCGGCGGAGTCATGTTCGTATCCATCAACATCCCTACCACTTCCCCAGCCTTCATAGCCGAAAGCAGCCCGCGCACAAAATCATCTTTATCGACGGCTTTGTTGCTGTGCATTGTCCGATAACGAAGAATGAGTTCGCCGAGATACCTGTTGTCCATGCCGCGCATGAGCACGTGCATCCAATGCCCATGCATCGACAAAACAAAAGACGAAAGCTCCCATCCCCCAAAATGCCCCGCAAACAACAGCACGCCCTTGCCGCGAGCATGCGCACGCTCGTAATTCTCGAACCCGTCAAACACCACAACTTGATCGACATTCTCCACAGTGTAGTCAGGAAAGTGGCAGACCTCCGCCAGTTGCCGTCCCAGCGAAGCAAATTCCCCGCGCAGAATCCGCGCCCGCTCCGCCTCACTTTTTTCAGGAAACGCCATGGCAAGATTGCGCATGCCCACCTGCCGCAATCGCACGTGCAGAACATAAACCACCCAAGCCAGGCCCATGCCGATGGCTCGAGCCAAAGGGCGCGGCAAAATACCCATGATTTTGATGAACGGCCAGGCTGCCGCGTACTCAAGTCGCTGCCGCATTAGGGGAAGCGGAACGGTACCATCGTCAAAGTAGAATTGTCATCCTGAACAAGCGTTCTTTGCGCAGTGAAGAGCCTGTCCCGAGCTTGCCGAGGGAATCTGGGCGAGCCGCGCGATGTGTCGCGATGCTACTACTAAGTAACGCCGCGACACAATAATCGCGCGTCTGGCTCGCTTCCTTATTTCGCCGCTTCCTGCGCCCACTTAGCCAGCGAACCCAAGAAAGCATTCGACCCCGCTGGCGGATCAATCTCCCCCACCAGCGAAGTCCGGAACGGCACCATCCGCCCGTAAAACTCCCGCGTGCTGTCCTTATCCTGCTTGATCGAAGCCCCATTCAGAGTAACGCCGGCAAACAATCCACGAGCCCGCGAATAAGTCAGCACCTCCGCCCGCATCTTCCAATCGGTATTTCCTTCGGCGTGACGGCCCACCGGTCCCGCGGCCACCGAAGCGTCCGCCCCCAGCTCGAACTCGCTCGAGAGCAAATGCTTCATGCCATCCTTATTCATGATCAACATCACCAGATCAACCGCCTGCCCGCCGATCTGAAACCCAAAGCTGCCACCCGTAACCACAAAGAATGCGGGAGCGCTCCATCCCTTCGGAGTTCGGCAACTGGCCAACCCCCGGCCATACTTCGCCCCCACAATAAATCCGCCCTTCAGCATCGAGGGCACCACCGCTACGCACTCCGCGGACCCCAACACTTCCTGCGGAATTCCCTTATCCGGCGCCCCCTGGATTTCATCCAGCACATCGGCGGCCGCCTGCACCCTGTCCGAAGCCTTCGATTCTTTCGTCTGATCATCAGCCGCTACCGAAAACCGGCACAGGCACACCACTACCGTAAGCAGCAAAAGCTTTCTCATGGTTCCTCATTCACAAAGATTCTCTGGGAGCAATGATTTGGATTGTAAACGATGCGCCCGAGGTTGTGTCAGGAGCCGAACGTGGGAAACCCTAAAATCAACCGAAGGGTTGGATAACTAAGGATTGAATAGCTCTGGAGGACAAAAAATCGGGGCTGAAAGTAGTGACCCTAATCGCCACTCCCAACCCCGTCTCCCAGGTTCTGTGGTAGGTAAGGCGAGTATCGGCCACCTCAGAGGAGGCAACAAGATTACCGAGGTCAATGTCCCAAAGTAACGTATTCCAACGGCGTCATCCTGAGCCTAGCCGTTCTTCAGGCGGAGCGAAGGATCTCCAACCCATCAGACGCTAAGTACTGGGTACTGGGTACTAGCTACTGAGCTACTTCGCCGCCACCAGCGAATGCGTAATCGCATGCACCGACAGCGCAATCCGGTTCTGCACGCCCACCTTGCGCATCAATTTCGCTACATGCGCTTTCACGGTGCGCTCCTCAATGCCGAGCTGAGCGCCAATTTCTTTGTTCGACCGTCCCGCCACCAGCATCTCCAGCACTTCCTTCTCGCGATCAGTGAAGGTCACTCGACCCGCCGGAAAAATCCGTCCCGGCGCCGAAGACACTCGCTCAATGAACATCGAAAGCACTTTCCGCGGCGCCCACACCGACCCCTGACTCACAATGCGAATTGCCTGCGCAAATTCCGCCGGCGAAGCCGCCTCATCCACATAGCCTTTAGCGCCAGAAGCGATCGCTTTAAGGATGGTTTCTTCGTCCACGCCAGACCCAGTCACGATAATGCGCAGATCAGGTCGTGTCGCTTTCAAGCTCGCCATCACATCGAAAAGGTTTTGTCCCGATCGATTTCCCAGCAGAATCAAGTCGACGTTCTGCAGCGTGGAAATCTCGGGTAGGCCGGCGGAGACCAGTTCGAACTCTGGCTCGGAGTCGAACAAGGCGCGGAATCCCACAAACCTCAGCGGGTCGCTCTCCACCACGGCAATTTTGATGATCGGTTTTCTCGCTACTGCTGCTTTCATAGTTTTCCCTATAGGGCGTAGTGTCTTAGCTAGAGCATAGCGGCATTTGTCCCCACTGCAAAGAGAAGTGACCGAAGTTAAATTACGGGAGTAACATGAAAAAGAAGGTCGAGAACCCCGCTCTACAGCCCAGATTGGCGGGATAATTTCTCGACCCCACTCGCGGAGAAGATTCAGCATGAAAAAAAATGTCATTCGTTCTCTTGTCGCAATCGCCAGCCTCACCCTTACCGCTTCCACGCTGTTCGCACAGGAGCCGGCATCCCCCGCCGCACCCGCGCCGGCCGCGGCGCCGCAGGCTCCTCCCATTACCTATCAGCCAAAATTTCCCGGCGACCCGGCCCGATCTGACTCCGAAGCCGGCGCCCTCGCCTACATGCGAGTCGTGATCCGCGCCCAGCGCCAGTTCAACAAGCAGTACGACCACTTCGCCACCTCGCTCGCTGAACTCGTCCACTCCGGCTCGTTCACCAAGCGTATGGTCAACCCCGACCGCGGCGACTACACCGCCAGCTTCGAAGGCAAGAAAGACAGCTTCATCCTCACCATGACCCCCAAACAACTCGACGCCCAACACCGCTCCTTCTACGCCGAAGACGACGGCAAGATCCACGCCGACGAAGAAAAACCCGCCGACGCAAAATCGCCCGTCGTGAAGTGATCCAGTCTTGAAGGTTACCTAGGGTCTGTCATCCTGAGCGGAGTAGGCCTTCGCGAAGCGAAGGCCTACGCAGCGAAGGAGCCCTTGCACACATAGGCCAGCATCGGCCTCGCGAGGCGTCTCTATCACCGGCCCGCTTTTTTGCTGCGAGCCCCGCACCGATGACGGAACTCCATTTATGATGAGAGTCAGAACCGGTTTATCGACCGAAGCACAATCTTACGGAGGAATCATGCCCGCAACCATCGGCGCCCCAGCGCCCGAGTTCACGCTGAAAGATCAAGATCAAAAGGAAGTAAAGCTCAGCGACTTCCGCGGCAAGAAGCGCGTCGTCCTCATCTTCTACCCGCTCGACTGGAGCCCGGTCTGCACCAAGGAACACGTTTGCATCGTCAACGACAAGAAACAGTTTGAGGAACTCGACGCCCAGGTGCTCGGTCTAAGCGTCGACAGCGTGTGGTCGCACAAGGCCTACGCCGAAAAGATGGGAATCCAATACCCGCTCCTAGCCGATTTCCAACCTCGCGGCGCAGTCGCCGCCAAGTACGGCGTGTACCTCGAAGACAAAGGCATCACCGGCCGCGCCATCTTCATCATCGACCGCGACGGCAAACTAGCCTGGCAAAAGAACTACGACATCCCCGTCGTCCCGGATATAAAAGAAGTCTCGCAAGCCCTAGCTGGAGTCAAATAAACGACCTTGTCATCCTGAGCGAGGATTGGTTCCTGCGCCCGGCGCAGGAACCAACCGCAGTCGAAGGACCCCGGCAATGTAGGGGTCGGAGAGGGTGGTGGCAAGGCATTCCCACGATGCACATGCGCTTTGGCAGACGCTGTACCTGAGCCAGGCCTCGAGATACCCCGCTGCCACCGGGTCCGGCTCACGCTCCCGCCTTAATCTCCGCCGCCTTCCCATCCCGATAAGTCACCACCATCGCCTTCCCTCCATTCGGATAGCGCACCGTCTTCTCCTCCGACGACGCCCCGGCATCCGGAACCCCCATGCCCACCGCGAAATCCGCCTGCAGTTCATTCATGCCCGGCTTCACTTCATGCTGCTCCACCGCCTGCCAAACGTCCGCCGGCCAGTGCTTATACAACTCATGCGGATCTTCCACATAAAACATCTCGTCGGAATAAATCTTGTATTGCCCGTCCGACGCGAATCCAATGGGAACCGCGAAGCTGTGCCCGTCTTTGTCAAACGTAGCCACCACCTGCCTTCGCCCGCCCGGCGCCGCGACCGCCATCACATCTTTTATCTCCAGCCGCTCAATCGGCCCGAGCAATCCGGCTTCATGGGCAAAATCGACGGTCTTCACCACGGGGACAAACCGGTAATACGTGTACCGGTATCCTTCTTTAGTCCACACCGGCTGCTGCGTAAGCTGTTTCGCCGAATTCAAATCAAATGGATAAAGCTTCTTCGGCACCACATAATAGTCAGCATTCGAGTAGCCGGCTTTCTTCGCCTGCGCCTGCTTCTCCGCCGCAACATAGTCCTCGTGCCGCTCATAAAGCAGATATCCGGCGCGCACTCCCGCCACCACCACGGCCAGCGCCAAAGCAATCTGAATCCTCTGCTTCGCCTCTTCACTAATCATGCAAGTGATTCCTTACCCAGCGAGCCCCAGTGTCCTCTGTGTTAAAGATTTTAGGGAAGCCGGCAACTGCACAACCATCCTACGGTACACTAGACAGCAGAAGGATCCCCATGCCAGTCACCGAAGAAGATGTCCTTAGCGCTCTGAAAAGTTGTTACGACCCCGAGATCCCCGTCAACATAGTCGACCTCGGCCTAATCTACAAAGTGAACTTCGCCCCGGCCCCCGCCGACACCCCCGAGCAAGCCAAACAGGACGTAGTCATCGACATGACCCTAACCGCGCAAGGCTGCCCCGAACACGTCAACATCAGCGCGCAAGTAAAGTCGCGCCTAGAGCAGTTGCCCGGCATCCGCAACGCCGCAGTCAACGTCGTCTGGACCCCGCCCTGGACCCCCGAACGCCTAAGCCCCGACGCCAGAAAGCAACTAGGCATCGAGTAACCGCTCCTTCCCGGTTTACCGGAAGCCGAATGCCGAAAGCCGGAAGCCGCTTTTCTCAACCACCAATCTCACCCCAGGCGTCGTAAGCGGTCCTCCCCGCCGCATCGGTAATCCGCTTCCCCGCGCGCGCCGCCATCTCCATCATCTGCATGCCGCGGTCAAAATAATCCGGCAGCGCCCGCCGCACCTTCTCAAAGTTCTCCGGAAACTCCGACGCCAGCACAGCCAAGCCTACGCCGGTAGCCAGCACCCCCGCCGGATATTTCTTCTTCAAAAACAAAACCGTAGCCGCCCCAATCGACCCAGCCACCACCGCCTTCTTCCACCCGTCCATGTTCCCCCCGCAAAATTAGATTGCGAATGATTATACTTCCTCGAAGTTTATCTGGGGATGTGCAGAATGTGTGGGGATGTGCGGGGATGTGTGGAATGTGTGGGAACGGGCGCCTCGCCCGTTCAGCCGAGCGCAGCGAGGCGCACTGCGTACGGCGGCAACGCTCCTATGCTCACAGTCCCCAACTCCTCCAACAAATTAAGAATTCCTAACCCTGCATCCCTCATTACCTTCGCCGCCCCACCGACGTGCGCGCCGTTCTCTTGCCAAACGACTACACTCGAATTGTGAAACGTCTTTACACCATCGCCCGCGTCAAGGGAGGCATGAAGTTCACCTGCTCCCACTGCGCCCACCACGTCAGCACTCTCGACTTCGACGCCCGCGACGGCAACCTCCGCACCCAGGCCGCCACCGCCATCAATCGCCACGCCACCAGCGTCCACCACGAGCCCGTAATGTTCTCCTCCCTCGACACCCAGCAACGCATCTGGCGCACCTGATTCTTCAACCGCACACCGCGTCGCCGTGAAAATAGTTTTGTCATTCCGATCACGCCGAAGGCGTGAGAGGAACCTGCTGTTTGCTTGGGTGGCGCAGCGCTCCAGCCCTGCGATTAGGCACAAAAGTAAATAGCGGCTTCAGCCGCCGAACTGATCCATTTCTAAGATGGTCATCCTGAGCGGAGCGGACACTGGCGAAGCCAATGGCCCGCGCAGTTACCTAGGAATTTTCTCTCAGAGCCTCCCGCGCGGCGGATTCCTGCTCCATTGATTTACAACTTTAGCAATTCGTCATGCGTCTCTTTGGTGCTACGCTGAGCGGGATAAAACGTCCGACACTTATGCTCAAGGAAACGTTGGAGAAGAGCGCAGCGTGGAAAATCCTTCAGGAGATTCACAGGTTTCTGCCCACCATTAACGATGACGTTCCAGCAGAGGCTGTGGGTCACTACAACGATGTTGTCGAGAGATTGCGAATTGAACTGCAAGACAACAACTTGATGCATTTTCGAATTCCCTCAAACGCGTTTCATATGATTCTGAATCGCCCGCCTGATGATGACCCGCTTTACTCGTTTCCCAAGATGGAGCGTGTGTGTTCACCCAGATTCTTCAAGCATCAGCTTAGTAGTATTTGGACCTATCTGGAGCGTAGGATGAACGCACAAATGAATCCACCAAAGCCACCAAAACCGGGAGAGCCAAGGAACTACTGGGCGATGACCGACGAGGAACTGGAACACCTGGCGGGTGAAATCCAAATACCATATATCGCTGCCGGAGCGGACGGTAGGGCATTCGTGGATCGCAGAATCATCATTGATGAACTGTTGAAGCGTGACCAGCATATGTCTGGTATTGCTCACTCTTCTAACATTGTCGTGCATGGAGATGTGACCGATTCGACCTTTCAACAGGGCGGTCAAAACGTTGCAATTATTAATTACAACAAAGCGGATATTCAGCGGATCGTTGAAGAAGTCAAAGGGCAGATTGCGAAGTTGAACCTCTCCAAGCAAGACACTGACGATGTTGTTGCAGACATCGGGACCGTCGAGGCACAACTTACTTCATCAAAACCCAAACATCACATAATCCTAGCGAGTCTAAAGTCCATTCAGCACATCTTGGAGCACGCGACCGGGGCTGCACTAGCCCATGAAGCGTTCCCACACCTTTTGGCGTTTCTACACCACCACGCAGCGAAATAATGAGCGAAGAATCAAAGCAGAGTCTTTTTGAACGTTTCGCAAAGCTGATTGTTCCCGTGGCAGCGACGGTAGGTGTTTTCTTTCAGCAGAAGCAGAGGACAGTTGCGCTCAGCCTCGTAGCACTCGCCGTCATTTCACTGCTCGTTGGCGAAGTCCCAAAACTGAGAGCACGACTCAGGGAGCGCGGAGCTCGAAAGAATGAAGAGAAAGCTGCAACGTTGGCTCTGGATGAGCTAAAGGTTGGATTCAAAAACTCCTTGAATTCACCACTACGCAAACTTCTGACTCGTTCTATGGCATCGTTTTTAGTCGGCTATGTCAATCGAACATCTCATATTTCGAGTCGTTACACATTCCACCGCTACAGTTGTTCGCTGATTTCTCTCGAATACTCGCAACTCGTACAGATGAGCGCAAGCCGAGCCGTGAGGTTCTCAAACAGTCCATAGAAGAATTCAACAGCCTCGTAGGGCTCTACAGTAACTACGTTGTTTGTCCCGTCTATGACCAGGTTCCATTGAAACTGAGGCCGGAAATTCTCACCATCTACAACGCAAACAATCTAGCGGGCGATCTGATTCAATTTCGAGAACGCTTTGACGGGTTCATTGGCAACTACACGGATTTCCTAAAGGGACTTGATCGCAAACTAGCTCACCCTCTCGAACCCACACCATTCGGCTATTACTTCGCACGTCCCAAACCACTTGCTCTGAATCCCAAGACGGAGACAACAGTCTCTTAGACAATCCGGGGACGACAATCCGGGGACCGACGGGACGCGCCCCATTTAATCTTCAATTCCCGGCCCGTCCCCATGCCTTTCCTTTTTCCACAACCTTGCACACCCACCGTGTGACATCCGACCTTGCCCCCACCCCCTAAACTAGTAGTAGTATGCTTCTCCGCCAAATCATCCTCGACAAACTCCTAGCCACCCCTGCCGGCACAAAATTCGACATCCATAACACCTTATTTTTCAATATTTTGTGCGCAAACCCTTTGCTTGCAAGATTTTACGCGGACTCCTTCCGCCGCCACGGCGCTAACCCAAGTATTATCAAAGATTTAGAAACTCGATCCGCAAATTTTTTCTCGCCAGATCAACCCACCATTAACCGAACGCCCGAACCAGTGAAAGGCTCAACCACCATGGCAGTCAATCCAAACACTCGTGTCTGTACTCACATCAAGGTCAACGGAATCCGCTGCGGCTCTCCATCACTGCGTCAGGAAGTCTTCTGTTATTTCCATCAACGCATGATCCGCGGCGTGCGCACCCCGCCCAAATCGCGCCTCCATCCCATCGCCAATTTCGAGGACACGCAAGCCATCCAGGCCTCGCTCATGGAAGTCGTGAACGCCCTGGTCCGCAACCACATCGATGTTCCTCGCGCCCGCCTCGTCCTCCGCGCACTCAGCATCGCCGCCAGAAATGCCAGCAAGACTCATTTCAATTGTTGGCAAAGCGATATGGTTAAGGAAGTTCCCGAATATCCCGCAGCACCACCGGCCGCCCGACCATCCGCGATCGCAACCGCCCAGGCCATCGCCAACATCAGCAAGCCGCAAGAAGACGAGTCGGAGCACGACCGTACCAGCAGCGCTTTTCAGACCCCGTCAGCGAGCGTTCACCGCAAGCCACCAGCCAGCGTCAAGACGACGGGTCGAACACGCGCCTCACGCCGCAGCCGCACGGGATGACAAGACGGTTGGTGGAGATGGAAAGAGGCGCACAGGAGTGTCCGCCTCACACGAGCAACTAGGTACCAGGTACTCGGTACTAGTCGACAACAGCCTTATCAGTGATGAGCAGTCCACGGTCGATGATGGCAAATGCCTCGCGCAGCTGCTGCTCGTTGATGCACAGCGGAGGATTGGTGAAGAAGGTGTTCCAGCGCACGAAGGTGTACAGGCCTTGCTCGCGGAAAAAGCGCGCGAGCGCCGCCATCTCCTCAGATGTGCCGTTGAACGGAGCCAGCGGCTGGCGCGTCTTGCGGCTCCGCACCAGTTCGACGATGCCGAACAGTCCGATCGACCGCACCGCGCCCACCGACGGATGCTTCGCCTGCAACTCCGCTCCCAGCTCTTTCAGCACGACGCCCATTTTTTTCGCGTTGTCGATCAGTCCATCCTCTTCATACACGCGAATCGTAGCCAGCGCCGCCGCGCACCCCATCGGATGACTGTTATAAGTCAGCCCGCCATAGAACACTTTATCCTGGAAGTGCTGCGCGATGTGATGCCGCATCCCAACCGCTCCCAGCGGCAGATAGCTGGACGTCAATCCCTTCGCCATGCAAAGCAGGTCGGGAACAACCTTCCAGTGATCAACGGCAAACCACTCACCGGTCCGTCCGAAACCAGCCATCACTTCATCGGCAATCATCAAGATGCCGTACTTGTCGCAGATCTTGCGCAGCCCTTCCAGATATCCATCAGG
>Ga0307478_10001223_pt1 | contig 22847 bp, 19 predicted proteins | sample atmos_gasesECM4C_2_FD_203713 | JGI IMG/M metagenome (GOLD analysis project Ga0307478, IMG submission 203713) | Hardwood forest soil microbial communities from Morgan-Monroe State Forest, Indiana, United States - atmos_gasesECM4C_05 | ecosystem: Environmental > Terrestrial > Soil > Temperate... | reverse complement strand
GGCTGCGGCACGTTCTTGTCCACCGCTTCCATTAACTCGTCGATCGACTTTTCCCACTTCGCGTCGCCATTCAATGCTTGCAGCGCTGAACCCTTTACGACAGCAATCGTGTCGCCAGGAAACTGGTAGCTCTTCAGCAACTCGCGCACTTCCAGTTCCACCAGTTCCAAAAGTTCCGCGTCTTCCACCATGTCGCACTTGTTCAAAAATACGACAATCGCCGGAACGCCGACTTGCCGCGCCAGCAAAATGTGCTCGCGCGTTTGCGGCATCGGTCCGTCCGTCGCCGCTACCACCAGAATCGCGCCGTCCATCTGCGCCGCGCCGGTGATCATGTTCTTGATGTAGTCCGCATGACCCGGGCAATCCATGTGCGCGTAGTGCCGGTTCGGCGTCTCGTATTCCACGTGCGAAACGGCGATCGTGATGCCGCGCTCGCGCTCTTCCGGAGCGTTGTCAATCGAATCAAACGCCCGGAACTGCACCTTCGGGTTGTGCTTCGAAAGCACTTTCGTTATCGCCGCCGTCAGCGTCGTCTTGCCATGGTCAATGTGACCAATCGTCCCAATGTTGCAATGCGGCTTGCTGCGCTCGAATTTCTCCTTGGCCATTTTCCTTTGCCCTCTGCGTTAAGTCTTCTCTTCTGCCAAATCCTGACGATTCACCAACTACACTTGAATCTGGAGCGGGGGACGGGATTTGAACCCGCAACCATCACCTTGGAAGAGTGAGACTCTACCGTTGAGTTACCCCCGCCCTTTTACTGCGAACTTTCCCCTCACTACGACCTCTAATTCTGGAGCCTGGGACCGGGATTGAACCGGTGACCTCGTCCTTACCAAGGACGCGCTCTACCAACTGAGCTACCCAGGCCTAACCCGTGTCCCCCGAAAATCAGCCGTTCTTGACGCACTATTCCTGAGCAGCGCCTTTGCCGCGAATTGGACCGCGCTCGAACATCGCTTGATGCGATTGCCCTGCGGTTTCCTGATTACAGACGATCACCCAAGGGATCGGCCGAATCGAACAGCGAGCGACTGGTGGACGGGGAAGGATTCGAACCTTCGTAGCCCGCAAGGAGCGGCAGATTTACAGTCTGCTGGTTTTAGCCACTCACCCACCCGTCCCGCGAAAACAAAAGGACGCTAACTGCTTGTCCCCCAAAACTTTCTCAGGCGATTCCTCGCGCAGCAAACTTCTGTAAAAACGAAAACACAAAAAGGACTCGTGTCAAAAGACACCAGCCCGTTTATTTTCCCTGCAAGGATTTGCTCCCGCCTCACTCCCCTACCAAATCCTGGTGGAGCTGGCGGAGGGAATTGAACCCCCGACCCTCTGATTACAAATCAGATGCTCTACCAGCTGAGCTACGCCAGCGTCGCTCAAACCGAGTAAGAATAGCAGAAGGGGCAAGTAAATTGCAAGGGGGTCATTCGATTTTGGAGCACGTCGGGGGCCAGGTCTGTGGAAAAACCGTTTCCCTGTGTCGCACTCCTAGCGCCCTATCTTTCGATTCCTCTATAGTTTAGCATGATCTGCGTTTGCCGGCATCCATGGTGTCTGCCGAGCGTAACGGGGGGACATTTTTCATCAAAATGTGCCTGCCATTTGGAGCGTGGTGTTTGAGAAAAAACGCATTGATCGGTCGTAGGTAATCTTGGGGTGGGGACGGGGCCAACCGCATGAACAAACGAAGACTTGCGGGAGCAATCCTAGGCCTCGTCGGCATCGGTGCGATCGCCTGCTTGAGCTACCTACACTGGGGCGGCTCGGGTCACAACCCAAGCGATGAGGTGCTCGCGCAAATGCCCGCCGATGCGAGCGCTGTTCTTTACATTGACCTGGACGCGCTTCGCCAATCTCCCTTTCTTGCGGAACTTTACAAGTGGGCTCCGCAGCCCGAGGCAGACGCAGACTACTCCCAATTTATGCAATCGACGGGCTTCAACTATGAGCGCGATCTGAACCGCGTGAGCATCGCGCTGTTAAAGAGCGGTAAAGACACAATTCTGTTCGCCGTGGCCGAAGGACGATTCGACCGAGAAAAAATCTCCGCGTACGCATTGCAAACGGGAACCCGAGAGAACCATGGTGGAAAGGAGATTTTCTCCGTGCCTCAGAACGCGAATACCCGGCGAATCGCGTTCACGTTTTTGCGCAGCGATCGAATCGCGCTCACAAATGGCTCGAACTTCGAGACGTCGCTCTCCGCGTCGCATGAAGACGCGGAGTCACAGCCATGGCGCGAGCGTTTCCGCCGGCTGGCCGGGGCACCCGTGTTTGCCGTCGTGCGCCAGGACGCCGCAGCCGGCACGGCATTAAGCGCGCAAACTCCGCGCGGCTTGCAATCCCCCCAACTCTCGGCTTTGATTGACCAGCTTCAGTGGATCACCGCCGCGGGAAAGCCGGAAGGCGACCATCTGCGAGTGGTGCTCGAGGGTGAAGGCGCCACAGACGCGCCTACCCGCCAATTGTCCGAAGTGCTCAATGGCCTGCTCGTGCTGGCGCAGGCAGGCCTCAGCGATCAGAAGATGCGTCAACAACTTCAACCAGACGTCCGCGAAGCGTATCTGGAGATGTTGAAGAGCACGGACGTCTCGTTGATTGACCGCCGCGACACGAAATCAGTCCGGCTGATGTTCGATCTGACGCCTAAGTTCCTCGAAGCCGCACGCGCGGCAATGCCAATTTCGCCCGTAGCTCCACAAAACAAAGCCCTTCCAAACAAGGGCACGATCCGAAATTGAACTGTGTGAAACTCCCGCAATAAAAAATGCCCCGGAAACTCCGAGGCATACAAGACCACTTCTATTAATCTGGAATCAGTCGCCTACCGTAGTTGCCGCATTCCCTGTGCTCCCCTTCATGTACCGCCAAGGGTTGACCGGCGCATTGTTGACGCGAACTTCATAGTGCACGTGGGGACCGGTGGAACGGCCGCTGATGCCCGTGTAGCCGATGACCTCGCCGCGTTTAATTCGCGTGCCAGGGACCGCCGAGAACGAGGAAAGATGCGCGTACCAAGTGGTGATGCCGAAACCGTGGTCAACCACGACCAGGCGGCCGTAGCCAGCATGGTTTTCAGCGATGGTCACGATGCCATCCGCCGTGGCATGCACCGGCGCGCCGTAATCGGAGGCCACATCAACACCTGTGTGGAACGCTCCCTCGCCGTTGAACGGATCCAGGCGTTCTCCAAAGCTGTCTGTGATGTGTCCCATGACCGGCCAGATCGATGGCGTGTAGGCGGAGTCGGCAAAACTCATAGCTGGCATCAGCCGCAAGCCGCCGGACGAGACGGCGATCACCGCCGCGTTCCTTTTCAAAAACGTGTACTGCTCAATCGAGCGATCAAAGGCATCTTCCGGGGAGACTTGACTATCGGTCGAATCGAAGGCCGCAGGGTGATAACGAAGCACTCCGTAGGTCATGGCTACTTCAGTGGCTAGAGACTGGAGAGAGTCGAGGCGCTGGTTGGTGTCGTTGACCGTGGTCTGAAGTTGATGGTACTGCTTCTTAAGAGTTTCCTGATCATGGCGAAGGGCGTTGTAGTTGCCGACCTTCCAAAGCATCCGAGAGTAAGAACCAATCGCGGCCACTACGGTGATAGCGCCGATGATGGCTAGCACGGCGAGGCTGTGCAGGACATAGGTCGGAATGACAAGCTTTTGGAGCTTGCCAGGCGTCGTAGCGATATAGAACGTATAGTTCTTGCTCGTAATCACTTACTTGGCCCCTCTGGCCTCTAATTTGTCAAAAACGGGCTGGATGCCCTGGAACGCACACAAGAAAACCACTTTGAAACTGAACGAACACCAAATCTGAACCGTAAGCCTCGGTCCGCGACCTAGCCCATACTAGATTTTGTAGGGCGGCCCGTCAACCCTGTATTTTGCGGTTTAAAGAACAGGGTGTGAAAAACCGTCCACCTGTACGGGAGTACAGGATGCCGACGCCTCTTGCTATAAGTAGCGCCCGTGATGTGAATCCCTTCGTCTCCCTCCGCGAAAAGAGTCGCGGGAGCTATACTCAACGCCGGCAATGAAGGAAACAAAGCACCTCAAGGTACGGCGCCGGGGACCCGGAGAAGCTGCCGTTTTGGAACGGATCGAGCGTGTCGCCGCTCGGACAGGGGTTCGCAGCTCCGGAGTGCGACTTGGGATAGGAGACGATGCGGCACTTTTCCGAGCCGCGAGCGGCTCCGAACAAATCCTGACCTCCGACTGGTTCTTAGAAGGTTCACACTTTCTTCGATACAAGCATCCAGCCGACGCAGTGGGTTGGAAATGCCTAGCGAGAGCTGTTAGCGACGTGGCCGCGATGGGGGGCGTGCCGCGTTGCTTTCTTTTAAGTCTCGCGCTGCCACCGTCACACACCGGCCTGTGGCTCGATCAGTTCCTCAGCGGACTGCGGCGGGCGGCCAAGCGATTCGGTTGCGCCCTTGCTGGCGGCGACACGAGCCGCAGGAAAGACATCCTTATCAATGTGACCGTGGTAGGTGAGGTACGGACAGGGACGGCAGTTTTGCGATCAGGCGCGCGACCCGGGGATATGCTATTAACGAGCGGTCGGCTCGGCGAGGCAGAGCTTGGGCTTCGAGCAATCCGCGAGAGCAAACGTCGAGCAAACAGCCGCGATCCAGTCCTTCGGAAACATCTCTTCCCTGAACCCCGGCTTGCTCTGGGCCGCTGGCTAGCCGAGGAGCATTTAGCCTCGGCGATGATGGACCTTTCCGACGGTCTTTCCACCGACCTGCCGCGACTCTCGGCTGCAAGCGGAGTGGGGGCAAGGATCGAAGCGACGAAGCTTTCCAGGGTGCGAGTGCCCAAAAGTGGGCGGAGACGCAATGACGATTCGCTGGAGATGTCTCTGCACGGCGGCGATGACTACGAGTTGCTCTTCACCGTGCCTCGATTGAAGCTCAAGCGGATTCCGCGTTCCTTTCAGGGACTTCCCCTCACTGCGATTGGCGAAATCACGAAGGAACGCACGTTGCTACTCATCGAAGAGTCAGGGCGCGAGGTCGAGCTTCCGAACCGCGGCTGGGATCCATTCCGCCAGAAAAAGATGTAAAGCAGCAAGATACCGCGCCGGAGCTATAACCCAGGAGAAAAGTTGGAAGTTGTGGGCACCGTCGTCGTCTTGGCCGGCGGCGTTATAACCGGAGGCTTTTCTTTAGGAGCGGCGGGCTCGTCGGTTTCCGGCGCGGTGTCGGGCGTGTCTACGTTGACTTTGTGCTCCAGCGCTTGCTGCTCGAGAGGCACGACATTGGCAAAATCGAGTGCGGGCTGGCCTTCGAGCGCGGTTTTCATGAACTCCAGCCAGATCGGAAGCGCCGCACGCGCGCCGGTTTCCTTTTTGCCCAGCGAAATCTGCTTGTCGTCGAAGCCCACCCAAACACCGCAAGTGAGCTGAGGGGTAAAGCCCATGAACCAGGCGTCCGTGTAGTCCTGCGTCGTGCCGGTTTTTCCAGCGGCGGGGCGGCCAAGCGCTTTCGCCTGAACGCCTGTGCCGAATTGAATGACCTCTTCCAGCATGGCCGTCATCGTCCGTGCAACCTCCGGCGAAATGACGTCGTGCACTTCGGGATGCGCCTCTTCGAGTAGCGCGCCGTCATAGCTCGTCACCCGCCGAATCATGTGCGGGTCAATGCGGATTCCATCGTTCGGGAACACCGTAAAGGCGGAGGTGTGCTCAAGCAGCTTCATGTCCGCCGCCCCAAGTACTAACGGCAAGTAGGGCGGAAGCGAAGTGGTGATGCCAAATCGCTTCGTCATATCCACTACGGAATTGATGCCTACCTTTTCCGCGAGCTTGACGGCGGGAACATTGCGCGAGCCTGCCAGAGCTCGACGCAAAGTAATGGTGCCTTCGTACCTCTCGTCATAATTACGCGGAGAGTATGGCTGGCCGCCACTGATAACCGTAAATGGCGTATCCACAATTGTGTCAAACGGCGAGGCGCCTTTTTCGATGGCGTCAGCGTAGAGATAAATCTTGAACGAGCTCCCCACCTGGCGGTATGCCTGCGTGGCGCGATTGAACTTCGAGTCTTCAAAGCTGTAGCCGCCGACCATGGCTTTGATTTCGCCGGTCGAATTATCGATCGCCAAAATCGCGGCTTGCGGCGCCGGCTGCTGCTCGAGTTGCACGCGAGCCGTGGCTTCGTGCAATTCCTGAATCGAGAACTGGGTGAGGTCGCCGACTTTCAGAAGCTCTGAAGGCTTCTTGCGGCCCGTCCACGCGAAATCCGGCGGAGAGAGAATCGCACGGTAAGAGCCGATTTTAATCGTGGCGTAACGATCATCCACCGAAAGCACCAGGCCGGTGACGTAGGAGCCTTTTTCGATCGGATGACGCCAGTCGTCGTCGTCATAGGTATCGAGCTTACCCAGATTGTCGCGCAGAATGTTGGCCGGCTCGCCGCGCCAGCCGTGGCGCCGGTCGTAGCTGTGTAAACCGTCGCGAAGCGATTGATTGGCGGCTTGCTGCATCTTGATGTTCAGCGTGGTGTAAACGCGCAGACCGCGCTCGTGGACGGCTTCCGTACCGTAGGTCGATTCCAGATACTTGCGAATTTCCTCGAAGAAATACGGCGCCAGGTCGTTGCGCGGATATTGCAGATGTAGGCCGAGCGGCGTTTTCTTCGCGGCTTCTTCTTCGGTGGGACTGATCTTCCCTTCTTCTTCCATGCGATGAATGACCAGATTGCGGCGCGCCAGAGCGCGCGCGGGATCGGCCAGAGGCGAATAAATCGGCCCACGGATCATCCCGGCGAGCAGCGCCGCCTCCTGCAGCTTCAAGTCGGTGACGGACTTTCCAAAATAAAATTGCGCGGCCGCTGCAAAGCCGTAGTTGCCGTGCGCCAGATACACCTGATTGGCATACATCGTGAAAATTTGCGGTTTCGTGTAACGCCGCTCGATTTGCAAGGCCAGCAGAATCTCCTGCATTTTGCGGCGGAAGCTGATTTCGCTGCGGTCTAAAAAGAGGTTGCCAGCGAGTTGCATGCTGATGGTGCTGGCCCCTTGCGCCTTGCCGCCGTGCAGAATCTTTCGCCACGCAGCTCCGGCAATGCGCGGGAAGTCAATGCCCCAATGATCTTCAAAGTGCTGATCCTCGATGGCTGTCACCGCGTTGTACAGAACTTTGGGGCATTGCTCGTACGTCATCAGGATGCGTCGCTGCAGTGCGAAGCTGCCGACGAGCTGCCCGTCATCGGCATAGACTTCGGTGACAACGGTTGGCCGATACGTCTCCAGCGCCCGAATTTCGGGCAAGTCGCTGGCATACACAAACAGCAAGCCGCAAGCCGCTCCCAGTGCAATGGCGCAGAGCAGCAGAAACGCAAGCGCCACGCGGTCAATCAGTTTCCAGCCGCGCAGACGAAGTGTAATGGGAGGCAGGCTTAACATCGAACGATAATTCTATCGCAGAATGAGCAGTCCAGCAGGTCTAGACCCTGCAACGTTGCCTTGCAAGGAATTGCTCCGTCTTCGTTCTATTTCTAGTGCTAGATTCGTCAGAAGGAGTCTCTCGACATGAGCATTGGAAACGCTCTACTAAGGGCCGTTCTTCTAGCTGCGCTGCTCACCTCGAACGCCGTGATGCCAACTCCCGCAGCGGCGGATTGTTCGTTCTCGTCCGATGGTCAGATCATCACCATAACCGCTCAGTCCTGCGAAGTGATCGACGGGCGAACGAACAAAGACGTCCTGAAATATGCCGGCGGAGCGCAGAAGAGCGAGACCATTCAAAAGCTGTACACGGGCGCGCTGGTGACGGCTGATCGGGGCGCTAAGTGGGTGTATCCCTCCTCGGCAGCGAATCCGTGTCAGAAATTTCCGAAGTCGGTGCAAGTAAAGATGATGGCGTATTTGACTTGTTGCGACTCTGGCCCCTGGGGCAAATGCGTCTTCGGCGGTCGCTGGCTTGGTGATGTAGATGGCAAGCCGATCAACGCATGGCAATAAACAGATTGCATCTCGGCACACTACAAGTCCTGGTCAGGACTTTCGCAAGACAGTCATGGCTATAGCTCTTCGTAATAACGCTCACCGGAGCAAGCGCGACACAAGGTCCTGCCGGCCACCACAATTTCGCGCTTGAAATTGATGCCTTCGCCGCATTCGGCGCACACCACGCGAGGACCCTTGAATCCAGGCAGGTCTTCGGGTTGCACTTCGACCTTTACCCATTGTTTGTCGAAGAGGACATCGTCCGAGAGCGCAGCGTACGCTTTTTGTTGTCCAGCGTCTTTGGCCATCTCCGGAAACATTTCGCGCGCTGCTTGCTTCGACGATTCCTTTGCCGCGACGCGCACGGCGCGGCCCGTCTGAAGATCAACGAAGGTGGCGGCCACTTTGCCCCAGTCGCGGAATTTCAGCGCACGCTTGCCCAACCGGCAATTTGCCACCAGCGCCACGGCATCCGTCACGCACCGATCGATCTCCACATATGTCACGATCCGTTTGCGCTCGGTGATGGGGTCTTCTATCCCCAGCTCTTGCAATCCCAGCATCGCCAGCCGCACGCCCAGTACCTGCCCGGCACAAAGATGCCCGTGTGCAATTGCCGCGAGTTCCAGATACTCATCCAGTGTTTTCATCGTTTCCGTCTACAAGCAGACATCTCTGGGCTCACCCGGACTATACTTGCGCCCGCGTCGTCTCTCGGGCAGTCCACGGATGCGCCTGCCGGGCTTCCATAAAGACGAAGACCGTCATGAGCAGTGCAAGCACGGAGAGCGCCGCGTCTTCCAGGACCTTCCTGAGTCCGATCGGTTCGGGAGTCGCGAAACAGCCGCAATTGATGTCCATGTGCAGGAGATACGCACGCAAAACAACTCCGAAGAACCCCAGCATAATGACCGTAAGCACCGGAGCCCAGATGCGCAGGCGCCAGCCAATCAGAAAAAGCAATCCGAGGATGATTTCCGCGAAAGGCAGAGTGTTGGCTACGAATTGCACTCCCCAAGGCGGCAGCATCTTGAACGCTGCCACCTGGTCAGCGAAGTGCGAAATGTTCATCGTTATGGAAAATTTCAGAATGAAAAAGGGCCAGAAATTCGTATTGGGGAGAAAAATCTTAGAGTAGCCCGCGTAAATGAAGATTCCACCAAGAAAGAGGCGGCCAATCCAAATGACCGCACGGCGTAGATTCCAGGGGCTGGATTGCATCATGCCTTGATTTCTCGCGTATTCCCTCGGCGCGGTCTTTCTACTTCTGGCTCAGCAGCTGATCCAGAAATTGCCGCAAGATTTCGTAGTTCATCACGCCGGAGTAAGGATAGGTCTGCCCCTTAGAATGGAAGACCGAAGTGGGAGTCGAGCTCACGCGATACATCTGCCCGAGCTGGTAATCCCTGTCGATAAGGGGTTCGAGCGTGCCCCCCTTCACGAGCGCGCGGACCTTGGTCATTTCCGCGGATGGAAGCACGGCGGCAACAGTCCCATCCACATCGCCGGTCTGCTCCCATTTTTCCTGATTCTCAAACAGCGTTTTTTCAACCGGCTCGAGCTTTCCGATGTCCGCAGCGGCCCGTGCGTACCGCGCGGCCACGCGCGAATACGCATGCATGGGCAGTGGAAAATCGCGATGGATCAGATAAACCTTGCCAGTGCTGACATAATTGTCCATGAGTTGCCGGTTGGTGGTCAGAAAAAGCGTCTTGCACGCGGGGCACTGAAAGTCGCTGAACACTTCCATGACAACCGGCGCGTTCTTTGAGCCAAAGGCTTTGTGCGGGTCGACGTCGCTTACCCCGGCTTCTGCCTGAGCTCCAGCCGGTTGCGGCGAAGCGTTTCGCGCTTCAGCCGCGCTCTCGGAAGACACTCCTGGGGTCACTTCGCGGCTCGGGCTAGCTGCTGGAGAAACGGGAGCAGCACTTGCCTCACTGTCCGATGCGGCGATTTTTGCCTCCGGCGCAGGGACAGCAGCCGGCTCTGCGCCGTAACGCGCAGCGGCAACGGGGTGCATTCCCCGGCTAACAAGAAGACGCCCACCAATCAAGGCCAGAACTACAGTCATGGCAATCACAGCGCGACGACTCACGCGACCCTCCAGCAAATACCCACAAAATGATGAGATGCGATCTCCTGATCAGATTATCACAGCTTTCTCCTCTGGAATCCTCGACGGTAGGGCGGCGTTTTGAAGTAACCGGACCCTCAACTCTGAGCATCAGAGAGCTAGACCATGACAAAGGAACATTGTTCATGTAAAATACTGAATTATAAACACTTGCCGTAATATCGAGAAAACTTGACAAAGACACACTCAAGTTATATAATCCTTTTCGGACTGGAGCAAGGAGCACGCCATTGACCTCGGGCCGCCCGGATTTTTCGGCTTCCAGGCGGCCCGCGATGCAGACGGGTTCCGGAAGGAATAGGCCCGGAGGAATTACCCCCGAAAGGAATTACCAAGATGAGTAAGATTATAGGAATTGACCTGGGGACCACAAACTCGGTCGTAGCCGTCATGCAAGGCGGCGAACCGGTGGTGATCCCCAACCAGGAAGGCGCCCGCACCACGCCCTCGGTTGTCGCCATTACCAAAGGCGGCGAGCGCCTCGTGGGACAAGTAGCGAAACGCCAAGCTGTGACGAATCCCGAAAATACGGTGTATTCGATCAAGCGCTTTATGGGCCGCCGCTACGATGAAGTTGGCGATGAGATGAAGCGCATCCCTTACAAAGTCGTCAAAGGAGAGCACGATGACGCGCGCGTCGAGATTTTCGGCAAGGTTTACAGCCCGCCCCAAATCTCCGCGATGATTCTCGGCAAACTGAAGTCCGCCGCCGAAGACTTTCTCGGTGAAAAAGTCGGGAAAGCCGTCATCACGGTGCCTGCGTATTTCAATGACGCGCAGCGCCAAGCGACCAAACAGGCGGGCGAAATTGCCGGCCTGGAAGTCGTCCGTATCATCAACGAGCCCACCGCGGCTGCATTGGCCTACGGCCTCGAGAAAAAGAGCGACGAAACCATCGCTGTGTATGACCTCGGCGGCGGCACGTTCGATATTTCCGTGTTGGAAGTTGGCGCCGGCGTGGTCGAAGTGAAGTCCACCAACGGTGACACTCACCTTGGCGGCGACGACATCGACCAGCGCATCGTGGATTGGTTGATTGACGAATTCAAAAAAGAGAACAGCATCGACCTCGGCAAAGACCGCATGGCTCTGCAACGCCTGAAGGAAGCCGCGGAAAAGGCCAAGATCGAGCTCTCACAAATGATGGAGACCGAGATCAACCTGCCGTTCATCACGGCGGGCCCGCACGGCCCGATCCACATGCAGCAAAAGCTGACACGCACGCGCCTCGAGCAATTGATGAACGATCTGCTCGAACGCTCGATGAAGCCGGTTAAGCAAGCTCTGGAAGACGCGAAAATGTCGCCGAACGACATCCAGGAAATTGTGATGGTCGGCGGCTCGACACGTATTCCGAAGGTGCAATCGCTCGTCCGTACGTTCTTCGGCGAGAAAGAGCTGCACAAGGGCGTGAACCCCGACGAAGTCGTGGCCGTAGGCGCTGCGATTCAAGGCGCGGTGCTCGCGGGCGAAGTGAAGGACATTCTGTTGCTAGACGTGACGCCGCTTTCTCTGGGTGTCGAGACGCTCGGCGGCGTGATGACCGTACAAATCCCCCGTAATACCACGATTCCGACGAGGAAGGTGGAAACCTACTCGACGGCTGCGGACAATCAGCCCGGCGTCGAAATCCAGGTGCTGCAAGGCGAACGCAAGTTCGCTTCGGACAACCGCTCGCTTGGCAAATTCAAGCTGGACGGCATTCCGCCGGCGCCGCGTGGCACTCCGCAAATCGAAGTGACCTTTGACATCGACGCCAACGGCATCTTGAACGTCAGCGCCAAGGACAAGGCCACCAACAAGGAGCAGAAGATCACTATCACTGCTTCAAGCGGTCTGACGAAGGAAGAGGCCGAGAAGATGCGCGTCGAGGCCGAATCCCACTCCGAAGATGATCGCCGCCGCATGGAGGAAGTCGAAGCGCGCAACCGGCTCGACGGCATCCTCTACCAAGCGGAGAAGATGATTCGCGAGAATCGCGAAAAGATCGCGGAATCGGACGTGAAGACGGCCGAGGACGCCATCGAAGAAGCCAAGAAAGCCATCGCCGAAGGCGGCACGGCTCGCTTGCGCTCCGCCACGGAGAACCTCGAGAAGTCTTTGCACAAGATCGCGGAGATTCTCTACAAGGCCAATGAAGCTGCGGGATCACAGCAAGCCGGCGCTGCAAGCGCAGGCGCTGGTGCAAGCGGTGGTGCAGGCTCGAGTTCGAGCAGCGCCCCGCAAGACAAAAAGCCCGGCGACGTGATCGACGCCGAATACGTGGACGTAGACGAAACCAAGCGGCCTAACTAAACAAACCAAAGCCTGTAGGGGCGGGGCTTGCCCCGCCCCTTCTTGCTTTGCAACACAACGCAGCACCAGCTTTTTTTGATGAACTTTCAACTTTTAACTATCGACTGTTAACTTTTATTGGTTTCCATGGCCACGACTGCCAAACAAGACTATTACGACCTCTTAGGCGTCGCGAAGAAAGCCGGCGCGAAAGACATTCGCACGGCTTTCCGCAAACTCGCACGCAAATACCATCCCGACCTCAATCCCGGCGACAAATCCTCCGAGGAGAAATTCAAGCAGTTGCAGGAAGCCTACGACGTTCTCTCCGACACGAAAAAGCGCCAGATGTACGACCAGTACGGCTTTTACAGCGACAACATTCCTCCCGGAGGTCCGGGAGGCGCGCCCCAGCAGGACGGAGAAGGCGTCAATTTCGATTTTGGCGGCTTTGATTTTGGCGGCGGCTCGGGAGCGCAGGGCGGCAACGCAAGCTTCCGCGATCTCTTCAGCCAATTTTTCCGCGGCGGTCGCGGCGGCGGTGAGGAACCAGAACACGAGCCCGGCGGCGACCTCGAATATCAAATCGAAATCGACTTTTGGGATGCAGTCCGCGGGGCTGTCAAGAAACTGACCATCACGCGCCTCGATACTTGCGAAACGTGCCACGGCACCGGTGCGATCGGCTCCCCGCAGACCTGCCCGACCTGCCACGGCTCCGGCACCATCCAACAAGCCGCCGGCAAAATGAAATTCAACGTGCCCTGCACGCGCTGCGGCGGCACCGGCAAAATCCGCAAGGTCTGCCCCACGTGCAGCGGCGAAGGCCGCTTGCGCCGCACCGAAACGATCGACGTGCGCATTCCCGCAGGCGTAGCCAGCGGCTCGCGCGTCCGCGTTCCCGGCAAAGGCAACGCCGGAACGATGGGCGCGCCCCCTGGCGATTTGTATCTGCGCGTGGACGTGAAACCGCACACCTTTTTTGAACGGCGCGGCGATGATCTCTACACCAAGGTTCCGGTCACAGTGAGCGAAGCCACGCTAGGCGCGAAAGTCGAAGTTCCTACAATTGACGGCCGCGCGCTGGTCCGCATTCCCCCTGCCACGAACAGCGGCAAAACTCTGCGCCTCAAGGAAAAAGGCGTGCCCAGCGCGCGCAGCGGCGCGCGCGGCGACCAGTACGTCGAAATCCAAGTGATCGTCCCGCAGCCCACGGACGAGCGCGTGCGCAACCTCATGAAAGAACTGGAAAATATCGCGCCCGAAGATCCGCGCACGGATTTGTTCACGAAAGCAGGAGTGTGACGGCGGGTCATTTCAGTCCTGCCCATGTAGGGGCACGGCATGCCGTGCCCGTCTTAAGGAATGCAAGGGCGAGAAGATCGCGCCCAAAGTAGAGAGCAACAATGCCACCACGAGCCAGAAAACGGGCCAAAGCCGGCTACATGATCAGCGCAGTAGCGGAGCTATATAAGCTCCACCCACAAACGCTGCGTCTCTACGAACGCGTCGGCCTGCTCAAGCCCTCCCGTTCCCAAGGCAACACACGCCTCTACACCGACTCCGACCTAGAGCGCCTGGACGTAATCCTGACTCTGGCCCGGGACATGGGCGTCAACCTAGCCGGCATCGAAATCATCTTGAACATGCGCGAGAAAATGGTCGAGATGGAACGCCAAATGACCGAGTTCGCGACGGTCGTGCAGCAGGAACTCTCTCGCGTAGCATCGTTGCACTCGCAAGACAAACAACCTCGCCATGCGATTGTGCGTGCCACCCCGCGCATCTCTCGCACGCCCTAGCAAACCATCCAGTGTAAATTTATGTCGTCCCGACTCTGTAGGGGCGGGGCTTGCCCCGCCCGGCCTTACAACCAAACCTGCACATTGGTCCCGGATCACAATGCTGATTGCCTTTCCGTCCACAGCTTTCCCAGAGCGCACAGCTTGCCGTGCCGCCTCCGCGAACGTATGCTGTCCGCATGGCGATTGAGAATTGTTCGCTTTGCAGAGGAACCGGCTGGAGGCTCGTGCCGCGCCCAGATGGAGCCGCCGGCAGGGTCGCAGTCGCCTGCGACTGCGGCATGGAAGAGCGTTCCGAGCGCGTCATCGAGCGCGCGCACATCCCCAAGCGCTACGAACATTGCGATTTTGAAAGTTACAGCACGGACGTCGGCGCGACGCCGCAGCAAACCGATTCGCTGAAAAAAGCGAAGCTGCTGGCTCAAGGATTCGTCCGCGATTACCCAGGCGCTGCCGAAAAAGGCCTGCTACTCATGGGTCCTTCAGGCGTTGGCAAAACTCATCTCGCCGTCGCCGCCCTGAAAGATCTAATTCGTCGCGGCCACGCCGGCCTCTTCTGCGATTACCGCGAACTCCTGAAAGAAATCCAAGCCAGCTACAACCCGGCCAGCGAATCCACGGAAATGGGCATCCTCGAACCTATCCGCACCGTGGAAATTCTCGTCCTCGATGATCTCGGCGCCAGCAAGCCTTCCGATTGGGTCCGCGACATTGTCGGCATCGTTCTCAACGCCCGCTACAACGAGCGCCGCACCACAATCATCACGACAAACTATTACGACAATCCCGCCCAGGAAGGCGAAGCCCAGCGCCTTCCTAGCGGAAAACTCGTCATGCCAACCCGCGAAGATTCCCTCGACCAAAGAATCGGCACCCGCATGCGCTCACGCCTCTTCGAAATGTGCCGTACCATCGAAATCCTCGCCCCCGATTTCCGCCGCGAAAGCACCCAAGCCGGCCGCGCCCGCGCATAAGTTTTCTCCACCACCGATTCACAACATGCCTCAGCAAAAAATCAAGGCGATGCTTGAAGGTTCGGACCGGCGTTCAATCGGCCGCGCGAACGAAGTCGCGCGCCTCGTTTTCCGCCACCCCCGTCGTTTTCGCGAACTCATTAAATGCCTCTGGAACGAAAATCCCGTACTCCGGAGCCGCGCCGCCGACGCCGCCGAAAAAGTCTCCGTCAAGAATCCCCGCCTCCTCGATCGGCACAAAGCAGAACTCCTCGGCCTCCTCGCCGAAGCCGAACAAATCGAGCTCCGCTGGCATCTCGCGGCCATGGTTCCGCGGCTTCGCCTCACTGTCAGGGAACGCCACCGCGCCATAGCGGCATTCCACCGTTACCTGAATGATCGCAGTTCCATCGTCAAGACTTTTGCCTTGCAAGGTCTGGCGGATCTCGCACGAAACGATCCGGGTCTTCGGCCCCAGGTAGTGGAACTACTTGAAAATTCGTTGCAATCCGGAACAGCGGCAATGAAGGCTCGCGCTCGCAAATTGCTCAAATTACTCGGGGCATAAAGGCGAATCTCCGCCGGTGAGCCATGAATCGAATCCGACCACCCGGTAAGCGCCGCGAGTTTGCGCGAGTCGACTATTTCAGAATCGTGTCGCAGTAGGTTGAATTGGCGCCAAAGGGGCCGCCGCACAAGGGCGTTTGCTGGTATTGATTGGCTTGGCCAAAATCCTTGATGGTGCCGGGAAAATCGACGCCGAAGTGGTAGCCGGTCGCGCCCAGCGAGTACCAAGGGTAGATACAGAATGGCCCGCCATAGACGGAGCACGTTGCCGCGATTTCCGCTTTCCCTCCCAAGTCGCTCACCGCCGCAAATTCCTTGGCTTGCGAGCCGTCGCCGAAAGTGACGGAGAGAATCTGAATCGGAGATGTGCCGGCCCAGCTGGCGGCATTATAGGAATCGCAGCTCGTGTCCCCAGCAACGCAAAGGGCCCCCTTACCGGTGAAAACGGATTCGTGTCCAATCTCCCATACAAACGCGTTCGGCGTATCGAACACCCCGCCCCATGCCAAAGCGTTGCCGATGGTTTGCGTGTCGAACGCGGGCATAAGCGGCCCGCTGCTGCTGGAATTTAGGACGATGGTGCCGGAACCATGGGTCGTGAGGTCGCTGACGGTGACGTGAAAGCCGTCCCGGGCAGGCGTCGTAAACCAATGTACGGTAATCTTGTCGCCCGCGTACATGAGTAGCGGATTGTTCGGTCCAGTACCATCGGTTAGCATGGCGTTGAAGGCGGCATTCTCATGAAACGCATCCTTCTGGCCCGTCGAAGTCAACCGCCAGACCGGCGAGCAGACAGAATAAATGTTGGGGGCGTACTTGACCTGGAATCCGCCATCTTGCGAGCAGCTGCTTACGATGGCGTCCGGATAAAATTGCAATTCGACGAACGACTGCCCGAAGAGGCTCTTCGGGTCCGTGACCGTGCCGCCGAACCAAAAAGTCGGGCCCAGGGCAGAAACGGGGGAGGCGCCGTCGCTCGGAAGAATGACGGTCCAAGTCAGCTCGCGCGCGGAGCCTGGCGCGTTCGAGACGGGATCAAGTTCGGGCTCGTCGTGTCCGGTGCAATTTGAGTCGTACTTCACTTCAAAAACGCCTTCGATATACTTGGGACGATGCGCGTAGCATCCGGATTGGGCCAGCGCGGACCCAGAGTTCAATACCGCGATCGCGGTGAGTAGCACGAAGGCCAAGACGCTAGAAAAAACGGTTCGTTTCATTTTTGTTCTCCTCGCTTAACCAGGCACTCTTCCGAGCGCGGGGAGCTCGAATCTTCCGTGGTAATTTCAGCCAACGATATGCTCGGCACGCTTTCGTGTCAACCGGGCCCGCCTCGAGCAACCGTACACGTCTGAAGCTTCGTTGATGCAGCTCAAATTGGAAATCTCGGCGTATCTCCTTCCGAGTGACTCGTGTGTGAGGCCACGGAATGCCAGCCGCCCGCCACCTCAAGCTCCACTGCTTTCATTGACACGGGCGCAACGCGGCGAGTATCCTTTTGAGGTTGCAGCGCGCTTCGAAACGCCCGCAGCATTGTCCCGAATGACCGCTCGGCGGTTAACCTCCTTGCATGGACCCTGTCAGGGAATTCGCAAGGAATCTTATCGACGTTTTGCGTTATCCCGGCATAACCGGGGTGGACAGAATAGAAGTTATCTTCCGGAGGCCAACAACCATGTTTCCCGACCACGACAACCAGTCCTCAGCAGCTGCAGCCGCTACCGCACCTGATTCAGAACCTGCTCACGACAGCACTCCAAGCGAAACCAATTCGGCGCCGGCAAACGCGCACGAGGCGGAAGCCCATCACCGCGCCCCGGAGCCTGTAGCGCAGGCCAGTGATGCAGGCGTGAAATCGCACGGTCATTCGGCGGAATCCGCCGGAGCCGCGCCTCCGGAACATGCGCCTGCCGCGGAAGCTCCAGCCGCAGCGGAAATGCACGCAGTGGCAGCTCCGTCTCCCGCCGACCCCGAAGCCACCGCCGCCGCCGAAGAAGCGGCCGGCTCTGAAGAGATGAGCAAGCTGATGGAGCAGTACGATGAGCAGCACGAAGCTGCCTCGCAAAACGAAATCATCGAAGTAAAGGTTGTCGCCTACACGGAACACGGCGTGGTTGTGGACCTCGGCGGAAAAACCGAAGGTTTGATCCCCGCAGCGGAATTCTCCGAAACGGACATTCCCCGTCCCGAGCCCAACGCCGTCATCGAAGTCCAGCGCACCGGCGAGCACAAAGACGGTTTCACGATTCTCTCGTATCAAAAAGTGCTGCGCCGCCGCACCTGGGAAAAAATCGAAGCCGCCTATAAAGCCAAGGAAACCATCACCGGCAAAGTCGTGGACCGCATCAAGGGTGGACTCGTCGTCGATATCGGCGTCCGTGCATTCTTGCCCGGCTCGCAATTCGACCTGCGCCCCACACAGAATCTCGATGACCTGACGGGCACCGAAGTCCAAGTCCGCGTCACCAAGCTCAACCGCCGCCGCGGCAACGTCGTCGTCAGCCGCCGTGCGCTTCTCGAAGAAGAGCTGCACGCCAAGCGCGCCCAGTTGATGGAAACACTCACCGAAGGCCAAGTCGTCCACGGCCACGTGAAAAACGTCACCGAATACGGCGCCTTCGTTGATCTCGGCGGCATCGATGGCTTGCTCCATCTCACCGATCTGAGTTGGGGCCGCGTCAAGCATCCGTCCGACGTCGTGAAGCCCGAGCAAGAACTCGACGTCATCATCCTCAAGTTCGACAAAGAAAAGCAGCGCGTCTCCCTCGGCCTCAAGCAACTGATGCCCGATCCCTGGGTGAACGCCGCGGAAAAATATCCTGCCGGCGGGAAAGTAAAAGGCAAAGTTGTCGGCGTCGTCGACTACGGCGTTTTCGTCGAGCTCGAACAAGGCATCGAAGGCCTCGTGCACGTCACCGAGCTAAGCTGGTCCAAAAAAGTCCAGCATCCGTCGAAACTTTTCAAAGTCGGCGAAGAAGTTGACGTCGTCGTGCTGGACATCAAGCCCAGCGACCGCCGCGTCTCCCTCGGCATCAAGCAAGCGCTCCCCGATCCATGGCTGCTCGTTGCGGAAAAATATCCCGTGGGCACCATCGTCACCGGCAAAGTCCGCAACATCGCGGAGTTCGGCGCCTTCATCGAAATCGAAGAAGGCTTTGACGGCCTCGTTCATGTCGGCGACGTAAGCTGGACCGAGCGCATCAAGAATCCCCATGAATTTTTCAAAAAGGGTGAACCGGTCACCGCCAAGGTCCTGAAGATCGATCCGGATAATCGCCGCGTCTCCTTGGGCGTCAAGCAGGTGAACGACATTTGGGGCGAGTGGTTCAAGCAGCACAAAGTCGGCCAAATCGTGAAAGGCAAAGTCTCGCGCATCGCCACGTTCGGCGCATTCGTCGAGCTGGGCGATAACATCGAAGCTCTGTGCCACAACACCGAGATCGAGGAGCGCAAACGCCGCGACGATAGCCACTCTCCCATGCACCGCACCAGCACCGGCCCGCTGAAGAGCGCCGGTCCGCTCGAGCCGGGCAAGGAGTATGACTTCAAGATCATCAAGATCAGCCCGGAGACGCGCCGCATCGGATTGAGCTATCGCGCCGCCGCCAAACAAATCGAGCGCAAGGAAATCGAGCAGTATCGCTCCACGTCGAAGTCTTCCTCGACGGCGACCATTGGCGACGCACTCAAGTCCAAGTTGTCGGCCCGCTAGGCTCGGCAGACAGCAAGCGTCACGCGGCAGACTTTTTTGCAACAAACCGGGCTGCGCTTCCCAGGGCGCCCCGGCGGCATGGCACCAGGGGCAGCACAATTTCATTTACCTGCGGGTCAATTTAGTGATAGGAAGAGGGGCAACCGGGCGGGTTATGCCCCTCTAAACCGTTTCGCACCAAGAACCTGCGGGCGCTGATACACTGGCTCTGCAACGAGGAATAAGCGCGATGACCAAGCAACTCACGCTGACGAAGGCCGACCTCATCGAAGAGGTCCTGCGCATCACCGAGCTCCCTCGCAAGGAGTCCGAGACCATCGTCGAGACCATCTTCGACAGCATCATCGAGTCCATCCAGAAGGGCGACAAAATCGAAATCCGCGGCTTCGGGAGCTTCCGCACCCGCCAGCGCCGCGGCCGCGTCGGCCGCAATCCCAAGACCGGCGAAAAAGTCGAAGTCCCGCCAAAGAAAATCCCTTTCTTCAAGCCCAGCAAGGAACTCAAGGATTTTGTAAACAGCTCGGAAGCAGCAGCATCCGCGGCAACCTCCGCCGCACCGTCTTCCGGCGACGCGAAGCATCCCTAGGCCGCTCCGCTATTCCACCGAATTTGAGTTTATCTCCAAGCTGTCTTCCCACGGCCGGGCAGCAGCTTGTGCGATTCACGCACCGTTTTGCGTTATGCTGTCCGCGCAACTTTTGCCTTTGAGGACGCCTCTCGATGGACTATCTCTGGACCCCGTGGCGCTACCAGTACATGGCGCAAGTGACTGCCGCAAAGCAGCCGGGCTGCATTTTCTGCGACGCGGTCGCGCTTAATAAGGACGACGAAACGCTCATCGCCTATCGCGGCGCGAAGACCTTCGTCATCCTCAACCGCTTTCCGTACACCTCCGGCCACGTCATGATCGTCCCCTATGCGCACATCGCCGAGCTCGCGCTCTGCGATGCCGGCGCGCTCAGCGAAATGATGAACCTTGCACAGCGCATCGAAAAAGCCTTCCAGGCAAATTACAAACCCGACGGCATGAATCTCGGCATGAACCTCGGCCGCGCCGCGGGTGCCGGCGTCGCCGGACATCTGCACCTTCACGCGCTCCCGCGCTGGTTCGGCGATTCCAATTTCATGACCGTCACCGGCGAAACCCGCGTCCACCCCGAAGAACTCTCTTCCACCTACGCTAAACTCCGCGCCGCGCTGCAAGGCTGACGTTGATGGACCGCGCACTTCGCGAGAAAAACGCCACAATGCTCGCTACGGGCACGCAATCCATCTTGGACTCGGTTGCGGGTCTTTCCGAAGAGCAGGCCCGGCTCCGGCCCGAGCCCGGCCGCTGGTCCGTACTCGAGTGTATTGAGCACGTCATCCTGGCGGAAAATCGCATGTTCGAACTTCTCACAAAGCAATCCGTCGCCGCCGCGTCCCCCGACGATGGCCGCCGCGAAGAACTGTTTGCTCGCGGCTCGACCAATCGCATCAGGAAATTCGAGGCCCCGGAATTCGCTAAGCCCAAGGGCCGGTTTCCGTCCCTGGCAGCGGCCGTCGAAGAATTTCGCCGCTGCCGTGCGCGCACCGAAGATTACCTCGCGCATCGTGGCCCTTCACCCCGCCCGCCACGCCCTGCAAATCTGCGAGATTCGCCAGACCCTCGGCCTCACTTAACTCGCCTCTCTGCTATCAGCCATCGGCTGCAAGCTGTCCGCCACTCTCCCTTCTGCGTTAAACTATCTCCGACCAACTCACGGAGCCATTCTTGAATCTCGACCTAACCGAAGAACAATCTCTCCTCCAAAAAACCGTCCGCGAGTTCGCCGAATCCGAAGTCCGCCCACTCGCCAAAGGACTCGACGAAACGGGCCACTTCCCGCGCGCCACGTTCAAAAAAGCCGCGGAGCTCGGCCTCACCGGCATCGCTCTCCCCGAATCCGAAGGCGGCGCCGGCTTCGACCACATCGCCTACACCGTCGTCATCGAAGAAATTTCGCGTTGCTGCGCGTCCACCGGTGTAATTCTCTCCGTCCAAAATTCCCTCTATGCCGATCCAATTCATCGCTACGGCACTGAAGAACAAAAAAAGAGATTTCTCGAGCCCTACGCCCGCGGCGAAAAAATCGGGTGTTACGCCCTCACCGAGCCACAAGCCGGCTCCAACGCCGCCGCTCTCCAAACCAAAGCCGTCCTCCGCGGCAACAAATACATCCTCAACGGCACCAAAGCCTGGATCACCAGCGGCGGCGCGGCCGACGCCGCCATCGTCTACGTCAACACGCATCCCGAAAAAGGCGAAAAAGGCATCACCGCGCTGGTCGTCGAAAAAGGCACGCCCGGCTTCAAAACCGGCAAAGAAGAAAAAAAGCTCGGCATCAGCGCCACCGCCTGCTGCGAACTGATCTTCACCGACTGCGAAGTTCCCGCCGCCAACCGCATCGGCAACGAAGGCGAAGGCTACAAAGTCGCTCTCTCCACGCTCGACGGCGGTCGCATCGGCATCGCCGCGCAAGCCACCGGCATCGCCCAAGGCGCTTTCGAAGCCGCGCAAAAATACGCGCAAGAGCGCCTCGCCTTCGGCCACCCCATCTCGCAATTTCAAGCCATCCAATTTATGCTCGCCGATATGGCCACCGAAATCGATGCCGCCCGCCTCCTCGTCCGCAAAGCCGCCTGGAAGCAAGACACCGGGGCCCGCTTCAGCATGGACGCCGCCATCGCCAAACTCTTTTCCAGCGAAATGGCCACCCGCGTCACCCACAAAGCCATCCAAATCCACGGCGGCAACGGCTACTCCCGCGAATACCCCGTCGAGCGCAACTACCGCGACGCCCGCATCACCGAAATCTACGAAGGCACCTCCGAAATCCAGCGCCTCGTCATCTCCTCCTGGGTTCTGAAGTCCTAGAATGAGTTCGCGCATATTAGCGACCAGCGTGCTGTTGCTGCTGACCGCGTGCCCAAACATCGCTTCGGCTCAGGTCAGATCGATTGAGGGCACTTACCGCAATCCTGCACTTGGCTACTCAATCCAGATTCCTCGCGGGTTGAAAGGTGTAACGGGCGATCAAGATGGACCAGAGCGTGGTTTGCGAATCTCGTTAGCATCCGGCGGCGACATTGTTGTCTTCGGGGAGCCCCATAGTCTGGAGTACAAGACTCCTTAAGACGGTCTGAAAGACGAACTGGAGCTGCGACTCCGGACAGCGGAAGATCAAGCCGGCTATCGTCGGCAACGTCAAAGGTGCGAGTGGCAGGCTCGTTTGCGGCGATCGCGTCTTAAATTTATTCTTGGCATTTCGACCCGGAGACGAGCCCATCTATTGGTTCCGACTTGAGACGACTCGAACGCATGAACCTGAAGATAAAGCACTCTTTGCGGCAGTAGCTACCAGCTTTAAGTTAATTCCTTGGAAGTAGTCCATCATTGCCAATGTGTACGCATATGTGTACACTAAGCAT
>Ga0307478_10001222_pt1 | contig 22855 bp, 14 predicted proteins | sample atmos_gasesECM4C_2_FD_203713 | JGI IMG/M metagenome (GOLD analysis project Ga0307478, IMG submission 203713) | Hardwood forest soil microbial communities from Morgan-Monroe State Forest, Indiana, United States - atmos_gasesECM4C_05 | ecosystem: Environmental > Terrestrial > Soil > Temperate... | reverse complement strand
TAATCCAACCCGAGCCCAAGCAACTTTCCCCCGAACATCAGAATGAACACATAGAAGAAGACGGAAAGGGTGTAGTTCTGGAAGGCTGCCCGGTAGGCCCAGTCGCGCAAGACGCTGTTCCACCCTGTCAGCAACAGAGCCAGCAGGAACGCGAGGCCAAGGACGAAATCGCTGACCTCAAGCCAGCGATGAATCCGGTTGTAGCGTCTCGCCTCGGGCGTATCGGACGCTGTTGTTGAATTTTCCTCAGCCAGTTTCATTGAAGAGTTACTACGATTATCGCCTAATTTATGGGTATGGTGGCACGGCCCATTTCGCCCGAAAGTCCACTGTCCGGCGGAACCGGAAAGGTAGCCCGGTCAGCCAAGTTGCTCTATCCACTGGACATCACAAAAGTCCTGGCCTGCTCCAGGATTTCCGAAACCAGCTCCGGAGTAGCCGCCTCCGAATAAAGCCGCAAAAGAGGTTCAGTGCCGGAGGCGCGAAAAAGAATCCAGGGAACTGCTCCGTTGTTGTGGTCGGGAGCGTTCAGAAAGAATTTCACCCCGTCCATATTTTCTTTCTTTACTACTTTATAACTGCCCAGGACGGTGGTGGCGTCAGCGCGCGCTCTTTGAATGGCAGCCTGTTTCACGTTTTCAGGAATGTGCAGATCGCGGCGACCGTAATAATGCGGACCAAAGTCGCGCTGCAGTTCGGCCACCAGTTCTCCCAGCGGCTTGCGTTCTTCTGCCATCACGTTCGCGAGCAGTACTGAATTCAGGAGTCCGTCGCGCTCGGGCAGGTAGCGTGAGTAGCCGATCCCGCCTGACTCTTCGCCCCCAATAACGATCTCATGGTCCATCATCAGGTCGGCGATGTACTTAAATCCGATGGGGCACTCATGCAGTTTCCTGCCGTGCTTTGCCGCGATGCGGTCCACCATACCTGTGGTGTTGAAGGCGCGCACCACATCGCCGGACCATTGCTTGCGCTCCAGGAGCCAGCGCAGCAAAACGGCAAAGCACTTGTGGGAATCGACGAAGCTGCCATCTTCCGCGACTGCGCCGATGCGGTCCGCGTCTCCGTCGGTCGCCAGTCCAGCATGACATTTCTCTTTCGCGACGGTGGCGCGCAACAATTCAATGTGCGGTTCGATGGGCTCGGGATTGATGCCGGGGAAAAGCGGATTGACCTCTTGCCGGATGGCCACGTGGTTGATTCCGTGCTCGGTGAAAATGCGCGCCATCACACCACGCCCGGAGCCGTACATGGAATCGATGGCAAATTTGAAATTCGCCTTGGCGATGAGCTCCAGATCCGCAAACTTGCACATCGCTTCGATGTGCGCCTGCTTGAAATCGACCTCTTCGATGGCTGCGGGATTTGCAGCCGCAGGAGCGCCGTTCGGGAGTTCGGCTTCCACCTTGTTCATGATGGCAGGCGTCGCCGAGCCTCCAAATTTGCCTTTGAACTTCACTCCATTCCAGTTCCATGGATTGTGGCTCGAGGTGACCATGACCCCACCTGCCGCGCCCTGCTGCTTCACCGCGAGCGAGACCGCGGGTGTAGGAGTGTAATTGTTCGCGAGCTTCACCGGGATACCAGCGTTCGCGATGACCTCGGCAACCAGCCGGCCAAACCGGGGGGAACCAAAGCGCGTGTCGTAACCGATCGCCACGCCCCGGCGGGCGTCTTCGTACTTGAGGACATATGCGGCGATCGCGCTTGCCACCCGGCGCACGTTCTCGAAGGTGTAGTCATCGGCGATCACGCCACGCCAACCATCGGTACCGAACTTGATCTGTGTCATAAGTGAGCGATGAGCCCGAGCTGAGGCTTCGAGCAATCTTGGCGCTAGATAGTCCGTAAGAAGAAAGTGCACACCTGTCAAACTGTCGCTGGACGAAAGTACGAGAAACAAGCTCGTAGCTCGAAGCTCGCACCTACGTCAGTTTCGAAAGCTTCTTCTCGTCCAGGTACTTCACGATTTTGCCGACATCCTGGGCGCGTTCGCGAGTCGTAATCAGCAAGGCGTCCTCGGTTTCTACGATCACCATGTCCTTCACACCCACGGCCGCCACGAACTTTCCGGGAGCATGCACGTAATTCCCGGTGGCATCCAGCGTGAAATTGCCATCGCCTACAAGCACGTTCTCGTCCGGCCACGTTTGCTTGACGATCTGATGCTCGTGCAATGCGGTCCATGATCCCAGGTCATTCCAGCCAAAGTCCGCCGGCAAGCAAAAGATATTAGATGCGTCTTCCCCCTTCGACGAGCGCGGCTCCAATACCGCGTAATCGATACTGATGTTTTCGCACCTGGGATAGAGTTTCCGGAACGTGCTCTCGAATTTCTTCGTGCCAAAGGCGGCGGCGATTTCTTCCAGCACGGAAGCTGTTTTCGGCAAATGCTCCTGCAGGGCGCTCGCCAGCGTCCGGGCACTCCACAGGAACATTCCACTATTCCAAAAATAATTCCCGGCAACCAGAAACTCGCCGGCACGCTGGGCATTGGGCTTCTCCGTGAAACGCCGCACCCGCAAGGCTTCGCCCTCAAACAGCGAGCCTGCCTCAATATAGCCGTAGCCAGTTTCCGGACGCGTGGGCCGAATGCCCAGAACGACGATGTTCTCGGCTGCTTCGGCGATTTCGATTCCGCGGGTAATTGTTTCCCGATAGCGGCGCTCATCGCCGATCACGTGATCGGAGGGGAACAGTCCGATGACTGCGGTCGGATCCGTTCGCAGCAACAAAAAAGCTCCGAGCCCGATGGCCGGCGCCGTGTTCCGTCCAACCGGCTCTGCCAGAATCTGCTTTCGATTCACCCGTGGGAGTTGTCTCACGATTGCGTCCCGCAGATCGTCATTCGCAATCACCCACAACCGGCTCGCTGGCGCCAGCGGAAGCAGACGCGCAACAGTCTGCTGGATCATCGTCCGCTTGCCGTCGAGTGGAAGCAATTGCTTGGCCCGCCGCTTTCGACTCAAGGGCCAGAAGCGCGTTCCACGCCCACCAGCAAGAATCACGGGATAGAAGTTTGCTCGTTTAGCCACGCAATTTTGTTACCGCTTCACGCCAACACAGGCTACAAACGGGTCTCAGGTTCAGGCAAAACTGTGCCCGGCACGTACGCTTTCAGAAAACTCACGCCCCATTGCGGGCGCACGCCGAAGATGGGCACGCTGGCCGGGATGACGGCAGCGTCTCCCTTGGCAAGCGTGACCGGCTCCATGCCATCGGCTTCGACAATTCCGCACCCTTCTACGGCGACCAGAATTTGCACTGAATTTCTGCCCGCCTCATCCCTCGTACGAAACGTCTGCCTCTCATTCAGTTGATAGTGATCGACGACGAAGTAGGGCGCCCGGATCATGGGCGACAGTGTATTCTTCGTCCCTGCGATTTGCGATGGCGCCGGCCGCACGACTTTGCCTGACGCGACTTTCTCCTTTACCGCAGCCAAACCTTCCTTGAGATGCAATTCGCGGGGTCGGCCGTAATCATAAAGACGATAGGTGCAATCCGATTGCTGCTGCGTCTCCACCAGAATGGAGCCAGGTCCGAGCGTGTGCACTGTTCCGCCCGCGACATAAATCATTTCTCCAGGATAGACGTTGATCCAGTGCAGCAGTTCTTCGGCGCGGTTTTCTTCAATGGACTGCTGCAGCGCAGTGCGTGTGACTCCGGGCTTCAGCCCCATCGCCACCTGCGACCCTGGTTTTGCCGCCGCCACGTACCAGCACTCGGTCTTTCCCCACGGCTGTCCGGTGCGCTGCGCCTGAGCATCGTCAGGATGGACTTGCACCGACAGCTTTTCGTGCGGGAAAAGGAATTTCAGCAACAACGGAAAACGATTTCCGTCGCGAGCTGCCTCGCCCACCAATCGACGCCCACACTTCACGCTCAGATCGGCCAGCGTGCTTCCCGCAAGTGGCCCGTTTGCGACTTTGCACTCGTCTCCGGTCAGCCAGGCCTCGCCGATTTTCTCATCGAACTTGTGGCCCGGATAGATGGGGGAGAGATCGGTGGTCCCCCAGGGGCGCGGATCAAACGCGGGCTGCATTCTCAGCGGGTAGAGGTCGGCCATGCGATTTCAGACAAAGAAACGGTCGACCCATCGCGAGTCGACCGGCTAGGATCTCACGCTTTAGACACAAATCAGGTAGCAAACGGATGTGCCGCCACCACACGATAGGTGGCAATTCTGGCCTACAGCGCCACGAAAAACGTCCGCATCCTCTCCAGCCCGCGGTCCAACTCCTTTGTCGATGTGGCGTAAGACACGCGAATGTGATCTCTGGTACCGAAACCTTCTCCCGGCACGGTGGCAACGTGGGCCTTGCGGAGCAGCTTTCCGGCCACATCTGCGGCCGAGTTCACGTTGCGGCCGAAGAACGCCGACACGTTCGGGTACGCGTAGAACGCGCCTTCCGGCGTTGTGCACTTTAAGCCCGGAATCGCGCGCAAGCCCGCCACCACGTGATCGCGCAGCTTGATGTACTCCTGCCGCATGTCCTCAACGCAGCTTTGAGGGCCAGTCAGCGCCGCCACGGCGGCCTTCTGCACGATTGAGGTCGGATTGGAGGTGCATTGACTCTGCAGCTTCGCCATCGCGCTGATGACCGTGGCCGGAGCCAGCGCATATCCCAGGCGCCAACCCGTCATGGCATAAGTTTTCGACAGGGATCCCAGGATGAGCATACGGTCCCTGTACTCCACCAGCGAGCCAGCGGAGAAATTCCTGCCGGCGTAGTTGAGGTATACGTAGCACTCGTCCGAGGCTACCCAGATCCCACGCTCGTGCGCCATGCGGATGATCGCCGTCATGTCCTCCGGCTTCATGACTGCGCCAGAGGGATTCGAAGGCGAATTCAGGATGATGAGCTTCGTGCGCGGGGTGATTGCCTTCGACACCATCTCGGTGTTGAGCGCGAAATTGTGCGATTCATCGGTTTCGACCAGCACGGGGTTTCCACCCGCGTAGCGGATGATGTCCTTGAACGAAACCCAGTAGGGCACCGGCAGAATCACTTCGTCGCCATGATCGACGAGCACCTGGATGGCATTGAACAGCGCGTGCTTGCCGCCCACGGAGGCCACCACTTCGTCCCGCCGGTAGTCGGATCGGAAGTCGGCGGCGTGCCGCTGAATGATGGCGTCGCGCAGCTCCGGCGTTCCGGCCACGGCCGTGTATTTCGTGAAATTCGCCTGGATGGCCGCGATGGCCGCATCCTTAATATGCTGAGGCGTCGCGAAGTGCGGTTCTCCGGCGCCGAAGTCGACCACATCGATACCCTGGCTGCGCAATTTATCGGCCTCAGCCACAACTGCCATAGTGGCGGAAGGTTCAATCCGGTTGATGCGTTCGGTCAACTTGATGGCGTGAAGGGCTTCCGTCGTGGTCATGCTTTTTTCCTTGCCCTGGATTTCCGAGTTTCGGATCTTTCTTCTTTGGCCGACGCAAACTCAGCCAATTTGTATGCCGGATCGAGTTTGCCGCGCAGGTTGTGTTCGACCAACTCCGGCACCAGTCCCTTGACCGAGCCACCTAACTGCGCCACTTCGCGCACCAGACGCGCACTCAGGTAGGAGTACTTTTCCGCCGGCATCATGAACACGGTCTCGAGTTCCGGACGCAGCTTACGATTCATCAAGGCCATCTGCAGTTCGTATTCGTAATCGCTCAGCGCCCGGATGCCACGCAAAACACTGCTCGCCCCTACCCTTGCGGCGTACTCGACCGTGAGGCCGTCGAATGTGTCCACGCGCACGTTGCTGTAATGGCCGGTCAAGGCGTTCAGCATCGCAACCCGCTCGCCCACGTTAAAGAGTGGAGCCTTATCGGGATTGCGCAGGATGGCCACGACCAGCTCGTCGAAAATTTTGCTGCCGCGTTCGATCAGGTCCAAATGCCCGTTCGTCGGCGGATCAAACGATCCTGGATAAATGGCAATATTCTTGTTCAATTGTCCTCGCGGAGCAACGAAGGCTTGGCGACTGTCGATTTTAGTTGTCCGGGAATAGGGATGGCAAACAGATTACTTCCGCGAGATGGTTCAAGGCTGCTAAACAGCTGAAACCAAGCCCGCGGAGGGAATGTTTGAAATCTTTATTGCAGCCCAACTCCAGAAGCTCACCGAAGCTCGCGAAATCGCTTCTACGATCAGTTGACGACCTTCGTTATTTTAGCGAAATCATCCAAACGAAGAGTACGATCATTCGTAGGGTCAGGAGATAGTGCTGCCTATGGACAATCTCACGCAGTCAGAGCTGCATCCTGTTCTCAGTGGCTGGAAAGAGATCGCTACTCATATTGGAAAAGGTGTGCGTACAGTACAGAGGTATGAGCACGATTTCGGCCTGCCGGTGCGGCGTCCAGCGGGACACAGTTCTGGTTCTGTTGTTGCGATGAAGTCGGAGCTTGAGGCATGGGTGTATGCAACGCCGGTACGTTGTGCTTTTCAGTCAATGCCTCGCAAAGCAGTTCCAACGGGGTTGGGAGAGTTGGCGCGAAACCTCAAGAAGATGAGGGAACTCCGCAACGAGATGCGCGTCCTGCGTTCCGGTTTGCAGTCTTCTCTTGCCACGCTTCGAGCGAACATTCCTGTGCCGGAGAGGTGGAATCCCAGGCGGGCCACCGCTAGTTGAGCTTCTTACGACGCTCGCGCAGCAGGTCGAATCGCGCGCCAAAGGGAGATTCGGGGTAGTTTAAATTTCGTAAGACGTGAAGACTCTCGCGAAGCTCACCGATGATTGCCTCGACCTCAGCTTGAAGATTCTCCATCTCCTTGCGCAATTTCCACATGTCAGTTTCGAGCGAACTCATCGATGAACTTTCTTTGCTGCCCATAAACGCGGCATTCTAACAAACGGCAAGCTTTTGTAAATTCGCCAGCGCACGGTGGCGCAGTTTGCCCTCGATGGTACGCCACTAGACAGAACTGCCCACCGGGCCTGCTCAAGATTCACCGGTGAATGCGCCGTAGGCGTCGTACACATTGCCCACCTGATGTGCCCCCATGTATGCTCGCCTTAAGACCGGCCTGCGACGGAGAGTTGGCCGAGTGGTTGATGGCACCGGTCTTGAAAACCGGCATACCCGGAAGGGTATCGGGGGTTCGAATCCCTCACTCTCCGCCATTCCTTTTCTGGCCCAGGCTTCAGCTGTCGGGCTATTTCTCCGTAACCTCCCCAATGAACACACCAAACGCGGGCAGGGTCACCTCTGATCCGTTTGCCTCTGCCTCGGGCGTTGCCAGTAACCGATTCAGTGTCGCCGGCGAAGACCCTTGGCCGGCCAGATTGAAGCTCGCCTTCTGGGCTGATGCCGACATGTTCAGCGCCACCAGAACGGATTTGCCTTTATAAGAGCGCAGGTACGAGAGCACGTTCGAATCAGCCTCGTTCAACGCCGAGTAATTTCCGTCGAGCAAAACGGAATTCGTATGCCGCAGGGCCAGAAGTTTCCGGTAGAACTCCAGCACCGAATTGGGATCCTTCGATTCCGTGGCTACGTTGTGCGTCTTGTAACTCGGCGGAACCGGCAACCAGGGTTCATGTGTGCTGAAACCTGCATTGACCGCGTCGCTCCACTGCATGGGCGTACGCTCGCCATCACGCCCTTTGTCGGCGGGCCAGCCGGTTCTGCCCTTGGGATCTTTCACGTCCTCTTTCCGCTTGGGATCGTTGTCCTCCATGCCAAGCTCTTCGCCGTAATACAGGATGGGCGTGCCACGCAGCGTGAGATACAAGGCTGCCATCAGCTTCGCGATCTCGTCGTTGTGTGTGCCATCGCCGTATCGGTTATAGGAGCGCTCGATATCGTGGTTACTGATCACCCACGTCGGCCAGCCGCCCGCAGTATCCGCTGCCGCGATTTGCCGGCGGAATTCCGCGGGAGATAGCTTGTCGACCCGCGTGAACATGAAGTCCATCGGCAACTGCAGTTCGTTGTTGTGTTCTCCGTAGTACTTCTTCAGTTCGTCGATGTTCTTGGTCCAGGTCTCGCCGATGAGCACGGCGTCGTTCTCGTCGGCGACTTTGCGCAGGTTCTGCAGCACCTCGTGAACACCAGGCAGTTTCTTGTTGTAGATCTCCTGGGTATTGGGATCGCCGTACTTGTTCTTGCCCGGCAGCACGGGATTGTCGCGCAGATCGGGATCCTCGAACAGCGTATCCACCGCATCCAACCGGAATCCCGCGACGCCGCGCTTGTACCACCAGCGCGTGACGTCGAACATCGCTTTCTCGACCGCCGGATTGTTCCAGTTCAGGTCCGGCTGTTCCGTGTAGAAGTAGTGGTAATAGTACTGCCCGGTCAAGGGATCGAATTTCCACGCGGAACCGCCGAATTCGGAGATCCAGTTATTGGGCGGCTGCTTCGGGCCCTTGCCGTCGCGCCACATGTACCAGTTCCGATACGGTGATTTCTTTGACGAGCGGGACGCGATGAACCACTTGTGCTTGTCCGAGGTGTGATTGATGACGTAATCCATGATGATGCGGACATTTTGCTTCTTGCCCTCGGCTGCCATCTTGTCAAAGTCGGCGAGGGTGCCGTACATCGGATCGATATTTTCGTAGTCCGATACGTCATAGCCGAAGTCCACTTGCGGCGAGGGATAGCAAGGCGTAATCCAGATCGCATCGACCCCGAGGTCATGCAGGTAGCCGAGCCTTGACGTGATCCCATTCAGGTCCCCGACCCCGTCGTTATTACTGTCCGCGAAACTGCGCGGATAGATTTCGTAAAAAACCGCATGCTGCCACCATTGGTGGCCTTCGGCATCTACCGGGTTGTTCTGCGCGCTGGCGATCGGCCCGACCAGGGCCGTGACCACAAGCAGCAGCATCAGCAATAACTTCTTCATGAGTGCCCTCCGAAAGACCAGAACCTTACTTTAAACTCGGCAAGACGGCGGGCTGGCCTGAATTCTCAGGCATAGCCGGCCCTTACTTCCCTGCGAAATAAAAGATGACCTTCTGGCGAACATAGGTGTCTGTGTTTTTCATGCCGCGATCGGGGCCGGCGGGCATTTGAACCCGAATTTCCCCGCGGCCCCCGGCGCCCTTATTCCATGCCGCACCCTCGACGCGACTGAGTTGCCCCGCATTCCAGACGCGCAACTCGTAGGAAAAACCCTGGATTCCGGCGACTTCCAATTCCAATCGATCTTTCGCAACGCTCCAGGTTTCCGACATAATCCGGAGGCCCCGGCTCGCATTGCCCAACTCCGGCAAACCAGAAGGCAGGCTCAAACCGAAATCATTGCGCACGGCGACGCCTAACTTGTTCGCACCCTCGTTGACCGGAAACTGCACAACCATGTGCTGATCGACAGCGCTTTTCAATACCCGATGTTGCACGAGATGCCCGTTCATCTCCACCGTCATCACCTCGGCCAAAGGGCTGATTGAGGGCGAGAACTCCACCTTGCACTCGCCCGGTCCGCTGCGATCTACCTCCAGAGTGAAGCCTTGATCGCTGCGCTCATACTTGAGGTCCAGGGCGCATGTTCCTACATGCACGTTCTTGATCGCGAACGATGGCCAATCCGCCGGCACGTGAGGCGCGAACGTCAGCATGTGAGCGTTCGCATCGAGAGACAAGCCAAACAATCCGCGCAGCAGCGGGCTGACCACCATGGCCGCGGACCAGATCTGGTGGGGTGAACTCGTCGAAAGCGGCTGATAATAGTCGCCCGACAAAACCTCCGTGACGTGTCCCAGCGAACCATCCAGCCCCAGTAGCGCATTCGCGCGCAGATTCAGATACGCCGGCAGGGCGCGATGATATTGGTACTCCCCCATGGAAGCCCAGCCCGTAAACAGCGGCCACACGGCGCCGTAGTGATAACCGCCGCCGCTGTACTTCGGCGATTCGGCAGAGATAATTCGCATACCCCAGTCGGTTTGATGCCCCGGGGTCGCCAACTCGTTGATCATCGGCTGCGCCTGATCCTCGCGAAGCAGGTGAAACCACATGGGCACGGTGGTGAGCACAGTCGGCTCATCCACGGGCTTGCCCGCCTGATCCAGGGCAAACGCGTATCGCTTCTTCTCGGCGATCCAAAAGGCCTGATTCAACAGCTGCTCGAGCCTCGACGCTTCCTGCGAAGCCTGCCGCTCCCCATCTTCCTTCCCCAGCAAGCGCGCGAGATTCGCCAGCGCCCGCAGCGCCGCCGCACTCACTCCGCTCTGATAGATCTCGCCTTTCACCGGCAGCAATGGGCCGCCCTCAACCCAACCATGGCCGATGCCAAAATTCTGGGGCACACCCTGTGCGTCATAGGTGGAATGCAAAAACTGGTAGGCCTTCCACACGCTGTCCCATTTATCCTGCGCAAACGCCACGTCGCCGCTGGAGGTCACGTAATCGCTCATTCCGACGATAAAAAGCGGGGTGGCATCGGCGGAAACATACGGATACGGAAAATTCTTGAACCAGTCGACCAGACTCGCCGTCTGCGCAATCTCATGCGGGATTTTGCCGTCATCCCGCTGGAACTTACTCAGAAACTCAAGCGCCGTGCGGGTCGTCGCAAAGTCCCCTTCAGCGTCCAGAGCGAGCGCAGTCCATATCGAATCGCGTCCGAAAAACCAGGCAAATCCCGGACGCTGGCTCGTCCCCGAAGTGCGGTACCCGGCAATCAACCCAGTTCCGAGATATGGATTGTTGACCAATCCCTGCACCATACTGATGCGCGACCAGTCGTAGGCGTGCTGCATCTGCGCATCGGGTATTTCGACGCTCACCGTCCGGGCAAGGTACGAACGATAGTATTCCGCTGACTCGCTGAGCAGCTTTTGATAGTTCGCCGTCAGCTGCTGGTATGTCGCTTCCGCCTCCACCGGTCCGTGGACTGACGCCGAAATGATGACTATCCGGCTCTCGTGCTTCTGCGAAGTCGCACCCAGATCAAAGGAATTTTCGTTCGAGGCGGAGTAGTTGGTCTGATACTCCAGGTGCTCATTGGTTGCCGTCGGCGAGCCGATCAGCGCCGCATAACGCTTCTGCTCCTCACCAAAAGAAAAAGCGTGCAGCTTGGGATCCCACGCGGAAAACGTGGCTCCCAGCGCGGCCGGCCACTCCAGTTGAAAATCGCGCTCGAACGATACCCGCACGTTCAGCGGCTTTTCGCTTTCGATGTCGAGGAGAACAACCCCACCCGCTTCCTGCACCGGCACAAAAAACGTCTCCCGCACGCGGAAAGTGTCGCCTGCATAGACAATCGTTGAGGCCTCAGGCCGCACGATGACTGTGCGCGCAATCGCCTCTGCCGGAACCAGGTGGCCTTCCGCCTCAAACTGCAGCCCGAAATTCCGCAGCAGCTTCAGCGGATACACCCACGCTTCCATCCTTCCCGATTCATCTCCAAACAATCCCGCCCGCGTCCCCACTGCGCTAAGGAACTCCCATGGGCGGTCGGTTCGCGACAACTCCAGCGTGCGCTCTTGTGCGAGCCCCAGTACGCAGAGCGCAGCAAGAATGAACGGCAGGCTCTTCGGTCCGAACAAATGTCTGCGGAGACGAAAACGAAGCAGTCGTAGCATCTTTAATTAAGGAAGATCTGGCGGCATCGTCCGGCTTCATGACGCCGCGTTCAAACTTGCCAACAGCGCAGGATTCTCAATAGAGTAGGGGCGAATTCTAGCATGGGGTCCCGCAGGAAAGGTACCACGCTTTTGTCCTTCTCCCGACGTTCGTTCCTACAGTCACTGAGCCGGTCTGCTCTCGTTCTGTCGCTGGAGAGCATTGTTGCAATGGTAATGCCCAGACGCCTGTTCGCGGCCTCAACATCCGCGAGCCAGGATGCCGCGCCCAAGCCTGCAACCGACTTGGGGCTGAGCTTCATCAACATTGCGAGAGAGTCTGGACTCAATGCCAAAACCATCTTCGGAGGCGAGCACAAAAACAAGTATCTGCTCGAAACCACTGGCTGTGGTGTCGCCTTCTACGATTACGACAATGACGGCTGGCTGGATATCTTCCTGGTGAACGGCTCTCGCCTGGAGGGTTTCGCCAAAGGACAGGAACCCACGTCCCATCTCTTCAAGAACAATCGCGACGGCACTTTCACCGACGTGACCGCGAAAGCCGGCGTCGCGCATTCCGGCTGGGGACAAGGTGTTTGCATTGGCGATTACGACAACGACGGATACGAGGATCTCTTCGTCAGCTACTTTGGCAAGAACGTTCTCTACCACAACAACGGCGACGGCACCTTCACCGATGTCAGTGAGAAAGCCGGAGTCGCAGGGAACGGCAAGCGCTGGAATACCGGCTGCGCGTTCGTCGATTACGATCGGGACGGCAAGCTCGATCTCTTCGTAGCCAACTACATTGACCTCGACCTTGCCACCGCTCCGGTTCCAGAGTCCGGTCCCTGCCTCTACAAAGCCGTCATGGTCGCCTGCGGACCTCCGGGTCTGAAAGGCGGCAAGAACATCCTCTACCACAACAATGGCGACGGCACCTTCTCCGATGTCTCCGAAGCTTCGGGCATTCTCAGTGCGAACGGCACGTACGGTCTGGGCGTGCTCACCGCCGACTTCGACAACGACGGCTGGCCCGACATTTATGTCGCCAACGACTCGACTGCCAGCGCGCTTTACCAGAACAAGAGAAACGGAAGGTTTCAGGACATTGCCCTCGAATCCGGTTGCGCGCTGAGTCCTGACGGCAAACCTCAGGCCGGCATGGGCGTTTCGGCAGCCGACTACGACCTCGATGGCAACCTCGACATCGTAAAAACAAATTTCGCAGGAGATACGCCGTCGCTCTATCACAATCAGGGTGCAGCGAATTTCGAGGACACCACCTTCACCGCAGGCTTGGGAATGCATACGCAATACCTCGGGTGGGGCTGCGGATTTTTCGATATGGACAACGACGGATGGGCCGACATCCTCATCTGCAATGGCCACGTCTATCCCGAAGTCGAGCAACTCAAGACCGAAGCCGGCTACGCACAGCGCAAACTGCTCTACCGCAACCTGCGCAACGGGCGTTTTGAAGACGTGTCACTACAGGCCGGATCGGCCATCTCCGATCCCGTCGCCGCACGCGGTTGCGCATTCGGCGACTTCGACAACGATGGCGACCTGGACGTGGTCGTCAACACCGTGAATGACTATCCGCAGCTCATGCGCTGCGACTTGCGGACGGGCAATAACTGGCTCAAAGTGCGCACCATCGGCACGAAATCGAACCGCACGGGAATCGGAGCGCGCCTGAAATGCGTGACGAAGGTTGCCGGCGAGAGCAAACCTCACGAGCAGATCGATGAAGTCCGCAGTGGTGGCGGATACTTCTCGCAAAATGATCTACGCGTGCATTTCGGGATTGGTAAGGCCGAAAAGGTGGAGTTGCTCGAGATCCGCTGGCCCAGCGGACAAATCGACACCATCAAGGACATCAAGCACAATCAGCTGATCTACGTCAAAGAGGGAGCAGGCATCGTTCGCAGCACACAGTTCGAAAATTCCAAGCGCAGCCCGCGCTGACACCGGTGTTTTTCCTTTGACACGATTGCCTGAATCCACAATCAGTTCCCAGTTCCCAGAGCCTAGAGCCTAGAGCCTAATCAGTAATTCTCCAGCATCCACACGTTCGAATCACCCTGCGCCTTCCAGATCGCCAGATGCTTGCCGTCGGGCGAAGGAATCGCCCAGCCCAGCGTATGCGCTCCGGCCGTCATCTCATCTTCCATGAGCATTGACCGCACTTTACCGGTGAGCGCCACATTGACCAGCGTTTTACCGCCCCCGCCGCTGTTATACCCTGTTGCCCAGATGCTCTTGCTGTCGGCGGCCCAGTCGATGCTGCCCACGCCCGCCCATCCTGGCACCGGGATCAATTTCTCCTCGCCATCGCCCAGCGGCAGAATCCGGATGGAGGGATTCTCTCGCACTCCCTCCCGTCGAGCCGTGGCCAACATTTTGCCGTCCGGAGAAAGGCTCCAGTTGAAGTCATAGGCGTTGATCGAGCGGATCTCCGCCTTCTTGATCTCAGCTCCAAGGCCCTTTTCCGGATCAAAGTAGAAGAACTGCTCGTGTCCGGGCTCAAAGCGGCTGAAGATGCACACTTTGGAAGGTAACTGTGCGCACTGCTGATTGCTGATCCCCGGCGCCTCCAGCACCGGCTGAGGAGGACCGCCCGCAAGCGGCGCTCGCATTAATCGAGAATTACTGCTCGCCGATGCGTCATTTGAAGGCGTGATCAGGTAAATGATGCTTTTGCCATCAGGGCTCAATCGCGGAACCGACAGGTCCTCCTGCGAGCGAATCAGCATCTCCGGTTCGGCATCGTGGACTCCCTGCCGGAAAATGTTGAAGGGCCCGTTGCGGTCAGATGTGAAAATGACCGCCTTGTTGTCGGGGGTCCATGAATACGGAAGATCCGCTCTCACATCGAGCGTGAGTCGTCGGAGCGCGCTCAACTTCGTGTTGTTCGCCTCCAAATCGGCAACATACACGTCGGGCTCGACGGCCTGCCGGAAGAACGCAAGGCGCTTGCCGTCAGTAGTAATACTGATAGCGGAGGCTTCGCCCGTGCCATGCGTAAGCCGCGTGGGACTGGCCAGCACGCGTCCATCGCGATCCACCCGAAGCGCCCATAAATTGGAATCATTCTGATTGGGAACGGTTTCAGCCCGCGAGTAGATTAATCGTCCATCGGGAGCCCAGGCCACCGTGGGTCGCAGCCCAGCAATGGAAAGCAGGAGATTGGTGTCGCCTGTCGCCACATTCAGAGTCTCGAGTTGGCATCGAATGAATGGAATGCCTGTTACAAATTTTCCGCGCATGAAGGCAAGATGCTTGCCATCGGGCGACCACACCGGCGGCCCAAACACGTCATCCCCACCACCCATCAGCTTTCGGGGCTGTTCGCCATCGGAGCGCGCCAGCCAGATTTCTTTATTCAGGGCGATGTCTTTGAACTGGGTTGCCGATGCGAGATAAGCGATGGTCGAACCGTCTGGCGAGACCGACGGCCATGCTCCCTGCGCGATCAGCTTCCGCGGAGTTCCGCCCATAAGGGAGATTTCCCAGATACTCTCTGGCTCGGTTGAACTCTCGGCCCAGGTGACCAGAAGATGCGTGCCGTCGGGGAACCAGCTCCGAGGTCGCGCGTTCAAGCCGTGTTGCAGGTTCAACGCGTGCGTCTCGCCTGTCTCGACTTGCCTCAGGTAGAAGCCGCTGGGATCGGTGAAGGCGAGATATCTGCCATCGGGAGAAATGACCCCATCCTTGACCGGAAGCTCGGCCGCATTCGCCGTCAGTCTTCGTTCGCTAATGTTGGGTGTCTGAGTTGCTGTTGAGTGAGCCGCATGCCATCCGACGATGACTCCCACCAACAGGGCCAGAATGACCACGCCCAAAATCCACCAGCGTCGTGCCGGATGAGGATGAGCGCCTGCAACTTCGAGTGGGGTGGATACGTCGAGAGCGCCGCTGACCGGCGCCAGAAACCTGTATCCCCGCCGGGCCACCGTCTCTACAAATCGTGGATTCTCTGCAGAATCGCCGAGCGCATCCCGGAGTCTCCGGACGGCGGTGTTGATGCTGTGCTCGAAATCCACAAAGGTGTCATCGGGCCACAGCCGCGCGCGCAACTCTTCGCGTGTCACAACCTCACCGGGGCGCTCCAACAATGTCAGAAGAATTTGCAGGGGCTGATCCTGCAGCCTGACCTTGACGCCATTGCGGCGAAGTTCGCGGGTCTTGCGGTCGACCGCGAATACCCCAAAGCGCAAGGTCTCACTGGCACCCGCCGGTAGGCTTGTCGCCTCTGCCATGCCTTGCAGTCTAAGACTGGCTGAACCCCACATAACTCGTTACCTCGCCCCGTATCTATTTGACGCGCCAGACCCTTATCTCGTTACCCAGATTTAACCGCCGCGTCACCGCCCCACCCTTGTGATACGCGCCGCCCGAACCCAAAGTTCGGCTAAACGCCGAAGGAGGGCGGGGGCCATGGGAAACAAAGTAATAATTCTGGCAGCATTGTGGATCGTCGCAGGGTCTTTGCTGGGACATGGAGAGACGGCCACAAAAAATCCACAGCTGGTTGTCTTTGTGACCAATGGCACAAATGCACCGGAGCAAATCTTAGTTGCTGCCGAAGGGAACGCGGGTCGCGTTTTGCATAAGGCGGGAGTGGATGTGCACTGGGTGAACTGCGGCGTAGAGGCTGGCGCCCGGTCAGAACCACAATGCCGCGACATCGCGAAATCCGGTCTCGTAGTCCGCATGATTCCCCGTGCCCGCACCTTTGGGGACGACGTTTTCGGGGTCTCGTTCCTGGATCACGATGCCGGTACCTACGCCGACCTGTTTTTCGATCCCATCGAGCGGTTGTATGAGCAGAATAAAGACATTCCCCTGGCGCAGATTCTGGGCGAGGTGCTGGCGCATGAGCTAGGTCACTTGCTGCTCGGTTCGAATGCACACTCTCGCGACGGAATCATGCAACCCAATTGGACGAACGAGCAGTTGCACTGCGCGGCCATGGGACGCATGCAATTCAGCAAAGAACAAGCGGCAAAGATGCGGACACGAATCGCGTCATTCCAAATCGAACATCAAATCTTACCAACGCTAGAGGCAGCCAACCGGTGACGATGCACACGAAATTGGCAAAAACATCTTTGCACCCGCAATGCCCAGCTCGCCTGCCAGCTCTTCTTTGGGGAGCTTCGCAGTCTTTGTTTGCGAGAGGTCAAACCAACGCTGCTATTCAGGGACGCGCTCCTCCGCTGGGCTTTGCCTCCGCGTCCCCGGATTTTCCGCTTCCTTCCTGGATAACGTGAATCTTATCGACTGCGAGATTGTCAAAGCGTTCGGTTAGTCCGCTGGGCCACCGGATCTGCACCCAATCAATCTTCGGCGCTGCGCCTAATCCGAAGTGCACTCGCATGTCATTGTTCGACGCATAGCTCGCTCCACTCCGCACTTCATCGACGAGGCTACGCGCACCGACTTTTAGGGTGATGCGCGCTCCAATCCCATCCCGGTTTGATTTTGTCCCGACGGTGCGAATGCCAATCCAATGATTCGACGACCGTACCTGGTTCACTAGCAAGCTCGGATGATCGTTCATATTGCTGATGACGGCCGAGAGCTGTCCATCATTCCAGAGATCTCCAACGGCCAGCCCGCGGCCGGCGTGCATGGCGGTAATGCCGGGACCTGCTTGCGCGGAAATATCACTGAAAGTTCCGTTGCCGTTGTTGTGATACAGAATGCGCGGCTCGGGATACGTGCTGCCCAGGTGCTGCTTGTCCACTTCCGGATACACGTGCCCGTTCACGACCAGAAGATCAGGCCAGCCATCGTTATCAAAATCGAAGAAAGTCGTCCCCCAGCCCAGGTACTGGGTGTGCAATCCAAGTCCTGCGGCAAAGGTCACATCGTCAAACGTTCCGTTCCCGTTATTGCGATACAGCGTCGAAGTGTCATCCGAAAAATTCGTTTTGAAGATATCGAAATTCCCATCGCCATTGAAATCGCCGGCCGTGACACCCATGCCCGCCTGCTCCCGGCCATCCTCGTTGTAGGCTGCCCCGGCGCTCACCGCCACATCGGTGAACGTACCGTCATGGTTGTTGTGGAACAGAATGCTGGCCGTGCTGTCGCAAGCGATATAAATGTCCGGCCAGCCATCGTTGTCGAAGTCGAAGGTCGACACTCCAAGGGAATAGTGCCCCGACGTCTTGTCGAGATGAGCTTTCGTCGTCACATCGGTGAACTTCCCACCGCCCAGGTTGTGATAGAGGATGTTCTTCGCCCAGGGCAGTCCGCGCGGTCCGCACATTACCGGAACGCCCTTCCACACGCACGAAGCCCGCTCGCCCGGCGCAGGCGCGGTAGACAGATCGAAATCCACATAATTTGCGACGACCAGATCCAGCAGTCCGTCGCGGTCGTAATCTACAAAGGCGCAGCCGGTGCCCCAGGCCTTTCCTGAGCCTGCCGTTCCAGACGCTTCCCCTACTTCGTGGAATACGCCGTGCTCGTTGTGATAGAGCCGGTTCTTCCCGTAGTACGTAACGTAGAGATCCTGCCAGCCATCGTTGTCGTAGTCGCCGACGCAAACGCCCTGCCCCCAGCCGCCGGCATCGGCAAGCCCAGCTTGCCTGGTCACGTCGCTGAATGTGCCGTCATGATTATTGTGATAAAGATGGTTCGTGGGGCTCTTGCCCGCGGGGGAACCCTCTAGCGTAGTGCCGTTGACGAGAAAAATATCCGGCCAACCATCGTTGTCATAATCGAAGATTGCCACCCCGGTGCCGGTCGTCTCAATGATGTACTTCTTCGTATCCTTCCCCCCGAAGACATTGATCGTCATCAGGCCGGCTTTATCTGCATTGTCGACGAACTGCGCCAGTTGAGATGCCTTATTCGATTCAGTTCCCTGTGCCCGTGCGGCAGGTCCTGGGCAGAAAGAGAGCAACGCGAGCAGAAAAGTGACCTGGCATCGTAAAGCTCCGCCCTGCAAAAACCCTGCGCCCAGACTCATCCTCTAATGAAATACTAGTCTTAGCCATAGGGGTCAACATCGGCGACCCGAAAGGCTAAGAAAATCACCGGCAATTCTCGTGAAGATTCGCTCCCATCTCCTGCCAGGTGCAGCCCTGATCGTCGTAGTTCCGCTGATTTCGATTGCCTTTGCTCAAGTGCAGAAGACAGCCACCCCGTCAGAAGCCGACGCCAGTTATCAGCGGGGCATGGCCGCTATCCAGCACGGCGATGTGGAAGGCGCACGCGCCGCTTTTGAGCAAACAGTCAAGCTCCAGCCCAACAGCCCGGAGGCCCACAATTCCCTTGGCTGGACGTTGCTTTCCGAAGGCGACGCTGACCATGCGATTACGCAGTTCAAAATCGCTCTCAAACTGAAGTCGAACTACCCCGAAGCGCATATCAATCTCGCCAACGCGCTCGCGCGCAAGCACGACCTCGACGGCGCCGAATCTGAAGCCAAACAAGCGGTGCGGCTCGATCCGAACAGTGCAGAAGCCCATCGCACGCTCGGGCGCGTGTTGAGTTTTCGTGGAGACCTGCCGTCGGCCACTGCCGAACTCGCTCGCGCAATCGAGCTTGCACCCGCCAGGCCCGAACTGCACGATGAATATGGCTCACTCCTCGCGCAAGCTTCGCAAAACGACAAAGCTGCCGAGCAATTCTCCGAGGCGCTCCGTCTTTCTCCCGATTACCCGAACGCCCAACTTCACCTGGGCGCAATTCGCTGGCAACAACATCGTTTTCAGGAGGCACAGCAACTTCTGGAGAGTGCTGCCAAGCGCTTGCCCCAATCCCCGCAGGCTCATTACTACTTCGCGCGTGTGCTCGAAGATCAAGGCAGTCGCGACGGCGCTGTCCGCGAGTTGCAGACAACCGTAAAACTGCAGCCCGATTGGCCGGATGCGCAAACTCGCCTTGGCCTGCTTTTACAGCGTCAGGGCGACGTCGAGGGTGCTCTCGCAGCGCTGGGACGAGTGATCCAGTTGCAGCCAGACAATCCCGACGCGCACAACAATCTCGGCCTCGCGCTGGTGCAGGCGGGGCAGGCGTCGCAATCGGTTCCCGAATTCGAAGCTGCGCTTCGCTTGCGTCCAGATGATTCAGGTTATCGCGCGAACCTCGGCACAGCTTATCTTCAGAAAGCCGATTTCGATGCGGCCATCCACGAGTTTCAGACCGCGCTCAAGAGCGCGCCCCAGGATGCCACTCTGCACTATGATCTCGGTCTCGCCCTCAAGTTTAGGGACCAACTCCCGGAAGCGCTCGCCGAGTTTCGGAAAGCCGAGGAACTAGACCCCTCCCAACCCGACGTTCATTACACGATCGGAGTGACGCTGTGGCAGCAGGGCTCCTTTGATGATTCGGTAAAAGAATTGCGTGCCGCGATCGCGGCCCGTCCTGATTACGCCGAAGCCTACTACACCCTCGGCACAGTGCTCAAACAACAGGGCAAACTGCAAGAGGCCGCCGACGCTCTCCGCGATGCCATCCGGCTGCAGCCTGACTTTGCCGGCGCCCACACCACGCTCGCCGCCGTACTGCGTTCACTCGGCGACAATGAAGGAGCTGCCGTTGAGGCCCGAACCGGTCAGCAGATTGGGAAGGAAACAACGGGGCGTCAAGCCGCTGTTTTGGCCACCAGCACTGGTCGGCGCCTGCTCAATGCCGGCGATGTCGAGGGGGCGATCGCGCAGTTCCGCGCGGCCATCAACTCCAGTCCGAATTACGCCCAGGCTCACTACCAGTTGGGAATCGCTCTGCGGCAAAAGGGCGAAAAAGAAGAGTCATCACAGGAATTTCGGAAGGCCAGCGAACTTGATCCTCAGCTTGCTCCGCCAAGCTCCTAATGCAGCAGTTTTGCTTATTCACCACAGAGTCACAGAGACACAGAGACAAAAGGAATAGAGCTTTAGACTCTGCCCTCCGGCATTCAGCTTGGCTTACTCCGGGTGTGGTTTGCCCTCGTCGGTTCGAGATGCAACTATTTCTGACTCGACCGGCACTCCCCGCGCCACCTTCACGCGCAGGACCACTTCAAACGGCGTCATCTCCCCGTGCGGCGGGACGTTCAGCCGGGTCAACAATTGCGCCAGCGAATCCTCGTGACAAACATATTCCACGGCCGCCTGGGTTCCGATTGTCGAGGTTCCACCCAGAATCAAGACCGATTCAGTAGGATTCATTCCCCGCATAAGCGCAACCACCGCGTAATCTTCACTGAGAGGGACGTTGGGCGGGCTGCCGATGAAGTACGGCGGTTCTCCACTCCGTGGATGCAGGTTTGCCAGCGCCAACTCGCCATTGCGCGGACCCCCGCTGAGCCGCTGAAAGACGAACTGCTCGTTCATCGGGATGTCGCGCAGTGACAAATTCTCCGCCGGCGAACCCACAAAAATCAGGTCATTGTTCTTGGCATCATCCAGCGAGAACAGGCTTCCGCGCTTGACCCTCACCTCACGGTTCAGTAAATGGAATACCCGGTCAATCTCATGTACCGCCAGAACCTCGCCTACGCCGGTGTAATGATCAAGAATCAGGGCGCGGGAATCACGAGCAGGGTTCCGGTATCGCATACCGGTTTCCGGTCTGCCTACGAACGCCGCGTTGCTGAACACCACCCATGGCGTGTCGGGTCCAGACACGAATTCCTTCCAGAAGGTACGAAACACGGCCGGCGCCACCGGAGATGAAGAAGCGGTGACGTGTGAGCTGTTTTCCCATTTCACAACCAGGGCGGCAACCGCCGCGGCTAACAAAATCGACAGAGCCAATACGCCCGCGGACCAGTTGAGCAAAATGTGCTGGGCCCGCTTGCTTGTTTGTTTTTCCTCTCTCTGCCTGTCGCCGTCAGGTTTTGCTTTCGGGGTTATTGGTCGGGGATGAAACGAAAGGGTGTAGGTCCCCTTCGGCAATTCCACAAGAAGCGGGTCCGCCCCGCCCTCGGATGAATAATATTCCGCCAGCTTCACTCGCAGCCGGCCAGCCTGAACCCGGATCGCAGAATCCAGATGGGGATCGAAATTGGCGGGACGTCCGAATACTTCCGTCGCAATCTGATATTCCTTAACGGGAACTCCAGGATTCTGGAGACTATGTTCCGCCAGATAACGTAGCAATTTGCAGAGCGATTCTGAGCCGTGCAGCACATGACTCCCGGCCAACCGTTCGATGGCGGCAAGATACTGGACTCGTTCCTCCACAGACACGCCTGTGACGCTCATGTAACTAAGCGTAACAAGGCGGGCATCTCACTGCAACAGATGTGCTTCGCCGCATGTAACCGTATCAAACCTTCCGAAACTTTCATTCACCGGATCGAAAGCACAGATTGCCACTGCTCAAACGCTTCGCGTTTTTTCGCGCACGTGTCGGGTGTCTTCGCTCGTTGCGTGGCTTCACTGGATTCAACGGGGCAACTTACAGATTCTTCAGATAGGGCGCGTCAGACTGAGTGCGTCGTCGTGCACTTCGATTCGGTGTGTCCTCTGTTCAACGCTTGCGAAACGATGTGATTCCGCTTTTCATATCGCGTTCGCATGCTGCTTCCAATTGTCATAGGCGTTGATGACAATGCGGAGCAGCGTTCCCTAACACTATCAACAACCTATGAGAAATATCGAATTAGGATACGCAACTGCACACTCGGTTTGGCACCTAATGGTTTTGTATTAGCTGCGTGGGAGATGGCTCTCGATTCGCCCGTTTTGAGATGAATTTGTGCAATCGCGCAATGAGACTCTCCGCAAAACTGGAGAGCCGAACGCGCCCAGTTGTCGGGATGATGTGGAGGAACGCAATGAGAACCAAGTGCGTGGTCATATTAATGACGATGGCTGTTCTGGGTTTGTCTTGCCTCGTCTGCACGCCTGTCGCTCTCGGCCAGGCGGTCTATGGAAGTATTTTGGGCACAGTCACCGACCCACAAGGCGCGGCCGTTGCCGGCGCAAAAGTTACGGTCATCAACCAGCGGAAGGGTACCGAGGACACGGCCACCACGAACTCGGACGGCAACTATTCCGTGACCCACCTGATCCCCGACACTTACACCGTTCGCGTCGAGGGTACCGGTTTTAAGGTCAGCGAGCAGAAGGATGTCATCGTTCAAGCGGACGCTGGCTCTCGCGTCGACCTCCAGTTCCAGGTCGGCGGCGCCACTGAAACCGTCGAAGTCACCGCCGAAGCGCCTCAACTCAAAACCGACCGCGCTGATGTCGCTGTGACTTTCAACGATCGCGCCGTCGAACAGGTCCCAATTCTCAACCGCAATTTCACCGAGTTGCAGTTGATGGCGCCTGGCTCACAAAAAATTGTCGGCTGGAGCCACGCTGCCACCGAGAACCCGCAACAG
>Ga0307478_10001220_pt1 | contig 22903 bp, 18 predicted proteins | sample atmos_gasesECM4C_2_FD_203713 | JGI IMG/M metagenome (GOLD analysis project Ga0307478, IMG submission 203713) | Hardwood forest soil microbial communities from Morgan-Monroe State Forest, Indiana, United States - atmos_gasesECM4C_05 | ecosystem: Environmental > Terrestrial > Soil > Temperate... | reverse complement strand
GCGGCGAGGAAGTACTCGGCGCCGCCACCATCCGCGAGGTTCGATGATGCCCGACGCTCCCGAGCCCACCACCGAAGAGATCGTCGCGATCCTCTTTCGCGCCGCGATGAGCGGCGACCGCGACCGTTACGCGGCGGAGCACGACCTCGATCCCAAACTGCTCGAGATGTGGACGTTCACGCACAGCCGCGAGTACATCGCGCACTTGGAGAAGTTGCTCCGTATGATGAGGACACGCACGGCTCCGCAGTGACGTCGCGTTCCTTTGCCGGCGATACCTGGCGGAAATTTCGCCGTTCGCCGGGTTCGCTGGTCGGCGCGTTGATCGTCGCGTTGATCCTGGGCGGCGCGATCTTCGCACCGCTCGTCGCGCCGCACGATCCGCTGGGGCAAGCGCTCGCGCAGCAAGCGCAGCCGCCGTCGTTCGCCCACTGGCTGGGCACGGATAAACTCGGCCGCGACGTCTTCTCGCGCATCGTCTACGGCGCGCGCACATCGATCGCGATCGGCTTCGTGGCGGTCGGGCTGGCGATCTCGCTCGGCACGCTGATCGGGCTGGGCGCGGGCTATGCCGGCGGACGCATCGCGAGCGCGCTGATGGGCGCGATGGACGTCATCCTCGCGTTCCCCTCGATCATCTTGGCGATCGCCATCACCACGGTCCTCGGACCGAGCATCACCAACCTGATGATCGCGGTCGGCATCGTGTACATTCCCCAGTACGCGCGCCTGGCGCGGGCCTCGGTGCTGGGCGTCAAAGAAACCGAATACGTCGAGGCGGCACGCGCGATCGGTGCCGGCCTGCCGCGCATCTTGGCGCGCCACGTGTTGCCGAACATTCTCGCACCGCTGCTGATCCAAGCCACGCTCGGGATCGCGACGGCCGAACTGGAGGCCGCCGGGTTGTCGTATCTGGGCCTAGGTGCGCGCCCGCCGGCACCCGAGTGGGGCGCGATGCTCAACGACGCGCGTGACTACTGGGTCTCGGCGCCGTGGGCGCTGATCTTTCCAGGCCTCGCGATAACGGCGCTGGTACTCGGCTTCAACCTGCTCGGCGACGGGCTGCGCGAAGCGCTCGATCCGAACGCGCGCTGAGCGGTGGCGATCGCCCTCGCGCTCGCCTCCGCGCTCGTGTACGGCGCGAGCGATTTCTTCGGCGGTCTCGCGAGCCGCCGCTCATCGACGGTGAGCGTCGTCGTCTGGTCGCAACTGCTCGGCTTCATCGCGCTGGCCGCCACGGTCGCGATCGCGGGAATTCACGCCTCAGCGCACGACTGGGAGTACGGCCTGCTCTGCGGCGTCTTCGGAACGGCGGCGATCGCGGCGCTCTACCGCGGGCTCGCGGTCGGCACGATGGGCGTCGTCTCGCCGTTGAGCGCGGTTCTCGGCGCGTGCATTCCCGTACTCTACGGCGTCGCGCTCCACGGTGAGCGGCCGGCGCTCTGGGCGGATGCCGGCATCGTTGCGGCCCTCCTCGCGGTCATCTGCGTGAGCGCCGGTGACACGCAGACCGCCCTGCAAGCGCGTACGCGCATACCGCCGGGTGTGACCGAAGGGCTGATCGCCGGCGTCATGTTCGGCGCCTATTTCATCGCCCTCGCGCAAACGCGGCCCGAAGCGGGCCTCGTTCCGTTACTCGCAGCACGCGCAACGAGCATCGTCCTACTGCTTGCCGGCAGCATCGTATTCGCGCGCGCGACAGCAATTCGTCCGGAGCGCTCGGATTGGGGCACCATTGCGCTCTGCGGCGCGTTCGACGTAACCGCGAACGTCCTGTTCGTGAGCGCATTCCATCTCGGTGGAATGATCTCGCTCGTCGCCGTGCTCACGTCACTCTACCCGGCGGCCACCCTTGCGCTCGCGGCGATGATGCTCCACGAGCGCTTGCGGCCGCTGCAGTGGATCGGGGTTGCTCTTGCACTCGGCGGCGCGGCCGCCATCGCCGGCTCGTAAAAAAGCAGCGCGTTTTAACCGTCGTGGACCATGTCGCGCGGTTGACCGCCTCGGGTCGCTGCGTGTGGGCGCGCGACTTTCTGGCGATGCCGGTCTGTTGCGACACGGGCGCCGTTGCCGGCGCGACGGAAAGGTGATTCGGCCGCGACTCGCGCGGCTTTGCGGGCAACGTCTTCGACGCTTGTGAAACCATCTTGGGGTAGGCTATAACAAAGTTCTTACTTTAATGTCAATATAGTTACGCATTTATCTATACACTAAATGGCATACCTAATTCAGCACCTCACCGTCTATCCTGGGGGGAATGAGTGGCGAGACGTTCACCGAGCGTTTCAAGCGACTGACTGCGGGTATCCCGGAGCCAGAGTTGCTCTACATCCTTGGCGTCAAAGATGGGGCGCTTCAGAAGCTCATAGACGGGTCGACCCAGTCGCTGAAGCTGGAAGCCGGCCTGCGGCTCGCCGATCGCCTCGGCGTATCGCCGTGGCTCTTCACGTCATCGCCCGAGCGCGCTACGCTGCCGGTGGTCTCCGCTCTCGTGGCCGAAACGGATGCGATTGAGGCGCTTCAACGGCAGATCGACCGGCTTGCGAAAGATGTGGCTACCCTGAAAGGTGCCGGCTCGCGGCGCACGCGCGCATCGTAGCTGCTCGGGCGAACACTCTTCCTAGTGTCGTGTGAAAGCGGCCGAGCGCCGGAGGCTTTCCGGTTGCGGGTCGGTTGCACCCATCGGTTCGACGGCTGCGGGCAGGGTGACGATCGGACCACCGCCGGCCGGTTGGTTGAAGACGCCTTTGCTGGATATGGTCACGTCGGCTTGATGCCCTGGTCCCGAGCCCGCCAGCGACGGTGAGGCAACGCCGAGGCTGGACGGATACGACGCCTCGTACGCGAGGTAGTCGAAGCCGATCGCCTGGGTGGTGAACGTATCCCCGTCGGTGGCAGCGCCCGCGTTCGCCGGCAGAGCGGCATTTTGCTGCGCCGTACAAACCGCCGCGGGGAACGTGGCCGTACCACCGGGCGCTCGTAAAAGGTAGGTGTAGTAGATCGGGGCCGTAGGCGTCGCTCCGACGCAACTCGTCGCTCCGGTCACCGTGGGACCGTAATCGACGAGCTGGATGTAAGCTTCCGTCACGCCCGGAGCGGGCAACGCTACGGTTGACGTCACGGTACCGGCGGCCGACACTGCCGGCGTGGGCGGGCCCGCCCACGCCGGCAGTAAGGCCGGCGGCACGATCGACGTGATCGTGGCCGTCTGCGACTGAACCACCGTGCCGGTATTTCCCGGCACGGAGACCGCTAACGTATAACTGCCGCCGGAAACCGGCGGGACCTCGAAGACGTCGAGCCCTTCGGAGATACCATTCAGGATGGTGCCGGTGAAGCTCGCGCCGATCGTAGCAGCGGTGTTGTTCGATGTCGGGAACGCCGGAGGTCCGCCCGCCGGCGTGAACCGGTTGGGATCCGCGCCGCCGCCGTTCACCAGCGCGTCATACAGCGGAACGGGATATGGTACGAGGCTTGCCGGCTTTCCGGTCACCCCCGCCTGACCGATTGGCGCAACGTAATTGAATGGCTCGAGCCCGAGGCCAAATGCGCCACCGTCGTTGCCGAACGTCGTTATGGCGGATGCGTTCGGCGTTTGCGCTGTCGAGGTCATGGTCTTCGTTTCACCGGATGCCGGCCCGGTGAGCACCGTGGCATTGAACAGATCCGGCGTTGTCGATGCCGGCCCGGCAAGCACCGCCGGGAACGTCAGTGAGGGGCTGCTGACGAGCACCGCGCTCGCGCCCGGATTGGTTGCTCCCGCCGGTTGGCGGTAGGTGACCACTACATTGGTTCCAACGACCGCGGCAGCGGGGGTATCAGCGAAGAGATTCGCGGTACCGACGTTGAGTTGCAAGACGTTGGCGTTCAGGTTGGCGACATTTGGGACGCTCGGCGGGTTTGCGCCCGAGGTGCTGCAACTCGCGAGTGCGACGGCCACAGCGGCGGTGATAAGGATCGCTGCGAACTTTTGCATGTGCACTTTCCTAGAATTGCCGCCGGTAGTAGAGGTTGAACTGGGTTTGAGCCAACGGCGCAAGCACGAACGAGGCCGAGCCGACGGCGTTGTTCGTCAAGACGTACGATCCGTTGGTGAACGCATAAGCATTGCTTGGGATCGCGGCGCAGCCGCGCGCGGAGCCGTACACCCCAAAAATGCACGTATTTTGACCGGTCTGCGGGCCGGACACGCCGGTAGCGACCGGTTGGTAGAACGGGTTCACCGACGGCGTCGCGCCGTTGAATCCGTTGTCGGCCACGTCGATGATCGCGAGGCCGATCGTATCGCGGCCGTGTTTGTACTGTAACGTCAGGTCGAGCCGAACGTTCGGCGTCCAGGTAACGCCGCCGCTGTTCGCGGACGTTTTGTTTCCGCGCGAGGCCGCGATGTTGGGATTGGCATTCGTGCCAGAATAGGCCGGATCGAAGTAGTTGGTATTGAGCAGCGCCCCCTGGGTGTTTTGGTAACCAGAAAAGCCCGGTGGGACAACGCCACAACCGAAGTTGACTTGTTTATAATTTGCCACGGCGCAGACGCTTCCCAGGCCACCTGACGCGATCAGTTCACCTTCATTATACGGAAAACCGGAGTCGATTTGGATGATCGGTGTGATGCTGAAGCCGTTTTTGAAGTTGTAAGTACCGCCGACCCGGACGGATCCTGGCGCGACGTAACCAGCGCGGTAAATGTCGTTGAGAGCGATCGTCGCGAACGACAGTTGCGGTGCACTATTGAACTCACCGCTGATAAACGGCGGCGCAGACTGCAGCACGTTCTGATACGTTCCCGAAAGGAACCCGGAGAACCCAGTTGCCCGATCGGGTGTCGTCACGTTGAACTCGACGCCCGTCGTCTTGTTAATCCCTTTCGCACCACCGGAGAAAATTGACCCACCGGCGGGGAGCGCGACCAGCAACACGGCGGTCGGAAGATTCGTACCAGACTTATAGAAGGGCGTGATTCGCATGGCGTAGCCGCCCGGAAACTGGTGACCGTAGCTGAAGTCGTAATTGTTGTAGGCCGCCGGTAAGATGCCGCCGCCGTCGGGCGCATCGAAACCATTGTCGAGTGACCAGTAGAACTGTTGCAGATAATTCGCGCACGGGAATGGCTTGGTATTCGGCAGCGGAACGAACGGGTTCGTCGGGCTTGTGCCGCACTGTGTCGCGATTTGGGCCGGGGTCAGGCCGGCCGTGTTCGGCGGGAGAGCCGCAAGCGGAGCCAAGTTCCCATATAGCCCAAACGGGGTGCCCGCGTTCTGCGCGGACGTGAACACGACGCTGCGCCCATACGATGCGCGCAACGAGTCGTCCCGGTCGAGCTGATAGGCAACGGAGAAACGCGGCTCCCACTGTTTGGGATTCGTCATTTGCGCCGTCCACTGCTGACTCGGAACGTCGAAGGGGTTATTGATATTGTTCGGATTGCCGATCGGGCTGTACCAGTGCTGGTTCTGCCCTTCGTAGCGCACACCGAAATCGAAGCGCAGCTTGCTGGTCGGAGTGTATTGGATGCGTAGGCCGAGACCATAGTTTTGGAAAAACGAACCGTTGGTGTTAATGCCCGCAGATGGCGCCAGCGGTGTATTCGCACCGTAGGCGCAGTAGACGTAACCCGCTGCTTGACCGGCTACGGGGCACCCGCCCGTCGGAGGAAGAAAATCGCTCCCCAGGCGCAACAGATCGAAGACCGTCAACAGCGGCAGCCACTGCTGGACGATCGGGTGAATGTTGTTGTATTGGCCGTTGAGCGTGAGCGTCAACTTGTCGCCGAACGAGTGCGTGAGATCAAAATTCGCGCCGACCGTCGGCCCTCCGGTGATCTGATAGTTTGCAAAGCCTTGTTGTGTGGGTCCAAGCTCGTAGAGATCTTGATCGTAGTCCAGCCGCTCCCAATTATAATAACGCAGGGCTAAATAGGTGCTGGAATTGAGGCTGTTGTCGTATTCGAACTTCAGGAAGCGCGTCTGCGTCGAAATTTGCATTTCGGGTTGGGTGATCGGCACGTTGGTGCTCGGGGTGTATGGCGCCAGAGCAACGAAAGCGATAGCTGGAGGCTGCGTTAAGCCGTCGTACGGATACCAGGCCAGCGCGTTTGGACTGCCGGCGGCCGGAATACCGCCCAAATCGCCGTATTGCTGCTGCGAAATATTTTCGTAGAGCACTTGGAACGATTGGTTGTTGTCGCGACCGAATTTGTAAACGAAATTGTCGGTGAACTGCGAATTATTTTGCAGCGATGCTTGAAAATAGTTCCCGCTCAACGATTGGTTCTCGCTATGGAAGCCGAAATACGGCGCGTAGCGGTTCCATTGCATCGCAATGTAGTTGGATATCCGGCCGTCCGGCGTCGCAAAGCCGAATTCGCCACCGGCAAAATTGTTGTAGTTGGGTCCGCCTACTTGGAACACGAGATCGCCGAAGCCCGGGTAGATGCCGCGCTTGGGAATTGCATTGATCACGCCGGAACCGAAACTGCCCTGGCTCGCATCGCCCGCACCCTCGACCACTTGGATCGAGTTGATCCCGTTGAACAAGCCGTTCGAACCACCCCGGCCGAAGTAGGGCTCGTCGAACGAAACGCCATCGAACTGGTAGGAGACCTCGCGCAGCGCACCGCCGCGGATCGTCGGCGTCCCCTGGTCGGTCAGCGTAACGCCCGGGGCCGACAGCACGACGTCGTTCAAATTTTCGTTGGCCGGCGATCCGGTGGTCTGCTGCAAGCGAGCGCCCGTAATGGTGTACGAGTCGACCGTTTGCGTCGGCTGGAATGCGCCGGAGGCAGAGCGGGCACTGACGCGTCCGATGAGCGTGGCGGTTTTGGTTAGCGCAAAAAGGAGGGCTAGCGTCTGGTCGCCGGTGACCGTTGCGCTACGCACGACGTACGTATCGTATCCGGGCGCGGAAACGGAAACGACGTAGGTATCAACATTGATGCCAACGATCGTAAACGTCCCTTGCGCGCTGGTCGTCGCGCGGTATGAACCGGTCGGCGATGCCACATTGATCGCAGCGTTCGCGATCGGCTGCTTATTCGTGTCGGTGACGGTACCGGAAAGGATACCCGTTTGACCGCCGGCAGCGAACGCCGGTGAAACGATGGAGCACACCATACTCGCAAAGATAACGCACGCAAATAGCGCGCGAAGACCCGAGTGGATTCGCCGTACGGCGACCGCTCCGACCATAGTAGCACCTCGTCTAAGGGGAGGGGTAAAGCAAACGCGGATCAAGCCCAAGAACTTGCTGTCCTAGGGATGCCTCTCTCTGCTAGGCTTACATAGCACAAAGCGAGGTAGATGCGCGCCGAATTATCCTCAGGCAACCTTAAGGCCTCCCCAGGATTTTTTAAGGAGGCGGGCCAGATTTTCCACGTCAATGTGAGGGCGTAGCGCACCGCATGCCAGGACCATGGCCGCCGCTCACGCGGGAGGTTGCCACCGCGATCACGGTTCCGCGGTCCCGGCGGGGACTCCACTGAACGGTCGCCAACGTCTCGGTACAATGGCTCGCGTTCGCCGGAAGCCGAGCGTGACGACGCGTTGGAACTACGAGATCGCCGGGATCATTGCGCTCGGCATTGCGCTTCTGCTCGCCGTCTCGCTCATCGTCCCACCCGCGCACACCGGTTTGTTCGGCCTGTACACGGCGGCCGCACTCCACGCGCTCTTCGGGCACGCCGCCGGCTGGTTTCCGTTGCTGGTCGCACTGCTCGCAACGATCGTCTTTCTCGAGATCAACGTGCCGCGCATGATCGCTTCGCTGGGCGGCGCGGCGTGCGCATACTTCCTGATCGTCGACGCGACGTTCGGTACCAACGGCGGCGTTCTCGGCCGCTCGCTCGATGCCGGTTTGCGCGCGCTGCTCGGCGACGTCGGCGCGGTGATCGTGCTGATCGTCGTCGCGATCGGTATCACCGTCTGGATCACTAATGTTTCGGTGAAAAAAGTCATCGGCTGGTGCATCGCGCGCATCGCCGCGCTGCGTCCGCCGCCGGCGAAACGGAAGCCCCGCCCGATCGCCGGCGAACCCCAACGCGCTCCCGGACCGCGCTCGCTGCGCGAGGCCTTTCACTTGCCGGCGCTCCTGCCGCGCATGGCTGCCGCGACGGCGGGAACAGCCGTTGCCGTCGCACCCGCGACCGCCCCGGCACGCGTCATCTACGACGCCGGCGCGGTGACCGAAACGATCGATGCCGCGGACGACGAGGACGAAGACGAGATCGAGGACGCCGAAGATCTGGAACTCGTCGACGAAGACGTCGATGACGACGACGAGTTCGAAGATGACGACGACGAGGAGGATGAGGAAGACGACGACGAGTTTGAGGACGACGAAGACGAAGAGTTCGATGAAATCGCTGCCGTCGTGCTTCCGCCTGCCGTCGCCGTCACTGCCGAACCCGCGCTAAGCGGCACCTACGAGCCGGTGCAGCGCACGTACCGGTTGCCCAATCTCGCGTTGTTCGATCCGCCCCAATTACAAAAGCTCGACGATTCGAGCCGCTCGGCGGTGCTCGAAGACACGCTGGCGTCGTTCGGTGTGGGCGCCAAGGTGACGCATATCGAGCGCGGCCCATCGATCACGCGTTACGAGCTCAAGCCCGAACGCGGCGTGAAGATTGCGCGCATCAGTGCGCTCGCCGACGACCTCGCGCTGGCACTCGCCGCCACGTCGGTGCGCATCGAAGCACCGATCCCCGGCAAATCGGCGGTCGGTATCGAGATTCCCAACGCCACGGTATCGGTCGTCGCGGTGCGCGAGATCATGGAAGCGATGCCGGCGCGCGGCACGATTCCGCCGCTCAACATGGCACTCGGCAAAGACATCACCGGGCGGCCCATCTACGGCGACCTCGGCAAGATGCCGCATCTGCTCGTAGCCGGCGCGACCGGCAGCGGCAAGTCCGTCTGCCTGAACTGCATCATCGCCTCGCTCTTGGTGAGCGCCACGCCCGATCAAGTGCAGATGGTGATGATCGATCCCAAGCGGGTGGAGCTGAGCGTCTACAACGGTATCCCGCATCTCAAGAATCCGGTCATCACCGATCCGCGCATGGCCGCCGGCGCGCTCTTCGAGATGACCAAAGAGATGGATCAGCGTTACGAACGCTTCGCCAAAGCCGGCGTGCGCAAGATCGAGGAGTGGAACGCCAAATATCCCGACGACCAGCTCCCCTACATCGTGATCATCATCGACGAGCTCGCCGACCTGATGCTCGTTGCGCCGGGCAAGGTCGAAACGCTGATCTGCCGGCTGGCGCAGCTCGCCCGCGCGACCGGCATCCACCTGATCGTCGCGACGCAGCGGCCGTCGGTTGACGTCATCACCGGCATCATCAAAGCCAACATCCCCTCGCGCATCGCGTTCGCGGTCTCTTCGCAAGTCGATTCGCGCACGATCCTCGACATGGGCGGCGCGGAACGTCTGCTCGGCCGCGGCGATATGCTCTATCTCCCGATCGACGCACCCAAACCGGTTCGCTCGCAAGGCGCGCTGATCACGGGCGCCGAGGTGAACCGGCTGGTCGAGTTCTGGTCGGCCCAGGCGCGTCCCGACAACCTGATCGAGATGGATGTGGAACCGATCGATGACGACGACGGCAAAGATCGCAAAAACATCGATCCGCTCTGCTACGACGCCGCGCAGTTCATCATCGACACGAAGTACGCGTCGACCGCGCAATTGCAGTCGCAGTTTGCGATCGGGCACCCGCGCGCCGTGCGTCTGATGAAACAACTCGAAGAATGCAAGGTCGTCGGGCCGCACGAGGGCACGAAGCCGCGCCGTATCCTGATCGGACTCGCCGAGCTCGAACAGATCGCCGGCCGGCTCGGCAAGAACGACCAGCAGCAAGATCTCTTCGCGTGACCGCGCGGCTCGGCGCCGCGATCGTTGCGCTCGTCGCAGCGCTCGGCTGCGGACTGCTCGGCAGCACGGTCTCGCAAGCACCTCCCGCCGGCGTCGATGTCGCCGGACGCGCGTTCGCAGGTGAATGGCCACGCGTTGCGCTGGTGTTCACCGCATCGTGCTGGTGGTACGTGCTCGTCGCGTTCGGCATCGCCGCAATCGTGCTGGCACTACGGCACCCGGCCTGGCGGACACGCGTCGTTTTCGCGCTCGTCACGACGCTCGTCGCTTGGCAGGCCAGCGATGCTCTGAAGAACCTCTTCGCACGCGAACGGCCGCGGTACTGGACGCTCATCCACGAAACGTCATCGTCGTATCCGAGCGGCCACGCGATGTTCGCGATCGTCGTCTACGGTTTATGGAGTTACTACGCCGCCACCAGTGACCTACCGCAGCCGCTGCGCCGCGTGCTTTCGGCGGCGCTGGCGCTGTGGGGCATCGGCGTGGTCTGGTCGCGCCTGGCACTCGGCGCGCACTTCGTCACCGATCTCACCGGCGGCATCCTATTCGGCATCACGATGCTCGGGGTCGCCGCCGCGATCGCCGGCGGCATTCCACGATTGAGAAAAACAGCGGGCTGAGGGGTTTGCCGTCCCTCGACAAGCTCGGGATGACGGGCATCGCTCGGGATGACGGGCTTCGCTCGGGGTGGCGGGCTTCGCTCGGGAGGGGGCTCGCTCGAGGGCGGGCTTCGCTTGGTTGCGGCGAGCGTTAGAGAGCCGGGAGTATGCGGGCGGCGTTCGGGCGCGGGTTGTCGAGCTGCACGACGTAGTAGGTGTCTTCCTTCACGCCGGCATGGGCGAGCTTCACGTCCGGTAGCGGCGTGACGCGCGCGAATGCGCCGTGAACCGCTTGTTCGAGCGATGGATCGGCGCTCAGCGAGGCGGCGAACGTCACCAGCAGAGCGTGCTGCACCGGCGGCGCGCCGGCATGCCAACGCATCCACTGCGCTTGCTGCGCTAGCGCGACCGCGAGGCGCGAGTCGACGCCGTAGCGCAGCAGTTCGGCCGAGGTTTCGTAGCGGTCGGTGAGCACGACCGCTCCGTGATCGGCCGCGGCGAATGCGCGTAGACGCTCGGCGAGCGGCGCGAAGGCGTACACTCCTGATGCAAACGGCGCGCGCAGTGCCGGCACCGCGCCGAACACCGCGGCTTGCGCCGCTTCGGGCAACGTGAGAAACAGCGCCGCCGCGGTCGTGTAAGCCGTACCGGCACCGAGTACCGCCAGGATAGCGCGCCGCCAACCCGCGGCCACCCGGTCGAGCGCAACGCCTGCGCCGAGAGCGACCGATGCGGCCGGCCCGATGATCCAATACGATTCGGTCGTGGTCACGAACGAAAGCGCGAACAGCGCCACCGGCAACAGCAGCGCGGTCCATGCAACGAGCGTGACGCGCGGTGCGCGCCGCAACGCGACGAACCACGTCACCGCCACCAGTAGCGCCGCGTAGAGCAGAAAGCGCACGGTCGAGATATCGACCAGGTGCGCCGCCGCGAGCCCGAAGTGCTGGCGCATCTGAAACGTGAACGCGAAGTTCTCCCAGTTGTGCGCGGCGTTCCACGCGATGAACGGTGCGTAACCTGCCACCACGACCGTCGCGCTGCACGTCAAGAGCGGCCACAAGCGCGCGCGCCGCGACGGCTCGAGCGACCACGCCAGAACGCCCACCACGAGCGCCCAGCCGAACGTGCGCGAGAGCACGACGGCGGCGAGCGCCAAGCCCAGGCCCACGGCGTTGCGCAATGTGGGCCGGCGGTCGAGCGCGACCGCGCCCCAGAGCGCAAGCGCCCAGGCCGCCATGTACGCACCGTCGGGCAACGCTTCGCCGAGCGCCAACTTCGTTTGCGGGATGAGCGCAAAGAGCAACAGCGCGATCGCCCCTGCGCGCGCGCGATTCGAAACGAGCAGCGCCGCGCGTCCGAGCGCGGCGGCCGCAATCGCTTCGCACAATACGAAAGGTAAGCGCACGAACCCCGGGCCCTGACCGAACACCGTACCCCAACCGATCAGCCAAGCGACCAGCGGCGGATGATCGGTGTAGCCGTACGCCGGGTGCAGGCTCCAGGTCCAGTAATACGCCTCATCGGCCGTCAGCGGCACGTTGAACGCCGCATACGCGCGCAACAGCGTCAACACCACAAGGATCGCGGCGGCGGCGATCACGTTACCGTGTCCCCCTGAGTGTCATCCCGAGCAAAGCGCCCGCAGGGCGCGTCGTCGAGGGACAGCCACGTCATCGTCGCTCGGTGGCGGCCCTTCGACGACGCGCCCTGCGGGCGCTTTGCTCAGGGTGACACTCAGGGGGGTTGGCCTTCCGCAGTCCCGCTTACGCTTCCGATTCAGACTTCCATCACTACGGGTTCAGACTTCCATCACTACGGGGATGACGATGGGGCGGCGTTTGCTGCGGGCGAACACGGCTTTGGAGAGGCCGGCGCGGATGTGCTCTTTTACGTTGCCGACGTCGCGCAGGCCCTCGGCCGAACAGCCGTCCAGGATCTCGTTGAGCGTGGCCTTGAGTTCGTCGAGCACTCCGCCCGATTCGGGCAGATAGAACACGCCGCGCGAGATCAGATCGGGTCCGGCGACGATGCGCGCTTCTTCGGAGTCGACGGTGACGACGACCATGATGATGCCGTCGGCAGAGAGATGCTTACGGTCGCGCAGCACCGCTTCGCCGACATCGCCGACACCGGAGCCGTCGACCATCACGTTGCCGCCGTAGGTGCGGCCGATTTGCGCGCAGCCGCCGGCGGTGAACTCGAGCACGTCGCCGTCCTCGATGATGTGCGTGTTCTCGGCGGCTACCCCGGTCTTCTCGGCGAGCCCCGCGTGCGTTACGAGCATGCGGTATTCGCCGTGGACCGGGATGAAGTGCTTGGGCCGCACCAGGTTGAGCATCAAGAAGAGCTCTTCTTGCGACGCGTGCCCGGACACGTGCGCGTTGCCGCTCGAACCGTGGATCACTTTTGCGCCCAGCCGGTAGAGGTTGTTGATCGTCTTGCCGACGCTCTTCTCATTGCCCGGGATCGGGGTCGCGCTGATCACGACGGTGTCGCCCGGAATGATGCGCAGCAGCTTGTGATCGCGCACCGATAGCCGCGTGAGCGCCGACATCGGCTCGCCTTGCGAGCCCGTCGTCATCACCGCGACTTGTTCGGGCGGATACGACTCGACATCGCTGAGCTTGATGATCAAGCCCTCGGGAATGTCGAGGTATTTGAGCTCGCTGGCGTACTGCACGACGTTCGTCAGCGAACGCCCGAGGAATGCCAAGCGCCGGTTGAAGCGTTTGCACTGGTCGACAACTTGCTGAATGCGCGGTACGTTCGACGCAAACGACGTGACGATGATGCGCCCCTCCGCCCGCGCGAAGATGTTGGAGAACGCCTCACCGACGATGCGCTCCGAGAGCGTGTGCCCCGGCCGTTCGGCGTTGGTCGAATCGGCCAGCATGCACAACACGCCGGCGTCGCCGATGCGCGCGATCGCCGCAAAGTCGGCCGGATCGCCGTCGATCGGCGTCTGATCGAACTTGAAATCGCCGGTGTGAAAGAACGCGCCGAGCGGCGTGCGGATGGCGATCGCGCACGCTCCAGCCAGCGAGTGATTGATGTGGATGAACTCGGCCGTGAACGAGCCGTAGGTGACTTTGTCGCCGGGCTCGACCTTCACGAGGTCGAGATCGCTCGGCTTGTGTTCCTTGAGCTTCGCCTTGATCAGCGCCAGCGTCAGCGGGGTACCGACGATTGGGCACTTCGGGAATTCGCGCAAGAAATACGGGATGCCGCCGATGTGGTCTTCGTGGCCGTGCGTAACGAGCAGCGCGCGCAGCTTGTCGCGCCGGTCGCGCAAATAGCTGAAATCGTTGATGACGATGTCGACGCCGTACATCTCTTCATCGGGAAACATCAGTCCGCAATCGACGGCGACGATGTCATCCTTCGTCTCGAACAGCGTCATGTTGCGGCCGATTTCGCCACAACCGCCGAGGGGGATGACGCGCACGTACGGCTCGTTCGGTGGCGGCGGCACGACGAGCGTGTCGGCGTAGGGTTGACCGTTCAAATTCGCGAGGGGTCCTTGCTGAAAGGTGGGGCGGGCGTAAAGCCCCGGTATGACGTTTCGATCGCACGGCGGCGCCCTGGGCCTGGCCCTGGCCCTGGCCCTTTTTTCGGGGCCGGCGTGGGCCGCACCAAGCGCGACACCCAGCGCAACCACCCTACCCAAGGCATTCGTTGCGCCGCCGGCTCTGGGTCCCAGCTCGGCGCGCGACCTCTATTCGCCGCAGGCCCGCCGGCTCGTGCGGACCTACTTGCGCTTGCAGCTGCTGGAGCTGCAAAAAGCGGATCTCGAGCGCGTGCGGGCCGTGATTGAGGGTAAGCTAGGGCTGGACGGCCTCCTCGCGGCCCCAGCTACGCAAGCGGGCAATCAAGCAGTTGGCCGATAAATCTTCCTCCAGACGGAACGACACACCGGGGCACTATCGTTAGTAGTAGCGCAACGAACCCCCATTTCCCAGACGCCCTGGCGTAACGAAACAGGAGACAAGCCCAATGAAGAGATTCTTCGGGACGGCGGTAGTCGGACTCATCGGAGCGATCCTCGGGAGCTTCTCGATGATGCTCTTTGCGAGCACCCACTTCACCAACGTCGCCGGACCCGGCAACACCCCACCGCTCATCAGTGCCGCGCCGCTGCCGGTCAGCGGCGGGAGCGATCAGCAACGCATCGTCGACGCGGTCAAGCGCGTCGAACCGTCGGTCGTCTCGCTGCTCGTCACCGTGAACGGCACCCGCGTGGTCCCCAACGACCCGTTCCAGCAATTCTTCGGCGGCGGCGGCCTTCCAGGCGGCACGCAGCAGCGTTTCCAGGAACGTGCCTCGGGCTCGGGCTTCGTCTATCGCAGCGACGGTTTGATCCTTACGAACAACCACGTCGTGCCGAAGGGTGTCTCGAAGATCACGGTCGTGTTCGCAAACGGCGACCACGTGCCGGGACACGTTTACTCGCAGAACCCGGGCGTCGACCTGGCCCTCGTGAAGGTCGACAACTACACGAAGCTCCCCCCGCCGGTCGAGTTCGGCGATAGCTCCAAGCTCAACGCCGGTCAGTGGGCGATCGCCGTCGGCGAGCCGTTCGAACTGAAACAATCGGTTGCGGTCGGCGTCGTCTCGGGCTTCAATCGCGACGAACCGATCCAGGATGAAAGCGGCAACGCGCACCTCTTCCGCGGCATGCTCCAGACCTCGGCGCCGATCAACCCCGGGAACTCGGGCGGCCCGCTCGTCGACGACCAGGGCCGGCTCATCGGCGTGAACCAGTCGACGGCCAACCCGCAAGCCGGGGCGCAGGGCATCGGCTTCGCGATCCCCTCGAACCTCGTGCGGACCACAGCTGCCGCTCTCGTTGCCAATCAAGGCAAAATCATCGATGCCAACGGCACGGGCACCGGCGTCGGTTACCTCGGCGTCGCCCTCCAGGCCCTCGACAACAACGTCCGCGCCCAGATCAACTACCCGGTCGCGGCCGGCAACGGCGTCGTCGTGGCCCAGATCCCACCCAGCGGCCCGGCGGCCAAGTCCGACCTCTCGCCCGGCGACGTGATCCAGAAGATCAACGACAAGGACGTGACCAAGCCGGACGACATCATCAGCGTGGTCAAGGGTATGAAGCCCGGCCAGAGCGTGAAGCTCCTGGTATGGAGCGCGGGCACGAAGAAGCTCGTGATCCTCACGCTAGGTGAGCAACCGGCCGACCTCTATCTCAACCAGCAGCAACAACAAGAGAACCAGTAACCCGGTTCGCGTAAATGGACTTTGGAAGGGGTGCCTGGGTGACCAGGCGCCCCTTCCGCATTTTGCAACCGTTGTGCCAGAAAAATTGTCACAGTAGGTGGAACAAAACCGCCCAGGTAGCGTATCATGGTCGATACGCCGCGCTAGGCGGCAGCGTTACTTCACCGTCCTTGAGCCACGGTAAGCGGCAAGGCCCGAGCGAGAGCAATCTCGTGACGGATGGTCCACGCGGCTCGGAAAGCGAGAAAATTCAACATGGCTAAAGTGGTCGGCATCGACCTCGGCACGACCAACTCCGTCGTCGCCGTGATGGAGGGGCAGAGCCCCACCGTCATCGCCAACGCCGAGGGCAATCGCACGACGCCTTCGGTTGTGGCTTTCACGAAAACCGGCGAGCGTCTCGTCGGGCAACTGGCAAAGCGCCAGGCCGTCACGAACCCAGACCGCACGATCTCCTCGATCAAACGGCACATGGGGACGGACTTCGCCGTCAAGATCGACGGTAAGGATTATACGCCGCAAGAGATCAGCGCCATGGTCCTCCAAAAATTGGTGAACGACGCATCGTCATATCTAGGCGAACGCGTGACCAAAGCGGTCATCACGGTGCCGGCCTACTTCAACGACGCACAGCGGCAAGCAACGAAGGATGCGGGCAAGATCGCCGGCCTCGAAGTGCTGCGCATCATCAACGAGCCGACCGCGGCCGCGCTGGCATACGGCCTCGACAAAAAGGGCAACGAGACGATCCTCGTCTTCGACCTCGGCGGCGGCACGTTCGACGTATCCGTACTCGAAGTCGGCGACGGCGTCTTCGAAGTGAAGTCGACCAACGGCGACACCCACCTGGGCGGCGACGACTACGACTTGCGCCTCGTCGAGCACCTCGTGTCGGAATTCCGCAAGGAACAAGGCATCGACCTCAGCGGCGACCGCCAAGCGATGCAGCGGCTCACCGAAGCGGCGGAAAAGGCCAAGATCGAGCTCTCGAGCACGGTCCAAACCAACATCAACCTGCCCTTCATCACGGCCGACGCCAACGGTCCCAAGCACCTCGACGTCACGGTAACGCGCGCCAAGTTCGAAGAACTGACGGACGATCTCACCCAACGCTGCGTGCAGCCGTTCAAGAACGCGCTCGCCGATGCGAAGCTCGACGTTTCGAAGATCGACGAGATCGTCATGGTCGGCGGTTCGACCCGCATGCCCGTGATCCAAGAACTCGTGCGCAAGCTGACGGGCAAAGAACTCAACCAGTCCGTGAACCCCGACGAAGTCGTGGCCATCGGGGCCGCGATTCAAGCCGGCGTCCTCTCCGGTGAAGTGCGCGACGTCGTGCTGCTCGACGTGACCCCGCTCTCCCTCGGCCTCGAAACGCTGGGCGGCGTGGCGACGAAACTGATCGAGCGCAACACGACGATCCCGACGCGCAAGACGCAGGTCTTCACGACGGCCGAAGACGGCCAGACCTCGGTCGACATCAACATCCTCCAAGGCGAACGCGAGATGGCCGCCGACAACAAGTCCCTCGGACGCTTCCGTCTCGAAGGTCTGCCGGCCGCGCCGCGCGGGGTTCCGCAGGTCGAAGTCACGTTCAACATCGACGCCAACGGCATCGTGAACGTCTCGGCTAAGGATCTCGGCACCGGCAAAGAACAGCAGATCACGATCACCGCATCGACCAACCTCTCCAAAGACGAAGTCGATCGCATGGTCAAGGATGCCGAAGCGATGGCCGCGGACGACAAGGCCAAACGCGAAGACGCCGAGATCCGCAACAACGCGACTTCGCTGATCTACTCGACCGAGAAATCGCTCAAGGAAGTCGGCGACAAGGCTGAGGCGCAAACGCGGGCCGACGTCGAAGCCGCGCTGACGGAGCTGAAGGCCAAGAGCGACAACGGCACCGCCGCCGAGATCAAAGCGGCGACCGAAGCGCTGCAAGCGGCCTCGTACAAACTGGCCGAAGCGCTCTACAAGACCACGGGCGGACCCGAGGGCGCGACCGAGCAAAACGGAGCTTCGACCAATGGCGCCGCGCACGACGGCGCGCCTCACGAGGATCACGCTCACGCCAGCGACGACGTGATCGACGCCGAGTTCAAAGAAGCCAAGTAGGCTTCGCCATGAACGACGATCTAGAGATGCGCGTTCCCACCGGCGAGCCGTTCATCACGAACGGCTCGTCCTTGGACACGAGCGCCGATGAACTCGCCGCGGCGAAAGCCAAGGCCGACGAGAACTACAGCAAGTTTCTCCTCGCCATGGCCGATTTCGAAAACTACAAGAAGCGCGTCGAACGTCAGCTCAGCGAGATCTCCTTGGCCGGCAAGAAGTCGGTGCTCAAGAAGATCTTGCCGGTGCTCGACAACCTCGAACGCGCGTTGACCTACGCTCCGGCCAGCGACGGTTTACAGAGCGGTCTCGCCGCAACGTTGCGCGGGTTCGAGTCGGTGCTCGAAAGCGAAGGGGTCAAAGCCGTGCCGCTCAAGGGCGCGCGGTTCGATCCGAAATTCGCTGAGGCAATCGGCACGCGCCCGGATTCGGGCGTGCCGGAAGAAACCGTCCTCGAAGAAGCCGCACGCGCGTACGTGATAGGCGACGAGGTACTGCGCGTGGGGCAAGTCATCGTCGCAACGTCTGAGTAACTTCGTATGGCCGTGAATTATAAGGACTACTACGCGATCCTCGGCGTGGCGAAAACCGCGGCGGCCAAAGACATCAAGTCGGCCTACCGCAAGCTGGCGCGCAAGTGGCATCCGGATGCGAATCCGGATAACGCGAAAGCGGCTGAGGAAAAATTCAAGGAAATCCAAGAGGCCTACGAGGTCCTCGGGGACCCTGAAAAGCGCAGCAAGTACGATGTTCTCGGCAGCGATTGGCAGCGCGCTGCGCAAGAGAGTGCGCGGCAACGTTCCACCGGCCGGCCGGCCGCTGGAACGGGCGCGGCCGGTTTCCCGGGCGCGCACTTCGGCGAAGCCAGCGGCTTCTCGGATTTTTTCGACGCGTTCTTTCAAAACATCGGAAAACGTCCGGCCGGGCCGCAGCCGGGTACGCGCACACGTCCGCAGCAAGGCGAAGACCTCGAAACCACGCTCGATCTCACGCTGGGTGAAGCGTACTCCGGCGGCAAGAAAAGCGTCGCGTTGCAGATCGAAGAGCCATGTCCCACGTGCGGCGGTAGCGGGACCAAGAATGCTCGCGTATGTCCCGAGTGCGGCGGCCGCGGCAAGATCGTACAGACGAAACGCTTCGACGTCACGATTCCCAAGGGCGTGCGCGAGGGCCAGCGCATCCGGCTCGCTGGACAAGGCGGAGCGGGTATCAACAACGGCCCGAGCGGCGACCTCTACCTGATCGCGCACTTCCCCCAAGACAAGACGTGGGAACGGCGCGGCGACGACCTCTACATCGATTTGCCCGTGAGCATCTACGATCTCGTTCTCGGCGGCGACGTCACCGTCCCGACGATGGACGGCGAAGTCAGCATGACCGTCCCGGCCGGCACGCAGAGCAACAAGTTCATGCGCCTGGGCGGCAAAGGTATGCCCAAGCTCAAGAGCGAGGCGCACGGCGATGAGTACGTGCGGCTGATCGGCACGCTCCCGACCGACCTCAACGACAAAGAAAAGAAACTCTTCCGCGAACTCGCCGCCATGCGCAACGGCAAAAAGTAACATGCTCGGTGGTGGTGGTCCGAGCCACATGATGTGGTCTTCGATGTTCAGCCCCGACAAGCCGAAGATCGAGCGCAAGGTCGATTGGAAGCGGTTGGGGTCGTTCTTCTTGCCGTATTGGAAGCAAGAAGTCCTGACCCTGATCTGCATCGTGGTCGGATCGGTGATCGGCCTGTTGCCGCCCTTGTTTGCCAAATGGATCATCGACGATGCCATCCCGCAGCACTCGATGAGCCTGGTGGCATTCAACGTCGGCGGCATGGCGGTCAGCGCGATCTCGAGCGGCGTCATCGGCGTCTACCAAGGCTACCTGAACTCCCTCGTCGGTGAGGGGATCATGCGCGATATCCGCACGACCCTCGTCGCGCACCTCCACCACATGCCGCTCTCGTTCTTCACCGGCACGAAGACGGGCGAGATCATGAACCGCGTCTCCTCCGACGTCGACAACATCGACAATGTGGTGACCGGCACGCTGGTGTCGATCGTGACCAACATCGCGACGATGCTCACGACCGTCGTCACGATCTTCATTCTGGACTGGCGCCTGGCGCTGGTGTCGCTCGCGATCATCCCGCTGATGATCGTTCCGCTCTCGCCGGTCGGCCGGCGCATGTACGACATCCGCAAACTGACCCGCAAGAAGCGCGACGAGATCGAATCGATCACCCAAGAAACGCTCTCGATTTCCGGCATCACGCTGATCAAGTCGTTCGTGCGGGAACCGTTCGAGCGCGCGCGCTTCTACCGCACCGGGACCGACTTGATGGGCCTCGAGATCCGCTTGGCGATGGTCGGCCGGTGGTTCATGGCCTCGATCAACGCGATGATCGTCATCGGCCCGGCGCTGGTGTGGCTCGCCGGCGCGTGGCTCGCGATCAACGGCGGCGTCACGGTCGGGACGATCGTCGCGTTCGTCGGCTATCTGGGGCGCCTCTACACCCCCGCTTCCGCGCTGGCCGGCGTCCAAGTGCAGATCGTATCGGCCCTAGCCGTGTTCGAACGCATCTTCAGCTATTTGGACATGAAGCCCGAGGGCGAAGAAAAACCCAACGCGATCGAACTCGAGAACGTCAACGGCGACGTGCGGTTCGACGACGTCTACTTCAGCTATAGCGAAGACCGCACGGCGCTCGACGGCGTCAGCTTTCACATCGAACCGGGCCAAATGGCCGCGTTCGTCGGCCCCTCGGGCGCCGGCAAGACGACGATCACCCAGCTCGTGCCGCGCTTCTACGACCCCCAGCGTGGCAGCGTGCGCATCGACGGCGTCGACGTGCGCGACGTGACGCTCGCGTCGCTGCGCGAGAACATCGGTATCGTCACCCAGGAGACGTACCTCTTCCACGACACGATCGCGGCCAATCTGCGCTATGCGCGCCAGGACGCGACCGACGAGCAGATGATCGCGGCGGCCAAAGCGGCCAACATCCACGATTTCATCGTGCGCCAACCGCTCGGTTACGACACGGTGGTGGGCGAACGCGGACACAAGCTCTCCGGCGGCGAGCGCCAGCGGTTGGCGATCGCGCGCGTGTTGCTCAAGAACCCGTGCATCCTCATCCTCGATGAGGCCACGAGCGCGCTCGATTCCAACAACGAAGCGCTGATCCAGGCCGCACTCGTCCCGTTGATGCAGGGTCGCACCAGCCTCGTGATCGCGCATCGTCTCTCGACGATCCTCAACGCCGACGTGATCTTCGTCGTCGAGCACGGCCGCATCGTCGAATCGGGCACCCATCACGAATTGCTCGCGCGCGACGGCGCCTACGCCCAACTCTACCTGACGCAATTTCGCGAGCGCGAGGAAGAAGCCACCCCCGCCTAAGCGCGAGCCGGAGCGTTTCAGGCCTCACCAAGCGCCGCGGCGCGAAAACCGGGAGCGTCCGGCCTCGTTGTGGCAAAAGGGTGGGCATGGACAAGGTGCTTGCTTCATGCGCCGAGGCCGTGCGGGATATCCCGAGCGGAGCATCGCTCGCCGTGGGGGGATTCGGCTTGAACGGCATCCCGTCCAAGCTGATCGACGCCCTCTTCGCAACCGGTGCGACCAACCTCGTCACGGTCTCGAACAACTGCGGCGTCGACGGCAAAGGCTTGGGTGTGTTGCTCGGCGCGAAGCGTATCCGCCGCACGATCAGCTCATACGTCGGCGAGAACAAAGAATTCGAACGCCAATACCTCGGCGGGGAAATCGAAGTCGAACTCATTCCCCAAGGCACGCTGGCCGAACGCATGCGCGCCGGCGGCGCAGGAATTCCCGCCTTCTACACGCCGGCCGGCGTCGGCACGCTGGTGGCCGATGGCGGTTTGCCATGGCGCTACGGCCCGGACGGCAGCGTTGCCGTTGCCTCGCCGAAAAAAGAAACCCGCTTCTTCGATGGTCGCGAGTACGTGCTCGAAGAGGGCATCGTTTGCGACTTCGCGCTCGTGCGCGCGAGCATCGGCGACCGCCACGGCAACTTGGTATTTCACAAGGCCACCCGCAACTTCAACCCGCTGTGTGCGATGGCGGGGAAGATCGCGATCGCCGAAGTCGAGCGGCTCGTCGAACCGGGCGCGATCGATCCCGAAGCGGTTCACTTGCCGGGCATCTACGTGCAGCGCGTCGTGGAAGTCGGCGCGGGCGGCAAGAGCATCGAGCGCGTCACGACCCGCCCGCGTCCCGGCCAAAGCCAAGGATCGTAGCCGTGGCACTTTCGCGAAACCAACTCGCCGCGCGCGTGGCACGCGAACTGCGCGACGGCGCCTACGTCAACCTCGGCATCGGCCTGCCAACGCTCATCCCGAATTACATCCCGGCCGGCATCACGGTCGTGCTGCAGAGCGAGAACGGGATCCTCGGTTTCGGCCCCTATCCGTACGTGGGCGAGGAAGACCCGGATTTGATCAATGCCGGCAAAGAAACCGTCACCGTCCTGCCCGGCGCGGCGTTCTTCGACTCGGCCACGTCGTTCGGGATGATTCGCGGCGGCAAGGTGGATATCGCCGTGTTAGGCGCAATGCAAGTTGCGAGCAACGGCGACTTGGCGAACTGGGTGATCCCCGGCAAGGTCGTCAAGGGTATGGGCGGCGCGATGGATCTCGTGCACGGTGCGAAGCGCGTGATCGTGATGATGGAGCATACCGCCAAAGATGGCGCGCACAAGATCCTCGAGCGGTGCGATCTCCCGCTCACCGGCAAGGGCGTGGTGCAGCAGATCGTCACCGATCTCGCGCTGATCGACGTGACGCCGGATGGCCTCGTGCTGCGCGAAGTCGCGCCGGGCGTGAGCGTCGACGACGTGCGCGCGGCGACCGGCGCGAAGCTAGCCGTACCAAGCCCACCATCCACGATGAGCGTCCCGGACAGCACCTGAGAATTCTCTGAACTAGCAGCCGTAACCCTGAATACGCATGTCACCCTGAGCAAAGCGCCCACAGGGCGCGCCGTCGAAGGGCCGCCGCAAGCATCGTCGGTGGCGATCCCTCGACGACGCGCCTGCGGCGCTTTGCTCGGGATGACTTTACGCCTACCCCTAA
>Ga0307478_10001218_pt1 | contig 22924 bp, 23 predicted proteins | sample atmos_gasesECM4C_2_FD_203713 | JGI IMG/M metagenome (GOLD analysis project Ga0307478, IMG submission 203713) | Hardwood forest soil microbial communities from Morgan-Monroe State Forest, Indiana, United States - atmos_gasesECM4C_05 | ecosystem: Environmental > Terrestrial > Soil > Temperate... | reverse complement strand
GGGCAACGGCTCCGGTGACCCCGGATACGCGTTCAAGAACGAGGTTTCCTCCGATCTGCTGTTCGACAAGCCCGGACGCCTCGCCTATGCGAACGCCGGCCCCAACACGAACGGATCGCAGTTCTTCATCACCGAGACCGCGCAGCCACACCTCAACGGCAGCTACACCATCTTCGGGCAGTGCGACGAAGCCACCGTCGCGCTCGTGAAGCAGATCGGGCACATGGCCACCGACCCCAGCAACGACCGGCCATTTCGTCCAGTGAAGATTCTTCACATCAAGATCGTTCACGGCGCCGCCGCACCAGCCGCGGCTAAACCCGCGACGATAGCAAAGCCAGCCACTCCGAACTGACTCAGGTGGAGACAGCCGCCTCGGCTTTCCGCTGTGACGAAGCCAGGGAATTTGCAAACGCACGACCAACGACCAACGACTGAAAGGACTCCATGACCCGCCAACCCGGACTCTACGCCACGTTTGAAACCAGCGAAGGTAACATTGTCTGCCGCCTCTTCGAAAAAGACGCGCCCAAAACCGTAGCCAACTTCGTGGAACTCGCCGAAGGCAAGCGCGAGTGGACACATCCTTCGACCCGCAAGAAATCCAACGACCGCCTTTATGACGGAACGATTTTTCATCGCGTGATCCCCGACTTCATGATCCAGGGCGGCGATCCGCAAGGCACTGGCATGGGAGGTCCTGGCTACCAGTTCGAAGACGAAACCAAAGACTCGCCCCACAAGCTCGACAAAGCCGGCAAGCTGGCAATGGCCAACGCAGGCCCCAACACCAACGGCTCGCAGTTCTTCATCACGGTCGCGCCCACAACGTGGCTGACCGGCAAACACACAATTTTCGGTGAAGTCGTCGAAGGTCAGGATATTGTTAAGAAAATTTCGGAAGTTCCTCGCAGCCGGCAGGATAAGCCGAATAAGGATGTAGTAGTGAAGAAGGTGACGATCGAGAACGTGTAAAAGGGGTGTTGAACCTAAAGGGATGGGATTGGGAAGGGCTCGACTTCAGTCGTGCCGATCAGGCTCCGATTTTGAAATCCGGCTTCAGCCGCTGAGGGCGCGACTTACACCCCAATCACCCCACACAATTCCTTCACCGCCGCCGCGCTCTTATCGAGTCCAGCCTTTTCTTCCGTCGTAAGCTTAATCTCGATGATCTGCTCAATCCCCTTCGCGCCCAGCTTCACTGGCACACCGACGTAAAGGCCGTTGATTCCGTACTCGCCCTGTAAATACGCCGCGCAGGGCAGAATCTTTTTCTTGTCCTTGAGAATAGCCTCAACCATCTCAGCCGCCGCTGCCGAAGGCGCGTAGTAAGCCGAGCCAGTCTTTAGATATTTCACAATCTCCGCGCCGCCGTCGCGAGTACGCTGCACCAAGGCCTCGAGCCGCGATTTCTCAATCAACTCAGTGATCGGAATGCCCGCAACCGTGGAATAGCGCGGCAGCGGCACCATAGTGTCGCCGTGTCCGCCGAGCACAAATGCGGTCACGTTCTCCACGCTGACCTTCAGCTCATCCGCAATGAACGCGCGGAAACGCGCCGAATCCAGCACTCCCGCCATTCCGACCACGCGCTCTCGAGGAAATCCGCTCAGCTTGTAAGCCGCTTGCGCCATGGCATCCAGCGGGTTCGACACCACAATCAGAATGCACTTCGGCGAATACTTCACCACTTCGCCGACCACCGCCTTCATGATGCCGTAATTGGTGTTAAGCAAATCGTCGCGGCTCATCCCGGGCTTGCGCGGAATGCCAGCGGTAATAACGACGATGTCAGAGTTCGCCGTATCTTTGTAATCGTTCGTGCCGGTGATGTAGGAATCGCGCTTCTCGATGGGCATGGCCTCCAGCAAATCCAGCCCCTTGCCCTGCGGGACGCCTTCGATGATGTCGATCAGCACAACGTCGGCCAGCTCTTTCGAAGCAATCCAGTGAGCCGCCGTCGCACCCACATTGCCGGAACCTACGATGGTTACTTTCTTGCGCATGAATGAGTCCTTTCAGAAATGATTGAGTGATTGTGTGATTCGGCGATTTCGCGATTGAAGATCAGAATCGCACCACGAGGCGACCACTAACAATCGCTCGATGGCCCAATCACTCAGTCGCTCAATGCTCTACACCAGCACTGCCGCGCCCATATTCTCAATGATGCAGTCAGCAAATTCGCTGGTCTTAACTTTGGTGGCGCCTTCCATCAGCCGCTCAAAGTCGTAAGTCACCTTCTTCTGGAGAATCGTGCGTTCCATCCCGCCCTCGATCAGATCGGCGGCCTCGTCCCACCCCAGGAAGCGGAACATCATCACCCCCGAGAGCATCACCGACCCGGGATTGATCACATCTTTATCCGCATACTTCGGAGCGGTGCCGTGCGTAGCCTCGAAGATAGCGTAGCCGTCGCCAATGTTCGCCCCCGGAGCGATGCCCAGCCCTCCAACCTGCGCAGCGCAGGCGTCGGAAATGTAGTCGCCGTTCAGGTTGGGGCAAGCCAGTACCGAGTATTCATCCGCCCGCGTCACCACCTGCTGAAAGATCGAGTCAGCAATGCGGTCGTTGATCATGATCTTCTTCTTCCACTGGCCTTTGCCATGCGTGGCATAGATGCGGTCAAGCACCTCCTTAACTTCCTTTTCTACGGCCTGGCGAAACGCGGGCGGAGCAAACTCCATCCCGGGTTCGACCAGCTCAGCATTCTGCGCCACCGTCAGATTCGGATTCTTGTCTTTGTTGTCGACGATCCAACTCTCGCGCTCGGTAATTACTTCGTCGCGAAACTCCTCAGTGGCAAGCTCATATCCCCACTTGCGGAAGGCGCCCTCGGTGAACTTCTGGATGTTGCCCTTGTGCACCAGGGTCACGCTCTTGCGGCCGGTCTCAAGCGCGTAACGAATTGCCATCCGAACCAGACGCTTGGTCCCGGTCACAGAAATCGGCTTGATGCCCACGCCGGAATCCAGCCGCACCTGCTTCTTGCCACCTTTCAGCATGTCCTTGTTGAGAAATTCGATCAGCTTCGCGCATTCTGCAGTTCCCTCTTCCCACTCGATGCCGGCGTACACATCCTCGGTGTTCTCGCGGTAGATCACCACATCCATGCGGTCCGGATACTTCACCGGCGACGGAACTCCCTTGTAGTACTTGACCGGACGCACACAGCAGTAGAGATCCAGAATCTGACGCAGGGCTACGTTGAGCGACCGAATGCCGCCGCCCACGGGCGTGGTCAGCGGACCTTTGATGGCGACGCGAAATTCGCGAATGGCGTCCACCGTATCGTCGGGCAGCCAGGTATCAAACTTAGCCTTGGCCTTCTCCCCGGCGAACACTTCGTACCACGCCACGCGTCGCTTGCCCTTGTACGCTTTATCCACCGCTGCATCGAACACCCGTCGCGATGCCTTCCAGATGTCGCGTCCAGTTCCATCGCCTTCGATAAACGGAACGATCGGATTATCCGGCACTTCATACTTCCCTGCCGCGTAGCCGATCTTCCTACCGTCGGACGGAACCGCCACCCCGTTATAAGAGCCCGCCATCGTCGTCCTCCCCATAAAACTCCAAGCAGATAATTTGACCCCTCCTTAAAAGAATAACCCATAGAGAATACCCATGGAGTCGCTCACCCACTAATTCCGGCGTCACAGCTCTGTGAGACCGCGATCACCAGCGTCTCGTGCCAAAATACTTACGCACGCCCACCGAAGCGTAACGCCCCCAGGGTCCGTTGTTGCCTTGATCAGCAGCACCCAGATTGGTATCGCGCGCTCCCAGACGGTCAAACAGAAAGTGCTGGGTCACGCGAAACTCAAATCCCTTCGCGATAAAGATTCCTACTCCCCAGGAGTGCTCGATGCCGATCGCATCCGGCGACCAGGTGTACAGCGTCTGCGGGATGGTCTTGCCAAACAGAAACGACGGAGCGCCAAACACCATGAAACGCCGCAACTGCCCCCGGCCAAAGGGACGTACCTCGAGCATTCCAGAGATCATATAGCGCGCAAACATGCTGCACGGCGCGTTCACCCCGCCATATTGCCCGGCATTTCCGGCGCAGATGCCCGGGTCGATCTCGTTATGCGGTGGGGCGAGGTCCAGTTGGGCCCACCCCCAGAACATGTCGCGAGGAAAGAACATACGTTCCTCCGCCTTTGGCTGACTGGATTGGGACGGCAAGCCGCGGACTATGTCTCCCGTCAGGACCGGGTCCGTGTTCTGCGAATCGCTCGCAGGCGCCGCACTCTGCGCTCTGCCCAAGACTGAGATTAATAGGGGAAATACAAAAATCCACGCCAACGTTTTCATCCAGCCTCCAGAATTTTGTGTACTTGAGAAGAATCCACAGCCGCCCGGCACACCCGGCTTCCCGTAACAGTGCCGCACTTTGGAAGCCTTCCGTCGAGGGTAGGACCGGGAGCGGAACATTGTAACCTGCTGGCGGCGCGAATGATTCGGATCAACGCCACAAGCATCCAGGCCTACAGGAAACCGATTCGAGAACCGGCAACCGTACCAACCCTTGAAGTACCTGCCAGTCACCTTCCAGAATTCATATCCAAAATTTGGATTTATTCCATTCGCAGGATTACTACAAAGGCCCCATAGTCGAAAGGACTTACGATGCAAGCATCTACGGTTTGGCGGGCGGATTGCTTACTTGGCAATAGCAAAAGTTCCAAAAGCCCATGCCCCAGGAAGTTTCCGTCTCTTATCAGGCCATTAAGAGCAAGGTGTACCGACTGATCGACGCCTTGGTCGTCGGCGAAAAGACAGAGGTAGAGATCCAGGAGTCCATCCGCCGTTGGTGGGATCTCATTCACCCCGCCGATCGTCCCATCGCGCAAAAATATCTGCTCACCGTTCTGGAGCGTTCCGGTCAGGCCCTCGACGCCATCGAAGAAGGTTTGATGGACGTGACTCATCTTGAGTCGGTCCCCACGGATACGGCCAAAGCCCTCAAGCTGGTCAACCGAATCGTGAAGCAGACTGCCAAGCCGGCGTCCCTCAGCACCAGCGCCTGAGAGAGACAGGTTTTTTAGAAATTGCCCGCTTGCGGCGTCTGCTCGAGCCCGGTATCCTCAACTCCAGCGATCCAAAGACCATACAGCTCGCGTTTCTAACGAGCCCGGGTCTAATCAGGAGTGACAACACAATGAGATCTTCCTTCCTTCAGTTCCTTGTCAGGTTTCGTGGCTATCTTCTATCCGGAGTATTGCTCATCATGGCTGGAACATTACTTGCCTCATCGGGAATCTACACCTTCACCCTCAACTCCATCGACGGCACCGCCGCCCCGCTGGCGAACTGCAAGGGAAAAGTGGTTCTGGTTGTCAATGTGGCCAGCCAGTGTGGCTACACCCCGCAGTACAGCGCCCTCGAAGCGACCTACGAAAAGTACAAAGACCAGGGCTTCGTCATCCTCGGTTTCCCGGCCAATAATTTCGGCGCTCAGGAACCCGGCACCAACGAAGAGATCAAGACCTTCTGCACCCGCAAGTACAGCGTCACCTTCCCCATGTACTCGAAGATTTCAGTCAAGGGCGCCGACCAGTCTCCGCTTTACGCCTACTTAACCAACGATACCGGGCCCGGCATCGCCGGCGAAATCAAGTGGAACTTCACCAAGTTTCTGGTCGACCGCAACGGCAACGTGGTCCAGCGTTTCGAACCTGCAGTCACACCAGATTCCAAAGAAGTGACCGCGGCGATCGAAAAACAGCTGAAGTAGTAGCAACCGACCATAATACGTACCGCTAACAATCACGATAGGGACAAGAAATCGCTGTCCCAGGTATACCCACTCGGCAGATAGAATCAATGTCGTTGAGCATTGATCACACTCTTCCTGGGAGGACGGCACTCTCCTCGCAGGAGTGTCAAGGCTTCCAAAAGTGGGCCGAATTCATCTAATCGCGATTTGCGGAGGGAGTCCCTGTCCATACCCATTGAAGATTACGCGATGATCGGCGACTGCCATACCGCTGGCCTGGTCTCGAGACAGGGTTCGATCGATTGGCTCTGTCTTCCGCACTTTGATTCAGGCGCCTGTTTTGCGGCGCTGCTGGGAACTGCTGAACACGGGCATTGGTCGATCTCACCGGCAGGGCCGATCCGAAGCATTCGCCGCCACTATAGAGACGGAACTCTGATTCTGGAGACGGAGTTTGAGACCGAAAGCGGATCGGCAAAGCTCATCGACTTCATGATGCCACGCCCGGAGATGCCTGAGCTTCTGCGTGTCGTCGTCGGCACCCGAGGGCAGGTCCGGATGAAGTTGGAACTGGTCATTCGATTCGATTACGGGTCTGTGGTGCCCTGGGTTCGACGGACGGAGAATGGGATTTCCGCCATTGCCGGTCCAGATAAACTCCGGCTGCGGGCGGACGTGCCGCTTCACAGTAAGAATATGAAGACTGCGGCGGAGTTTACCGTTGCGGAGGGACAACAGGTTGCGTTTAATCTCACCTGGTATCCCTCACACCAGCACGAACCTGTGCCAATAAACATTGCCGAGGCGATTCAGAACACGGAAAAATGGTGGCGGGACTGGTCCGATCGCTGCACTTATCAGAGTGAATGGCCGGACGCAGTGCTACGCTCGCTGATCACGCTAAAAGCGCTCACATTTCTGCCTACAGGCGGAATCGTAGCCGCGCCCACAACTTCATTGCCTGAATTACTGGGGGGCGTGCGCAATTGGGACTACCGGTTTTGCTGGGTGCGAGATGCGACCCTGACCCTGCAAGCGCTGCTCAAGGCCGGATATTTAGAAGAGGCGCGAGAGTGGCGGGAATGGCTTCTGCGCGCTGTTGCTGGCAGCCCTTCCGAACTTAACATCGTTTATGGCCTTCGCGGCGAACGCAGGCTCACCGAACTGGAACTCCCGTGGCTACCCGGATACGAAAAATCTGTCCCCGTCCGAACCGGCAATGCCGCTTACAAACAATATCAACTGGATATCTTTGGGGAGGTGGCCAACACGCTTTTTGAGGCACGCGAAGCCGGCCTGGAACCGCCCCAGCACGCCGGTCACGAAGTCGCCCTGAAGATGCTGGAATTCCTGGAAACGGGCTGGGAGCAGCCCGATGACGGCATTTGGGAGGTGCGCGGTCCACGACGGCATTTCGTCCACTCGAAAATCATGGCATGGGTCGCTGTCGATCGCCTGGTAAGATCGGCACAAATGGGCCGGTTCGCCGCAGATATCCCCCGCTGGACAAAACTTCGTGATGCCATTCATGAGCAGGTTTGCCGGCAGGGTTTCGATGCGAATATGAATTCCTTTGTGCAGTATTACGGAGGCAAACACCTCGACGCCAGCGTCCTGATGATGCCGCTGCTGGGGTTTCTTCCGCCCGACGATGCACGCGTAATCGGCACGGTTAAAGCCATCGAAACTCATCTCGTGCAAAATGGATTTGTCCAACGGTACACGCAGGATCCCGCCGTAGACGGTATGCCCCACGGAGAAGGAGCTTTTCTGCCCTGCTCATTCTGGTTGGCAGATAATTATGAGTTGCAGGGCCGCCATGAAGATGCCGTGCGGATGTTCGGGCGGCTGTTGGAGATTCGGAACGATGTCGGTCTTCTATCCGAAGAATATGATCCCATCGCGAAACGCCAGTTAGGCAATTTTCCTCAGGCCTTCTCTCACGTTGGCTTGGTAAACACAGCTTTCAATCTGACCCGGCGATCGAGACAGCCCGCTGGGCACACGAGTAAGCCCGCTAATTCTCGCTGAGCCTTCCGTTAAGCCGTGCGGTCAACGCGCGATTAACGAATGACAAGCCCCATCCTCACAACCCTTGCGACGCAAAAGAGTCAGGCAACTAGCGCGTAGCGGCTATCGGCGCAAGCCAGCAGAGCCATCATTTCGTCTAGCGTAGCCACATCGAACTCTCGCATCGAACTGGCGTGCTCCAGCCTGGTCCGAACATTCTGACGGGGATTGAACAACTTAAGTCGAATGTCGTGGTCGTGAGCCCATCGCTGCAGAAAAACGAGCATCCCAAGACCTCCGCTTTCGATGGCGCTCACTTCCGAGAGATCGAGGACAATGATTCGGGCATCGCTTTGTAAGGTGACCGCTTTGCGTAATTCGAAAGCAGCTTCGCTCCGGACAATTCGTCCTTCGCATTCAATAACTGCCATTTCGCCGATGTTCTCGATATGGACACTCAGCATATTCTTCTCCACCTGTACTCGCTTGTGGTTACTGCACGCCTCGTGCCACTGATTTGCAACTTGTCTTTTGTGCGCGGTAGCAGCTGATCAGCCGAACTACTAAGAGTTTTTAGCATGGACCAAGAAAATTTTCGCTACAGCAAACGCTGTATCTCCGCATAATCATTGTTGCTTAAACGGGAACCTGCCTAAGGCAGCGCCGGTGCTTTGGAAAGCCAGCCGCCCTGCTACAATTCGTTCCGCAAGACAGCCAAAGCCAAATGATGCGTCGTTTTCAGATTGCGCTTCGGTTTCACTGGCCACGGACCACTGGCCACTGATCGCTGCCCATGGACTTCGACCAACTCCAAACCTTTCTCGAAGTAGCGCGCCATGCTTCGTTCTCCCGGGCAGCGGAGAAGCGTTTCCGCACTCAACCCGCTATCTCCTCTCAGATTCGCGCTGTAGAGGACGAAGTCGGCGCCAAGCTCTTCGACCGCTCCGGCGGCAAAGTCTCTCTCACTGCAGCCGGCAAGTCCTTCCAAAAGTACGCGCAGGAAACTCTCGACGCCCGCAAGGCAATGTTGACCTCCCTCGCCGAAATGGAGCACGTCCCCCGCGGCGCCATCACCGTGGGTGCCAACGAAGGGACTTGCCTGCACATTCTTCCCGAGGTCTTTGCCGATTTCAAAAAGCAGTATCCCGATGTCTCAGTCAACATCAAGCGCGCCGACTACGCCAAAGTTCTCGAATCGGTCACCGACAACTCCGTCGATTTCGGCGTGGTCTCACTGCCCGTAAAAGACAACCGCCTTACCGTAGTCCTCATCCATCAGGATGAGCTGGTCATCATCGCCCCGCCGCACCATCCGCTGGGTAAGATGAAGACGGCTCCCGTGGGAGACCTGGCCAAGTATCCGCTGGTTCTCCCCAAAGCCGGCCATACTCGCGACGCACTCGATGAACTGTTTCGCGAGCGCCGGTTAAAACCGAACTACAGTATGGAACTTGATTCCAGCGAACTCCTGAAGCGCTTCGTAGCAGCCGGTGTCGGCGTCGGCTTCATCGCCCGCTCCAACGTGCAGGAGGACGTTCGCGCCGGCTTTCTCCTCGCCATTCCCATGGCCGACGCCCAACTCCGCCGCGACCTCGCCCTGGTCTTCCGCAAAGACAAGGCTCTCAGCCGCGCCGCCCTCGCCTTCATCGAGATTGCCAAGAAACACAAATCCAGCGACGTATCGCGTCCCGATCGAAGTAGATCCGATCAAAGTAGATGAAGACCTTTCCCCAAAGATTTCCCACGCGTTTCCTCCTCGCTTCCCTGCTCTTCAGCGTGCTCTGCCTCCCTGCCTTCTCTCAGACCCAGCCACCGGTCTCCTACAAGCTCATCGCAGTAAAAGTGACCGGCAGTAAACGCTTCACGCAGGAGGAGGTCGCAGCCGCCAGCGGATTGCCCATCGGGACCGTCGCCCACGAACCGGATTTCAAGAAAGCAGCCCGCCAGCTCGGCGAGACCGGAGCCTTCGGCGACATCACTTACACCTACACCTACTCCTCAGCCGGCACTAGGCTCGAGTTTCATGTCATCGATGCCGACAAGTTTGTCCCTGCCCGCTTCGCCGACTTCGTCTGGTTCACCGACGAAGAACTCCTCCACAAGCTGCACGAACACGTTCCGCTTTTCAACGGAGAACTGCCCACCAACGGCCGTTTGCCTGACCAGGTCTCGGACGTTCTCCAGGCGATGCTCGTCGAAAATGGCATCCCCGGCCACGTGGAATATCAGCGCAACAACGGCAAGGACGAGCGGCTCGAGTCGATTTCCTATAATGTTGCCGGCGTAAGCATTCGTATCCGCCACGCCGAATTCCCCGGCGCCGGCGCGGGTGAGTTGCCCCTGCTCCAGGCTGCGGCAGAAAAACTATCCGATCGCGAATACTCCCGCGATTACATGAATAACTTTATCGAGCACGACCTGCTCCCCATCTACCAGGAGCACGGATACCTGAAAGCCGCATGCGCTTCGGCACGACCCAAGGTCATTAAAGCGGACCCCTCGGACTCCATCGACAATAAACAAACACCCACCTTCGTCGAGGTCACGTTCCCCGTTACCCCCGGCCTCCAGTACAAGCTCACCAAGTGGGATTGGTCAGGCAACAAAGAGATCCCCACCGACCAGCTTGACCCGCTGCTCCATGCCCGGGCCGGACAAACAGCCAACAAAGTTCAACTGGCAAAGGACCTGCGAGAGGTTCAGACGCTCTACGGCTCCCGCGGATATATCCTGGCGGCGATCAAGGTGAACGCCGAATTCGATGACGTCGCCGGAGGCGTGGCTTACCACCTTGCAGTGCAAGAAGGCGCCCTCTACCGCATGGGCGAACTCGAATTCCGCGGTCTCGACAACAATCTGACCGCCCGTCTGCGCGCCGCCTGGAAGATCCGTCCCGGAGAAGTCTACGACGCCACCTACCTCAAACAGTTTCTGCCTCAGGCCAGAAAGCTGCTCCCACCCACTCTCGACTGGGAAGTTGACCCTCACGTGACCGCCATCACGCGCGACAAAACCGTAGACGTCGACCTGCAATATACGGCCAAGGCCGCACAGTGAATCTGGCACCTTTTGCCTGTTGTGAACATCTATCAGAGATAAGCTAAACTTGATTTCAACAAAAGGTTTTCGGGAGGCATGGACCTCGATCCTGCCGATCACAGCCAAGGAGAACAGAGAATGAATCGTGGTTCACGGTGCTTCCAAGCGATAGGAGCGGTCATCTTCTCAGCGACTGTATTTTCCAGCCTGTTTGCTTTTGCCGCCACCAAGCAGACCTTTACTGGCGAGGTGGGCGACGCCATGTGTGGCAGAAAGCACATGGAAGGAACGGCAGCCGATTGCACCCGCACCTGCGTCGGAAAAGGCTCCAAGTTTGCTCTGGTCGTGGGCGAGAAGATTTACATCCTGGACACCACTGACAAGGCTGCTCTGGCCACACTCGACAAACAGGCCGGCAAGAATGCCACCGTAACCGGCACTTTGGATGGGGACACCATTACGGTGAGTTCCGTCGCCGCCAAGTGACATTGAACAGGTTTACAATAACTAGGTGACATGACCCACGAGCTGACATAATCACGAACTGACATAACGAAGATCCGCCACCGTTCGGAAATCCGAACAAGCGGCGGCCGTTTTGTTGACCAAGGCCGAACCTGTGGTAGAGTATTTCGGATTTGCCCGGCGCCCTCCCCCTAAAACGGACCGGGCATCGTGGCGGGAACCGCGCCAGCGGTTTCCGCCATTTTTTCTCCCCTTACGCGAAATTCATATTCCCTTTACAAACCATTATGTTAATGTGCATTCTCAATCTCAAATTTTTTCGTGCCGGAGGTAAACAGCGTTGGGCAAAGACATGGTTCCCAAGCGGATGTTCTTCACCAAGGGAGTCGGGAAGCACCGCGAGCGGTTAACATCCTTCGAGTTGGCCTTGCGCGACGCCGGTATCGCGGCCCAGAACCTGGTGCGTGTTTCTTCCATCTTCCCTCCCAACTGCAAGATGCTTGCTCGTAAAGAAGGCGTCAAGTATCTCAGCCCCGGCGAAGTCGTCTTCGCGGTAGTCGCTGAGAACTCGACCCACGAGGCGCACCGCCTGCTCGCCTCCTCCATCGGCGTAGCCATCCCCGCCGACAAAAACACCTACGGATATCTCAGCGAGCATCACTCCTTCGGTGAGACCGAAGACGCCGCCGGAGAATACGCCGAAGAACTAGCCGCCGAAATGCTCGCCACCACGCTTAACGTCGAGTTCGACCCCGACCGCTCCTGGGACGAAAAAAAACAAATCTACCGCCTCTCCAACAAAATCGTCCGCACCGCCAACGTCACCCAATCGGCGGTAGGCGACAAGCGCGGCCTCTGGACCACCGTAATAGCCTCAGCGGTCTTGATTTTCGATTAGGACAGCAATCAGCGCCGGGCCAGGACTGAGATCACCGCTGGGTGCCCCATTTCTCGCGTCCTTTGCGAGAAGTGGGATTTCCACGGACGCCGAACCCTCGGGTTTCGATTTCCCACGCCAGCGAAAGGCTCGGGGAAGGGCACGACGTTCAGTCGTGCCGTAAGAGACCGCAAAACACGCGGGCTTCAGCCCCTGAGGCGTTGTTTCGAACGATGGGCAGCCCGTGATGACCCTGTATGGTATAATTGCACTTTAGTAACCCCCAGCCCTCCCAAATGTAACCTTCCGTTAACAGCCTTCCCGTATCATAGAACTGTAAGAAAATACCTTTATAAGCAAGAGGAATAGTGTGGATACCGATACCCGTAGACAAAAGCAGCGAGCACTCATAACCGAATTGTTGGAAAGAAAGATCCGGCTGCACGCCCAGCAACTGTACGACAAACGTGGCCAGACCGAAGGTTTTGCCCTGCAGGACTGGGTGGAAGCAGAGTCCCAGGTATTAGAAAACAGCATCCTGGCCCCGCTCTACAGAAAAAGCCGGGAAACGTCCTCCGAAACCGGCGCCTAGAAGTTTGTCAATCATCACAACCCATGTGGGGACGGGCGCATTCGCCCGTCCGGCGGCCCAGGTCCATCGGGACGCAGCGCATAAGTCGTCACGAAGGCATCGGGTCTATTTCCGAGCCGCCGCCGCTTTCGCCTTGCCCGCCCTGCTCCCCTTCTTATCCAGCCGCTCCAACACCGCCGCCACAATCAGCGGCAGACCCACAGTAGCGTCGACAAAAACTTCCCCAAACCTCCCGCCCTCCGCCGGAGGCACAAACTTCCCCCAAGAAATAGCCTCGCTATAAGGACTGCCCGATAATCCTCCCCAGTAAACCGGCTCGGGACAAATCCGCAGCCCATAGTGATACCGCTTCAACGGAATATTCTCCCCCAGCCGCCGGTGCCGCAATTCGCAGAACGGACCAAACTGCTGCGACCAGTTCCGCGGCACCCCGCCGCCGATGGTCAGAATCCCAAGCTTCTTCTGCCGCAGCAGAGTCGCAGCGAAGTGCTCGAGATCCAGAAAAGGATCAAATCGAATCTTGTGCCGCCCGGTCGATTCCCGCAGCCGATTATTCAACGCCGTGTCCAGCCCCATCTCCGAATCGCTGAATGCCGGCACAAACACCGGAACACCTTGGTCATGCGCCGACTTCAGAATCCCCCGCTCCTGAACGTTCTTAGCCAGATAAGCCCCAATCGCATGATTCAGCTTGTACGAACACATCACTTCATTGTGATCCCAGCCTTCGAGTACCATCGACATCACTTCTTCCACATCGTCCAGGTTCTGCTCCGGCTCGAGCGTGTCATACACCCGGTTGTAACCCTGCTCGTAAAGTTCCTCGTCAGGAACCTCCGGGTTGTAGCGAAAGTGCGCCCGTCCCGTAGCCTCCACCAGCCCGTGAGCCATCAGCGCCCCAGTTGAAACCACAGCATTCACAATGCCGCGATCAATCAACTCAGTCACGATCAGCCCCTGCTTGGCCACGGTCATCGCGCCCGACAAAGTCATCACCACAAAACATTCTTCGTCGCGAGCCATAGCCTCCAGCACGTCAGCAGCTTCCCCGAGTTGCCGCCCAGTAAAAGCCGTTTTGGACATCGCCCGCACTAGATCGTCAATCGACTTCACCTTGCCCAGATCAAGCGGCTCGAGCGGAATCAGCCGGTCTTCAATTGGATTGTGCAGATGCCGCTCCACCCCGTCCCCAGCATGTCCTGAACTTCCGTGGGACTTTCCCGCAGAATGCCCGCCTCCATGATTGCCCTGTTTCAAGATGACGCCTCCAATTCGACTCGTAAGTCTCCCGAGGAATTACTTTACAGGAACAGCATGAAAGGATGCCACGCGGACATTCACAACTACGAGGACCGTTGTAGTCTTCGCCCCAAGGCTTCGCCCGTGGTACTCTTCGTAAGATTAAGGAAGACTCACTATGAAAGAGCTTCGCCATTCATCGTTCGCGCTCTACGTGGGATTGGCGTTGACGTTCGCAGGTGGCGTTCTGCCCCGTCTCACGGCGCAAGACGCTCCGCCAGTCGTTGGAGAATGGACGGGAACCCTGAATCCCGGGGGCCAACCTAAGAAGCAAGTCGTAGTGCACATTTCCGCTGAGCAGGACGGCAGCCTGCGGGGCACCATCGACTACCCTGATCAGGACGTTTCCGGCGTCCAGATCACGGTAATCACGTATAGCAAGTCGACTTTGCATTTCGAAAGCACGCCCGGTCTGTGTGCCTATGACGGCACCATGGACAAAGACAGCTCGAGAATTACGGGCGTTTGGAAGCAAGGCGGAACCACCCTGGATTTGGTGCTCAAGCGCACACCCTAGGGCCCTCGAACGACTCTCTCCCTGGTGCGACAATCTTTGAGCCGTGCGGCTCAGGAGAACTCGGCCTTGCGCCACGTTCGAAGGTTGACCGCGTAGAGCACAATACAAAACAGGTTCGCCGGAATCAAGCCCAGTTGCCCCGTTCTTAACCCGATAACGCAAATGATCAGGCTGTTGACCGCCGCTAGCACCCAGCCCGTCCAGCATCTTCTCCCTATCAGAATCGTCGAAAAAACAGTGAACACACAAGACAAGCAATCAAGCCGCCACACAAGCGAAAGCACTTCTAATCTCATATCCTCTATCTTCACTCGGAAGGAGAGGCTCGTCCCGATATCCACGAGGTGAGACGTAACCGTGGTAACTTGGCCCTTCCCGTGAGGCTGGGTGTTCCCTTTTGAGCATAGTCGCGTGCATAAGAAAGTTCCCTTGTTTGGCGATCCCGCTCGCGCCACGTCTCGCATGCCCCGACGACGGGAGATAACCGGAAGCTGACGGCTGCCTTCCGGATGCTATATTGATCGGCGGAGGACGAAGCGTGCCCCCTGACAAATTCCGCGTGGCCCTGGTGCAAATGTCCTGCGGCCCGGAGCCCGAACAGAATCTTCAAAAGGCTCTCGAACGCACAGCCGACGCAGCCGGACGCGGCGCACAAGTAGTCTGCCTCCCCGAACTATTCCAGACCCAATACTTCTGCCAGCGCGAAGACCACTCCCTGTTCGACCTGGCCGAACCCATTCCAGGCCCCAGCAGTGAGAAACTCGCCGCCGCCGCACGCCAGCACAACGTAGTCCTGATCGCATCGTTGTTCGAAAAGCGCGCCCCCGGCATCTATCACAACACCGCCGCCATTTTCGATTCCGACGGAAAACTGAGCGGCCTCTACCGCAAGATGCACATCCCCGACGACCCGCTCTACTACGAAAAGTTCTACTTCACCCCCGGCGATCTAGGATTCCGCGCCCTCGACACCACCGTAGGCCGCCTGGGCACGCTAGTCTGCTGGGATCAATGGTTTCCCGAAGGCGCCCGCCTAACCGCTCTCCAAGGCGCGTCAGTCCTCTTCTATCCCACAGCGATCGGCTGGCATCCCTCCGAGAAAGCCGAGTTCGGCGTAGCCCAGCACGACGCCTGGCGCACCATTCAGCGCGCCCACGCCATCGCCAACGGCGTTTATGTCGCGGTAGTAAATCGCGTGGGATTCGAAACCGGCAACATCCGCGGCAAATCCACGCCCGGCCACGGACTAGAATTCTGGGGCGGTTCGTTCTTCTGCGATCCCTTCGGCCGCGTCCTGGCCGAAGCCTCGCACGACCGCGAAGAAATCCTGATGGGCGACGTCGACCTGAAGGCTCTCGAAGACATCCGCCGCAACTGGCCCTTCCTCCGCGACCGCAGAATCGACGCCTATGCGCCGATCACCAATCGTCTGCTCGATGGGCGATAAAATGGAGTTAATGACTCTAATCGCTTGTTTAAGTCAACTAAGAGCTACAATCTTCTAGCGCGACTTTATCAATCCATCTTCGCAAAAGCGAGAAACCTCAATCCGGCGGATCGCGAGCAATTAAGGGTATGGCTATCTCAGTAAATCCGTCTGTCATAGCGCTCATCGGAGCGGGATGGAAATCGGTGGGGGGCCAATTGTTGGCTTCAGGAATACTCCTGCTGAGCGGCCATCAAGATATAGGGTTGCGTGCCCGCATGGGGGCAGCCTTCGGGTTCTTTATGGCCATAGCCTTCGGCATCTCTGCTCTGGCTACTGCGATCCGGGCGAACCTTTCGTATGCTGCCGTGACCTGCGCCATTGTTCTTTGCTCCGAAGCTTTATTGATCCTGCGCTGGTGGCTTCGGAGGACTTCCGCGTAGGCACATCGGTGTGAACGTGGCGGAGTGATTGCCTTCAATCGCAACAGATCCCATTACATTCATCGAGCGGGAATCCGTTCGTCTAGATCAAGGGCAAGCTTAGGATCAATGCACGATTTATTATCCCGTACAATAAACTACCTCCATGCCTCGATCCACCCATTCAAGCAATACTTTAAGTGTTCCCCCGGCAACCCTCCAACTTCACATGCCCGCCGAGTGGGAGCCCCACGCGGCAACCTGGCTAGCCTGGCCCCACTATCACGCCGACTGGCCGGGAAAATTCGAGCCCATCCCATGGGTCTACACCGAGATCATCCGCAATCTGGCGCGCCACGAACGAGTCGACCTGATCGTCAACGACGCACCGGCCGAAAGGCAGGCCCGCAAGCAACTAGAGCGAGCCAACGCACATGTAACAAACGTCCGCTTCCACCGCTGGCCCACCAACCGAGTCTGGCTGCGCGACTCCGGATGCATTTTCTGCACATGTGGCGCGGGCGCCCTCGCCCGCGAAAGCCAGGGGCACGACTCCAGCCTTCTCGCCACGAAATTCCGCTTCAACGCCTGGGCCAAATACTCCAACTACCGCCACGACGAAACGATCGGCGCCAAGATGGCGAGCGCCGCAGGATCCCAAGAAATCCGCCCCACGCACCACAACGGCAGAGTAGTCCTCGAAGGCGGCTCCATCGACGTCAACGGACAAGGCACCCTCCTGACCACCGAAGAATGCCTGCTCAGCAAAGTCCAGCAACGCAATCCCGGAATGTCCCGCAAAGACTACGAAAAGCTCTTCGCCGACTATCTCGGCGCCCAGCACGTAATCTGGCTAGGCAAAGGCATCCACGGCGACGACACCCACGGCCACGTCGACGATCTAACCCGCTTCGTAAGTGGAAACACAGTCGTCACCATGGTCGAGCGCAATCCCAAAGACGTAAATCACAAGCCCCTAAGCGACAATCTCCGCCGTCTGCAAGCCGCTAGCGATCAGCATGGCAAGCCCTTAAACATAGTCGAGCTCCCCATGCCCGGCCCCGTAGTCTTCGAGCAGCGGCGCCTGCCCGCCAGCTACGCCAATTTCTACATAGCCAACGGCATCGTGCTCGTACCCGTCTTCAACGATCCCAACGACCGCATCGCCCTCAACACCCTGGCAGCGCTATTCCCCACAAGAGAGATCGTACCGATTTATTCCGGCGACCTCGTCTGGGGACTCGGCACCATGCACTGCATGACCCAACAACAGCCTGCTCCTTGAACTTAACTCAGTTTTCGCGAGTTTCTTTTCCACCGGAAATATATGACGAGGATCAGCAACACTTTTTTTCAAGTCAACCCTTGACCGAATACCTGAATCCTACTTCCCGGCACGAATTGCCGGATTAAATCTCTCCATTCAAGGACACCCTAAATGACCAAACCTACGGTGCTTGTGTTAGCCGCTGTCGCGGCAATCTGCTTCACGGTAACCGCTCCCCAATCCCAGGCTCAGGTGGCCGTCGAAGTTGGACCGGCGCCTGTATGTCCCTACGGCTATTATGACGTCCCACCCTACGACTGCGCTCCCTACGGCTATTACGGCCCGGAGTGGTTCAGCGGCGGCGTCTTCATCGGCGTCGGCCCCTGGTTTCACGGCGCGGAGGGCTTTCGTGGCCACGTCAATAATCATTTCCATCCCGACCATGGATACCACGGCCCGCATCCCGAACGCGGCGAGCATGCCGCCAGGCCGGTCGACCACATCGAACACTTCAAAGGCAACGAAGTGCGCGACGGCCACGGCCACCCCGTAGGCCGAAAGTAAGCTCTGAGAACTAAAGTGAGAAATATAAGGTGGGATGCGGGTTCCCCATCCTTGGCGTTCTTTGCCAAGGGTGGGATTCCACTTTCTCCACCCTCTTGGGATTTTGATTTCCTCAGCAGCCTGGAGAACCTGCAAGCCTACTTCTTATACTGCGTAGGCTGCGGACCTTTTTCCAGCGTCTCGCGATCCCAGATCCAGCCTTCGCGCGTGTAGCTGGCAAGCTCGAAATCCTGCGTAAGTTCGAGCGCATCCACGGGACACGCGTCCTCGCAGAGGCCGCAGAACATGCAGCGGCTCAGGTCGTAGGTGAAGTTGGTGAGTTCCTTGCGGCGGGTGTGCTCGTTGCGCTCGCTCGAGACTACGATCAGATTCTCCGGGCAGGCCACGGCGCACAGATCGCAGGCAATGCACATGGTCTCGTCGGTATCAGGATTGACATTCAGCCGCGGCGCGCCCCGGTACCGCTCCGCCACCTGCGGCCGCTCCATGGGATATTGCTCAGTATAGATTTCCTTTGGATCCTGATAACGAAACGTGACCCTCAACCCCTGCAGAAGGTCGATCAGAAAGACTTTGCGGAACAGGCTCTGCATCCCCATGACGTGGTAAGCATAACACTTGACATTCGCCGGTTGCCAGCACCCGTTTCCCCATCACGCCGGACCGGACCGCGGAACTTTTTCGGCTTACCTTTCGTAACTGAAACAGTCGTACTTGTAAGAGGATTTTATGCGAGCCTATCTCGCCACCTTGACACCCAAAACCCGTATGCTCCTCGCCGTGCCCGCCCTCTTGATCGCCTATACCCTGGTGACATGTGTGCTACCGGCGGTGGTTCGGGCCGTAGTGCCCGACGCTGTGCGCTCGGTGCTCAGCCTGCTTTGATCAGTCCTGCGGGTTTCGCAACCGGGGATTCGTATCAAGGCTCGTCTTCAGATGTGGTAATCAACGCCGCACTACGGCCGCGCCTTCAGGGGCTGGATTTTGCACTCGCGCATCGCACACGCCGCAGTGAGTGATACCCTTCACCCTTGGGCAACTCTGTGCCAACAACTAACGACCAACAACCAACGCCGCCCCCAGACGAACTGTGGATGGAGGAAGCTCTCCGCTCCGCCCAGCGCGCACTCGAAGCGGGCGAAGTCCCAGTGGGCGCAGTGGTCGTATGCGGACAGCGAATCGTCGGCCGCGGGTGGAACCGCAACCTCACCGACTCTGACCCCACCGCCCATGCCGAGATCGTCGCCCTCCGCGAGGCCGGTGCAAACGTTGGCAACCATCGTCTGGCCGACTGCGACCTGTTTGCTACAATTGAACCGTGCCCAATGTGCGCCGGAGCCCTGGTACATGCGAGGATCAGGCGTCTGGTCTACGGCGCGGATGATCCCAAAGCGGGCGCTGTCCGATCAATAATGCAGGTCCTGAGCAACCCGCAACTTAACCACAAAGTGGAAGTTCGCAGCGGAATCTTGGCAGGCCGCTGCGCAGAACTTCTACAAACGTTCTTTAAAAGCCGCAGGTAGCTATCAAGCTTCCTGGCCACCGACCGTCGGCCACTGACCACCGCCTTCCGCAGAGGTGCGTAAGCGCGTTGAACGAAATCAATCGCATTCGGACCAGGCGGAGGCTCAATGAAGTGGTGAAAACGGGCGTCCCTGGTTTCATCGCACAAGGCAGTTGAGTATGGCAGACAAACGACAACTGGAGCAGCCCATGGAAGACGAACAAATAAGTGAAGCCCTGAATGCGCACTGGCACGCGTCCGCGGTCGGCAACGCAAACGCGGAACACGATATTTACGATGACGACGCCATTTGCGACTATCCCCAGTCGGGCGAACGAATCCTCGGGCGCAGCAATTTGCAGGCCTTGCGCAGCCATCATCCCGGCAAGCCGTCAGGTTTTAACGTTAAGCGAATTCTCGGGATAGGTGATCTCTGGATCACGGAATACACCATCACCTACCAGGGGCGGCCGGCATACACAGTGAGCATTATGGAGTTCCGCAACGGTAAGGTCGCGGACGAGACACAGTACTTCGCGGACCCCTTCGAGACGCCGGCATGGCGGAGGCAATGGGTTCAGCAGATCGCGTGACGCACCACTGAGGATCATTGCCACTCAGCAAGGCATCCGAAGCTCAAGCCGCAGCGGAGAAGGGGTGTGGAGAAGGTTTTGCTGATTGCTTGACATTCTCTTTGCGGCGAGACGCACGAAAGGAAAATCGGAAATGACAAAAGACCGGCACGGAATCAACACCGCTTCGAAGCCGAGTGGTAGCGGGTGTGTGGAATGCCTGGCGTCACCGAAAGGTTGGTGGCTTCACCTTCGGCGGTGCGCGGAGTGCGGCCACATCGGATGCTGCGACAGTTCTCCGAGCCAGCATGCCTCCAAGCACGCGGCCGCGACCGGGCACCCGATCATTATGAGCTTCGAACCAGGTGAGGATTGGTTCTTCGATTACCAGAAACAGCGGATGGTCAACGGTGTGGAATTACTTCCGCCGCACTCGCATCCAGAGGATCAACCCGCACCCGGACCCTCAGGAAGAGTCCCAGCCAACTGGGAATCACTCCTCCACTAGCTGGCGTTAATCCTCGGTTCCAATCGCTGCTCGCTTAAATACTGGCGGAGAGAGAGGGATTCGAACCCCCGATACCCGTAAAGGTATACACGCTTTCGAGGCGCGCGCCTTCAGCCACTCGGCCATCTCTCCGCGCCGCTAATTTCATTTCATTTTATCAGGGAAGCTCTTGGCTTCGAATGTCGCCGCCAATCTCATTCAACCGAGCCGGGCTCAACTGCTTACCCACGGAGACGCGGATTTTCCCCACCGCGTCATCAGATTTTCTTCTGAGATCTTTTCTTCTGAGATCGCCGGACACCGTGGCCGCGGAGTCACTTCTTAGCCAGTATCTGCTCGATCTGCTGCAGGTGGTTTAGATCGTGCCCAGCGAGCATGCGCACAGTGTGCTCAATCGTTTCCTGACCACGCTCGGCGTGCATTCCGTAGTGTTTCCACTGCTCGGGCGTCAGCGATTTGAGCAAAGCGAGATTAGCTTCGCGGAGTACGCGAAACTGCTCGACCGACTTACGCGGATCGCGCTTCTCATAATGCCCGCTGGTTACCCAGGAATCCTGATCGAAGGCCGCGACCGGACTCCCAGGCGCGCCCAGAATCAGCCGCATACGAAACCCAACCACGATTTCCACGTCCGCAAAGTGTGCCGCAATCTCGCTAACGGACCACTTGTCCGCAGCCGGACGCTTGCGCAATTTACTCGCAGGCACGCCTTTGATGAGCCGCTCGAGTTTCTTTGCCGTGGCAGCTTGCACTGCCAAAGGCTGCTTCCCGTCGACATTCGCTATGATCCGCTGCGTGTACTGCTGTGGTGTCTCGTTCATTAGGTTCGTCTCCCGACTCTTTAGACGGCATCCCCTTGCGTCCGTGAGCCATCCGCAAAACTACTGGCCAGCTTTCTGGCCCGCTTGAAACGTAGTCCACGGCCCTGCCTTCATATCGCGCAGCAGCGGCTTTTGCCACGAGTATTCCGGATGCCGCTCCAGAAATTCAGCCGCGAGAAAATCCGCCCCGCAGGGATGCCCGGCCCGCGCCACAAAACTCATCTCCGCAGCCATCTTGCTGTCGGTAGCTTTGCCCTGCACCGCTCCGCCGGGATTGTATGCATCCCATCCCCATTCCTTCACGCCCCGCGAAGAAGCGTCCACGTGGCCACAGAGCGAGCGTTCGTCCGGCTCCGGCTTGTCTGACTCGAAGCTGTCCGCGTGGTCTGACAAGAATTGCTGAGCCGTCGCAACATCGATCTTACCTTTCTCCTGCTTAATCAGTTCTTCCGCACGCACCCGCCGCGCATTCATCGACGACGACCGATCAGTCGGATCGAATCCGCTGGTTTCTTCGCGAATCAGCTTCGGATCGCGCGGGAAGTTCGAGCTGACAAAGTATCCATCTTTCGTTCGCCACAGCGGGGTATTCTTCAGTCCGAGTTCGAGATAGGCGATCTCTCCCGTCTTGCGGTCGCCGATCAGCCAGTCATTGGCATATCCGCCGTTGTTCCCTTCCTTGATAATGCGCACGTAGTCGTCGATGCTTTGGGCATACTGCAGCGCCTTGCGCGAGCGCACGAACTCCGGCTTGCCATTCGCGTCCCAGCCCTCGAATTGCGCGATGGTGGTTTCGGTAATCATGATCCCCGCCGCGTTCACGCCGAAATCGTCATCGCTGGTAATCACTCCGGGAAAGCCGTCCATTAGAATGCGCTGGCCGTGTTGCGGCAAAATGTCAAAGATAACCACCCAGCGTTCCCCGGCGAGGTAGCTCGTCCAGTTGTTATGCGCAATCACGATCTGATGATCTTTCGTATAAGCCCCGGTAGCAATAAACGCGCTGCAATTGCCCGGGGCCGCCAGCTTCGGCGCCTTCGCCGATTTCTCCCGCTTATTCAGCCATGGCACGTAGTAGTCCGGAACTTCCTCGAACGCGTTCAGCGCCACAATGTCATACACATCCAGATCAACGCCATGCGCCTTCACGCCTTCGGCAATGCCCTGGAGTTCCTGCTGATACTCCGCATCGATGTGCGGCCAGAGCATCTCCCGCGCCGTCTTTCGAAAGAACTCCCAATCGCGCTGGGTCTCATGCGTATCGAAAAGTTTGATCGCTTCCAAAGCGTCCGCAATCTCCGGAGCCAGCAGGTACC
>Ga0307478_10001217_pt1 | contig 22925 bp, 21 predicted proteins | sample atmos_gasesECM4C_2_FD_203713 | JGI IMG/M metagenome (GOLD analysis project Ga0307478, IMG submission 203713) | Hardwood forest soil microbial communities from Morgan-Monroe State Forest, Indiana, United States - atmos_gasesECM4C_05 | ecosystem: Environmental > Terrestrial > Soil > Temperate... | reverse complement strand
AGAACTCGAAGCGCTGGCATTCCAGGCTGACTTGCGCGAGCAGAGAGCGGCGAAAGACTTTGTAGCAAGTGGCCTCGTCGTGGATTCCGGCGCCGTAGAGCAGATTGGTGAGATGGGTGAGAAGCTTGGCGCCCAGGAAAAACCGGAGACCCCGCTCGGGACGGTCCGGACGCACGCCGTAGACTACGTTGGCCTGATGGTGTTCGAGCGGGCGCAGCAGGGCGGGATAATCCTGGGGATCGTATTCGAGGTCGGAATCCTGAATCAGGATATATTCGCCACGGGCGTATTGGAGCGCAGTGCGGATGGCTGCGCCTTTGCCACAATTCTTTTCGTGGAAGACGACGGTGACATCGTTGCCATGCGCGGGGGGCATGGCTTGGAGTTTCTGGCGGGTGCCGTCGGTCGAACCATCGTCGACGATGATGATTTCTTTCTTGACCGGCGAAGCATGGATGGCCTGCAGAAGTTCATCCACGTGGGCGACTTCGTTGTAGACGGGAACGATTACGGACACGCATCCGGTCCACCGGTCGTTTTGTGACAGGGCAGACGATGCGCTGGTGCGCCGGGGTGCTTGCAACGATACTCCAGTTATCATTCGAAAACCCGCCACGCGCAAGGCCCGCTCGTTGCGAATCCAGAAATTAGTGGAACAGGCGTTGCAGCGCGGCTGAAGCCGCGCCCTTTCAAATCGGTCGAGCGCTTATTCCGCGAATTTGCGGGACACGCCACTAGTTGCGAGCTGTTCTTAAATAGTATCATCTGGAATCCGCGCGCCTACCTTAACCAACACCATGCTGCCTTCGAAAACGGCGGATCATCACGACACGGGTGACTCGCCGCAGACCTCTTTCGCGCAGCCGACCTGGACGTGGGTTTCGGTGCTCATACTGGCGTTGCTGACGGCGGCTGCGACCACCTTACGCTTTCTGTTCCTCGCGCGAAAACCTTTCTGGTTTGATGAATGCTTCAGCGTGGAGGTCGCACGGCTGAGCTGGCACGACTTGGTGCGGCTGCTGTCGTGGCGCGAAGCCAACATGTCGTTGTATTACGTGCTGCTGCGGGGATGGCTGCATTTTGGGTCTAGTCCATTCTTCATTCGCAGCTTTTCAGTGTTGTGCTCGCTGGCCACATTGCCGGCGATCTTCTGGTTAAGTTGCAAGCTATTTGACCGGCGCGTGGGGCTAATCGCGGTCGCGCTGCTGAGTTGCAACGCATATTCGATTCGTTACGCGCAGGAGGCGCGCAGCTACGCGCTGTTCCTGCTGTTGGCGACTTTGTCCAGCGGGTTCTTTGTGGCGCGGTTGCGGGAGGCGCCACGGCGAAATCTCCGGGGATATGTTCTTGCAAGCGTTCTTGCCGTCTATGCTCACTTCTACGCTCTCTTGCTGATCGCAGCTCAGTGGTTCTCGGCACGCAGGCTGGGGGAAGGGAACAATTCCGAGGAGCGGGTGACGATGCCCTCGGACTTGCGCCGGGCGTGGATTGGGATTGGCCTTGCGGTGCTGCCATTGCTGGCGTTTGTGGGCAAGACCGGGGCGGGACCGATTCGCTGGATTGCACGGCCCGGGTTCCATGATGTGCTGGATTACTGGGAACACCTCGCGGGCAATGACGGATGGCCTTTGCTGCTGCTCGACGCCGCGGCCTGCCTGGCAGCAATGATGCCGCTGCGAGGGCGACTGCTGCGGAGGGGGACTCGCTGGGATATTTGGAGGGTGCAGTTTCTGCTGATCTGGCTACTTTTTCCGATAGGGCTGGCGCTGCTACTTTCATTGGCGCGTCCGATTTTTCTGGGACGATACTTTATCTTCTGTCTGCCCGCATTGATTATTCTGGCTGCGGCGGGCCTGGCGAATTTGCGCAAGAGTTGGATGGTCGCCGCCTGCCTTGCGGCGATGCTGCTGCTTTCGCTGCAGGGAACGTTTTCTTATTACGATCGTGACTTCGATCTGGAGCGGGACGGATCAGAGGCGGCTGCGAACTACATTTACGATCACGCGCAGGCTGGCGATGCGATCTTATTTCATATTGCGGAAGGGCGGATTCCGTATGAGTTTTTCGGGTCGCTCCGTGCGGAAGGTTCGGCGAGCGGACGGGCCTCAGGACCGGAGATTATTTTCCCACGTCATGGGGACCGCCTCGACTACAGGGATGTCACCGGCAAGCCGACCGAGGAGTTCCTACGATCGGTGCCGGGGCAGCACGCCCGGGTTTGGGTGGTGCTAATGAGTAATGGAGCGCCCGGTCATCCCGATGCGACCACGATGATGCTCGACCAGACTCTTGGGGAGTCCTTTCCACAAATGAAAGCACTGCAATTCCCGCAGGTGGAGGTGAGGCTCTACAGCGAGACCCACATTGCGTGGGCTGCGGAAAAATAATTCACTGACCGAATAATCGACGGGCGGCTGAAGCCGCTGTTGATATTGATTGGGCCTATCGGGGCGAGTGGAAGTCACGCCCTTTCAAAGCGGGAGACAGTATGCGGCACGGCTGAAGTCGTGCGTTTCCCCAGGCAAGTAGTCCATGGATTACTTTGGCTGATCCATGGTGATACCTTGTTGGCCGGGCTGCTTCTCGGCTTTGGCTTTCTTGGTGCTGAGAGTCTGGTCGACCCAGTGGTCGGCCGTCTTCAGATCTTCCTGACGGGCGTTCAAGTCGTCGCATTCGACGTCGGCTTTTTCGCGGTACATCAGGTTCAAGTACGCCATGGCGTCGTCGTAATCGGGGCGAAGCTGGATTGCCTTGTTCAGACTGTCGATGCCCTCTTGGATGGAGGGCATATTCTTGATCTTCAACTCGGCACAGACTTTTTTCTGATCTTTGTTTTTTGCATTCAAGTTCTCGTCTGGCTTGAGGCCAAGTTTGGCTCGCTCTTCCATGCGCGGCTGGTAGCAGGCCGTCCAGTCAATAACACCCACCGAGTAGTAGGGCTCAGGGTCGTTGGGGTCGACGTCGGCGGCCATGCGGTAATACTTTTTGGCGTCGTCGAACTTCTTCATGTTCAGGTAGAGGTAGGCAATTCCTTTGGCGGAATTCACCCTTTGATCGCGCGCCGGCTTCATGTCCAGGACGTGTTGATATTGCTCGATGGCCTGCTCCGCCATTTTGTTGTTATCCGGAGTGTCGGCGCCGGGGATGTATTGCTGAGCGAAGGCGGTGGCCAAGTACATTTTGGCATTGATCAGCGAGGGGTCCAAGGCAACGGCCTGTTGGAAATGGTCGATGGCCTCTTCATACTTGGCGTTCTTGTAAGCGGTCACGCCCTTATTGAGCTGGTCGCGGGCGCGCAGCTTGCTGCAGCCTACGGTAGATAAAATGGCCAGCGCAGCGGCCGCCAGCGTGAGCAGACGAAAGTGTTTATTCATTGCGGTATAAGTTCTCCCTTGCCACAGCATCCTAGGCCCAGAGACAGCGGGTTGACAAGCGTCGGCCAAGCATTCTTAGCAGAAGCGCACCGGAACCTGGGGCACCTCGAGCGCGCTGATACAATGTTCAACCTGCGAGAAGCCAAGAATCCAGCGCCTAAAAAGGCGCGCCGATAAAGGCGCCAGCCGCGGCGTGCCTGAAGGCATGCCCAGATACGAATCCAGTCTGCACCAGGCGCTTTTAGCCGCCCGCTTCAATCTTCGCGGTAATCAGACCGACCTTATCTACTCCTGCGGCATGCGCGATGTCAATCACATTGGCAACATCGGCGAAGGGGATAGCGTCATCGCCTTTCACGAACATGACTTTCTCGGCGCGGGTCTTATAGATGTCCGCAAGGCGGCCCTGCAGATTGTCCCAAGTGGCATCTTCCTGGTTGATCTTGAGGCCGGGGTCCTGTCCGGCGCCGCGATCGATCAACTGCACCACGATGGTGCGGTCAGGAGTGTTGTTCTTGGGCGCGTTGGGCGGAGGCGGCTGAGGAACCAGCGCATCCAGACCCTTCGGCGTTAGAGGCGTGATCACCATGAAGATGATGAGCAGCACCAGCAACACGTCGATGAGCGGAGTGACGTTAATGTTGGCGCTTTGCCCTCCGCCACTTCCCATTGCCATACTCATGGTCGAATCTCCTCTATTGTCCGCCCGCCGGAGCGGTAGTCGGGGTGTTTGGAGCGTTTGGCGTGCTCTTTCTCTGTTCCGTGAGTAAGCCCAGGTCATCCACTCCGGCGGCGCGTACACCGTCCACTACCTGGACCACGTTGCCGAAGTGAGCGCGGGCATCCGCCTTGACGTAGACAATTTTATTCGTACGATTCGTGAGGCGGTCTTTCACCTTGCCGGTTAGACTGTCCGGCGTAATCTTGTCCGCTCCGAAGTAAACCGTTCCGTCGCGCATCACGGAGACCAGCAGCGCGTCTTCTTTATCCGCGTCCTGCATCGGAGTAGGATTGTTCACTTTGGCCATATCCACGCTGATGCCCTTCTGCAACATGGGCGTGATCACCATGAAGATGATCAGGAGCACCAGCATCACGTCCACCATAGGCGTGACGTTGATGTCGGAGTTGACCTTGGCGCCTTCGTTTCTTTTGGCTAATGCCATAGCTTAATTCTCCGTACAGCAGCGGCCAGTTGTTAGGCCGCCAGTTGCCAGTAAAACCTTACGCCGCTGGGTTGGGAATGCCGGCGCTGGAACGGTTCCAGCGCCGGACAAGCAACTCATGCGGACTACTGCCGGCGAACTCCGATCCAACCTTAGGACCGACGAACGTCGCGGCGCTTCAGGAAGTAATCGATCAGTTCGCTCGACGAATTGTCCATCTCCACATCGAACGCTTCGACGCGTCCTGTGAGGTAGTTGAACATCATGACGGCCGGAATAGCTACGAGCAGACCGAAAGCCGTGGTTACCAGAGCTTCCGAAATGCCGCCTGCGACCGCGCCCAGACCGGTAGCCTTCTGTTCCGAAATGCCTTTGAAGGCGTTCAAAATGCCCATCACGGTGCCGAACAGGCCGACGAACGGGGCTGTCGAACCGATGGTGGCCAGACCGCCCAGACCCCGCTTCAGTTCGGCGTGGACGATGGCTTCGGTGCGCTCCAGAGCGCGCTTGGAAGCTTCGATGGTCTCGCCGGGGATGGCGCCCGGGCTATCCTGGTGAGCCTTGAATTCCATAAGGCCAGCGGTGACAACCTTGGCCAGATGGCTCTTCTTGTTGCGCTCCGCGACCTTGATGGCCTCGTCGATACGTCCGTCGCGCAGGGCTCCAGCTACAGCGGGAGCGAAGGCGCGAGACTGCTTGCGGGCCGCGTTGTATGCCATGGCACGGTCAATCATGACGCCGATCGACCAGCCCGACATGATGAATAGAATGACGACCACGATCTTCGCGATGATACCCATCTGCTTCCATAGCGAAATCGGATCCCACCCCACTGCGCCACCCTCCTGCACAATCCAGGCGGCTACCCGGGGAACATGATTGACAATTTCTCCTGCGAAGTTAGCTACGAACATGAGTTGCATTCCCTCCTCGGAACTTCTTTAGACTTTGATGCGAGATTTGCACAAACTGCAAAAACTTGACGCTAGAAAAGCCGCACGCGACTTTTCGGCAACTTGCGTACCTTGAGATGAAAGGTACGGCGGCCGCGCGCCCGGCAAGAGGCTCTCCCGGCCACCGTCGTGGGTGGGTAGGGGAGGTGTATTTCACAAACCTTGCCGCTTCACGCCAGACTGGAGTCTAGCCTCCAGCCAAGGTGAAGTTAACTTGGACTTCCGTATCTACTTCCACCGGTTCGCCATTCAGCAGGTACGGCTTATACCGCCACTGCTTGACGGCATCAATGGCCGCCGGAGCCAGCATTGGATGCCCGCTGACCAGTGTAAGGTTTTCAATGGCGCCCTCTTTACTGATTACTGCGTGCAACACAACTGTTCCCTGGATGCGAGCCTGCCGCGCTAGAGGCGGGTAATTCGGCTGAATCCGCTTGACTAGCAGACCGGACGTAACACCAGCCGACACTCGTACGCGTTGGGGCGTCGCGACTTTAGGCACAGCGACCGGCGTTGAACTGATAATGCCGCCGATTACACCACCCATCTGGCCACCCGGAATGCCTCCCGGGACGCCACCAACCACTCCGCTCGAGGCCATGGCCGGCGGTGGGGCTTCGTCTTCCTTGATCATCTGAATCTTTTGGGGAATCTTTGTGGGCGTGCGCAGAGCGCCGTTCACGATATCGGTCTGGATCTGCTTCACGATTTTCACCGGAGCGGCGGCGGGGGGTGGCGGAGGAGGTGGCGGCGGAGGGGCCACCAGGAAGGTCATCAATTGTTGCTTAGGCAGGGCTTCAGTGAAAATGAGGGGTAGCAGAACCATTACGCCGATCAACGCTATCTCGAGGATAATAGCGAAGGTGGTCGTGCGTCCCCGCCTTGTCTTCAGCCTGCCTCCGGATTCCAGAAGGCTATCTTCAAACATGAGGTTTTCTCCTACGTCAGACCTTTACGTAAACTTAGACACCGACCGCGTCCCCTTTGCTCCCGAATTCAGCTGCGAAGCCAGCGGATCTACTCACGGCTCCGTTCTAGACCGACTACTGGCTGCAACTGCCTGCAAATAAAGGCTTAGCCAAGAATCGCAGGTTACATCAGCGCGCGACTACCTGACCCGGACGGGCATTGCGGCCACCCGTTTTGGCCCTCTCGATCCTCCAATCCTGGTAAGCCACCAGAATGGGAGCTGCGATGGCGATCGAGGAATACGTCCCAATTAAGATGCCGATTACGAGCGCGAGGCTGAATCCATGTAGCACCTCGCCGCCAAATAAAAAGAGTGCAAGTACGGTAAGGAAGGTTAGGCCCGCTGTCAAGATGGTTCGACTCAAAGTCTGGTTAATGCTGCGGTTGACGATCTCTGACAGTTTCTCCCGCCGCATGAGTTTAATGTTTTCCCGGATGCGATCAAATACCACGATCGTGTCGTTATTAGAGTAACCAATCAGAGTAAGAATGGCGGCGATCACGGTGAGGGAGATGTCAGTTTTGGTCAAGGAAAAGAATCCTACCGTGATCAGCGTGTCGTGAAAAACGGTGACCACGGCTGCGACTCCGTAAATCCACTCGAAGCGGAAGCCGAGGTAGATGAGCATTCCCGCGAGCGAATAGACCGTCGCGAGCAAGGCCTGCTTGCGCAACTGCGCGCCCACCTGCGGGCCAACGATTTCGACGTTGCGGACGCCGAAGTCCGACAAGAAAAAGCCATCCGGAACTGATGCCACGACCGCCGGATCGACCGGACCCTTCAATTGATCGAACGAACTCAGCACGCCGCCTTGTACCTTATCCCTCGTATCGACGATGGCCTGGGCTTGCTGGGTATATTTCTGATCGGCATCGGAGCCCAGGTGCAGAGGGTCTTTATCCATCAGGTAGTTCTTGATGGCCAAAGAACTTGAGTTATTGAGGTCGGCTTTGCCTGCGGGAGCGTTGGTTTCGAGCGTGCTGATGATCTGAGTTTTGCCGCGGTCAAGTGCCTGCTCGTTGGTTTCCTGCACGTCGAGATCGATCAGCACTTCATTATCCGAGACTGGGCCGTAGCGCTGAATCTTGGCATTGCGCAACCCGGCGTGATCCATGGAAGTGCGCAGTTTGTTATCGTCCGGCGGGTGCGAGAACTTCACGTATACCAGTGTGCCGCCGCGAAAGTCGACGCCGTAGGGGATGTGGTGCCAGAACAACATGGAAAATATGCCGGCGACGCTGAACACCAGTGAAAAGGCGAGGAAATACCACTTCTTGCCGAGGAAATCTATGTTGGGATTGCGAAAGAACTCCACCTAGCTTACCCCTTATCCGATTTATGATTTCGTTTAAATTGAGCGATTGAGTCATCGGGCAATTGAAAACTCTCCGCCGCTTTTCAATGACCCGATGACTCAATCGCGCAATCGCTCAATTTTCCTAAATGCTCAATGCTTCGCCACGCTGTTTGCGGGTCAGAATCCAGTCGAAGATCAAGCGCGACACGAATACCGCGGTGAACAGATTCGCCAGCAGACCGAACGTCAACGTGGTTGCGAACCCGCGCACTGGACCAGTGCCGAAGATGAACAAAATCGCCGCCGAGACGATAGTCGTGACGTGCGTATCCACGATGGTGATCCAGGCGTGGCTAAAACCCTGGTCCACCGCCGAAGGCGGCGTTTTTCCATTGCGCAATTCTTCGCGAATGCGCTCAAAGATCAGCACATTCGAGTCGACGCCCATACCAACGGTGAGGATCACGCCAGCAATTCCGGGCAAAGTCAGTACGGCCTCGAAGTAGCCCATGAAGCCGAGCAGGATGATGAGGTTCAGAATTAGAGCGATGTCGGCATTGATGCCAGCCCCGCGATAATAAACAAGCATGAAGATCAGCACCGCCAGCATGCCGATGATCGCGGCATTCACTCCGTGGCGGATCGAATCCGTGCCTAGCGACGGCCCCACCGTGCGCTCTTCCAGATACTTAATTCCTGCCGGGAGCGCGCCTGAGCGCAGGATCATGGACAGATCCTTGGCTTGCTGCTGACTCATGCTGCCGCCGCTGATTTCGCCGGTGTCGCGGATGGCTTCCTTGATGTTGGCAACTTCCTGTACCTTGCCATCAAGCACCACGCCCAGACTTTCGCCCACATGCGCGGAAGTGAAACTGTAGAAGCGCTGCCCACCCTCACCAGTCAATTGAAAACGCACGTTGGGCTGGCCGTTCTGGTCGGTGCTGGGTTGGGCGTCGCGTAAATCTTTTCCGCGAACGGCGGAAATGCGGGAGACCAGGTACCACGATTGTTCGCCGGCGGGAGCTCCGGGGGCGCCGTGGCCGGGCATAAGAATTGCGTCCGGCGGCAGAACCCCGCCTTTATCCTGCAACGCGGCTTGCTCGCTCGGATAAGGTCCGCTCAGCACCTGCTTGATTTCAAGCATGGCGGTGGACTGCATGATGTCTTTTACGCGGCCCGGATCGTCGACGCCGGGCAACTGCACAAGAATCTGGTATTGGCCGCCCCCGCCGTGCTCCTGGATCGTGGGTTCGCTTACGCCCAGCGCGTCAATGCGGTTCCGGATGGTCTCGATGGCCTGGGTCACGGCCTTGTTTTTCATGTCCGCGAGCATCTGCGGCTTCATGGTCAGAACCCAGGTGTTGTCCGCTCCCGAACCCAGGTTGTACTCAGGCAAGCGCTCGGAGACGACGTCCAGCAAATCTTTTCGGCCGTCAGGCGAGACGCCCTTCAGCACAACTTTGTCAGGACTGTTCTGCGGATCGGGCTTGGAGATGTCCGCAAAAGCAATCTTGCGCTTGTTGAGCTGTTCTTTGAGGGTCTCCATCGCATTATCGGAATCGATATTGACCGCGTCGTTGACTTGCACCTGCAGGATCAGGTGAGTTCCGCCGCGCAGATCAAGGCCCAGGTGAATGCGGCTGGTCATGGCCGAGAGCAAGCCCTGGCCGGAAAAGCTTTGCGGAATGCCGAATATTCCAAAAAGGAAAACGAGCAGAATTCCGACGACGGTCAACAATTTCCAGAGAAGATTCTTATTCATGAAAACAGAGTCCAGTATCAGGGTATGTTACGGCTTCGGTTTTGCCTCTTCTTCCGCGGTCGTGACTTGCGTCACGGACGCTTTGGTCACTTCCACCACCAGATTATTCGGAGGGACGCGCAGATGAACGCTGTCGTCTTTTAGTGCCATGATGGTTCCGCGCAAGCCTCCGCTGGTGGTCACTTTGTCGCCGGTCTTCAGCGATTCCAGCATTGCGGTCCACTTCTTCTGGCGGCGCTGCTGAGGAAGAATCAGCAGGAAATAAAAGATCGCGAAAATAAAAATCAGGGGGGCGACGCTCAACCATCCCATCCCGCCACCGCCCGCCTGCACCGCCAATAAGGATTGCATGTTCATCAGAAATTCATGTTCATCAGAAGTTAGCGAAAGCTAAATTCAACCGACTACTCTGCCTAAGTCCGCGAACGGCTGCCCCTACCTGCAAGCGCCGCAGGCCAGTCATTTCACGACGGGAGTGCTGCTCGATTCCGGCCGGACCATCTACCGCCGGCGATCCGGGGAGGTCTTCCCAGGAAGGTCACGGTTTCGGTTGAGACCAGAGGCCAGAAAGAAAACGGAACTCTTCCCCAAGCCGAATAGAATGACGCACCCGCCGCATAGTGTCAAGGTAGAAACTCAGGTTGTGCAGGGTATTCAAGACCTGAGCCAGCACTTCATTCGATGCATAAAGATGCCGCAAGTAGGCCCGCGAATAACGCTGGCAAACCCGGCAGCCGCAATTAGGGTCGAGCGGACCGGCGTCATTAGTATAGCGCGCCTGCTTGATTGAAACCTTTCCCTCGGATGTAAACAGCAGGCCGTGGCGCGCGGCGCGGGTGGGCAGAACACAATCCATCATATCGACACCGAGGCTGGCATACTCGACGATTTCTTCGGGCGTTCCCACTCCCATCACATACCGCGGCTTGTCTTTGGGAAGGTATTCAAGGGTGGCTTCGATGATTTCGCGTGTACGCTCGCGCGGCTCGCCGACGCTAAGCCCGCCGATGGCATAGCCAGGAAAGCCGATTTCGATGGTGCGCTCGGCGGATTCTTTTCTCAAGGCCAGATCCATGCCGCCCTGGACAATGCCGAAGAGAGACTGAGAGCAGTACCTAGTACCCAGTACCCAGTTGCCAGCACTTGCGTTTTTTTGAGCGTGCGCCGCGCCTTTCGCTGGGTGCTCGGTACTAGGTACTGGGTACTGGGTACTGCTCCACGGCACTTCCTGTTTGTGCTCTTCAAAATACTTCTTGCTACGCTCGGCCCAGCGCAGGGTCAATTCCATTGAAGCCTGGGTGCGGGCGCGGTCGGCGGGATACTCGGTGCATTCATCGAAGGCCATGATGATGTCGGCGCCTAAGCCGATCTGCGCAGCCATGGCGCTCTCCGGGCTGAAGAAGTGCGACGAGCCGTCGAGATGCGAGCGGAAGATGACGCCATCTTCGGTGACTTTGCGAAGGTCATTCAGACTGAAAACCTGGAAGCCCCCGGAGTCGGTGAGGATCGCGCGCGGCCACGCCATGAAACCATGCAGCCCGCCCAGGTTGCGGACGGTTTCGACTCCGGGACGCAGGTAGAGGTGATAAGTGTTGCCGAGCAGGATCTGAACTCCGAGTTCTTCGAGAATATCCTGCGACACGCCTTTGACCGTCCCGGCAGTGCCAACGGGCATGAACACTGGGGTTTCGATCTCGCCGTGCGGCGTGGTCAGGCGACCGAGGCGAGCTGCGCCGGCACGGGCATCGACCTGGAACTGGATCGGCATTCTTGTTTAGCTGCTTTGCGATTGTAACAATGCGCAGGACTAGCGCCGGGAGTCGTTCACGGTCAATGGCAGAATTTCGCCGCGCACGCCGCCATCTTCCAGAATCAATTTGCCGATGCTCACGGGAAGTTTGAAACGCCGTGGCCCTGCGCTGCCGGGGTTGAAATAGAGCACTTCGTCGCGCGTTTCTTGTTTAGGAACGTGACTGTGCCCGGAAATCACAGCCGCGAATCCAGCCGCTTTGGGTTTGAGGTCCAACTGCGCCAGATCGTGGAGCACGTAAATGGAAACGCCGCCCAGCTCAAGCACCTGAGTTTCCGGAAGCTGGCGCGACAACGCACCTTTGTCGACGTTGCCCCGCACGGCAGTCACCGGCGCAATCCTGGAAAGTATTTCGATGATCTCGAACGTGCCCACATCCCCGGCGTGAATGATGTGTTCGGACCCGCGCAGGGCTTCGAGTGCCTCGGGACGCAGCAGACCGTGCGTATCGGAAATAACGCCGATCAGGATGGAGGGCATCGAATCTCAGGTTTCAACTCGCCAGATCACACAAGCTCCCGCTCGTCTCGATCAAGTGCGAGCTAGCGCGACCGCCCGGTGCAGACTCAGAACATTCTCCTCGAGCACCTGAAAGCGCTGATACTCACACTCGGCTGCCGTGCCCATCGAAAGCTCTGGATTGCGGTGGAGCATCGGGCTGGCAACAGGATTCCTCAGCCCGACGTGAATCTCTCTCACGCCTGTCTGCTCGATTATGCTCGTGGCATTGTGATGGTTGATGCCCCCGCAAGCCATGACCGCGATACGTCCGCGCGCAGCCTCAACCACCCGGGCAATCTGCTCAACGGCCTGTAGCGCGGTTTTCTCTCCGCCTGACGTCAGCAGGCGGTCCGCTCCAGTCGCGCAGATGGATTCCAAGGCACGAAAAAGATCTGCGGACATATCAAAAGCTCGATGGAAAGTGACACTGAGAGGCCTCGCCAGCTCGATCAACTCCCGCGTGCGCTCAATGTCCACGCTGCCGTCGGCGTGGAGGATGCCCACGACAACCCCATCGGCCCCCAGCTTCTTGGCCGCCAGAATGTCGCGTCTCATGGTCTCGAACTCTTCCTGCGTGTAACAAAAATCGCCACCGCGCGGCCGAATCATCACCTGCAAGCCAATGGATGTTCTAGCCCGCGCTAGTTCGATCAAACCCGCGCTGGGAGTTACTCCGCCCTCCAGCAAATTGGCGCACAGTTCCACGCGTCCGGCCCCGCCGCGCTCGGCGGCGACCGCGGAATCAACAGAATCGACGCATATTTCGATCAGAATCCGATGGCTCATGCTCTCGGGCTTTCCTCACTTCCCTTTCTTCTTCATCTTCTCAAGAAGCTTGCCGACGCTCACAATCGCCCGTCCCACGGTGCCCTGGCCGATTTCCTGTGCATCGTCGCGCGCGGTCACGCGAAAAGTGTAGAAGCGTCCATCAAACGATTCGAGCGTAGCTTGGGCCTGAATGTGCGCGCCTATCCCGCTCGCCGCGCGGTGCTGGATGTTGATCGAGGTTCCTACCGTAATCTCATCGCCCTCGCAGTAGGGCTGGAGCGCTTGAAAGGCCGCGGTCTCCATCAGGCCGATCATGTGGGGCGTGGAATAAACCGGTGGCAACTCGGGGCGGTGCGCGGCCAGAGTGTGTTTGAACTCGACGGTCTCAGTCGCCTCGCCGTGCGCTCCGATGGGAATTTGCGTCGCCATTCCTGTACAAGCCTCTCTCTGTACAAACGAAAAGCCAATGATCCCCTTGTGAAACCCAGAAGATCATTGGCTCGAATATATCTGCATGGCGGCTGAACTATGCCGCGAACGCCGTCCGCGTCGCGTTGATGCCATCTAAGGCCTGCCATAGCAACTTGGCGGTTTGCTCAGCCGCAGAGAGCGCGGCCGGAACCGTCTCAGGATTCGCTGCGAGACGCTTCTCCAGTTGCTGCCGCCAGACATTGGAATGATAGATGTCGGCGGTGGCGTGCAGGGTGAAGTAGCCGCAGGTCTTGTCGTCGGCACCATACATATCGCGCAGCCCGCGCGCCTTCTCTTTCGCGACACGCGGCACTTGAGATTCGTACGCGTAAAAGGCGGCGAGCGCCTCTTCTGGGGTGCCTTCGCTGGCCACGCGATGGAAATACCGTATGAGCTCTCGCATCTCGGCCACCGGCAGATGCAAACGCATATCTCTACGCGCGCCCATGCCCTCGGCAAAATCCAGCCAAAGCTCGGAATGAGGCACTGAATCCTTCGCCGACACGCCCTCAATTCCTTTTTCATCGCACATGTTGGCCAGCACCGCGCGGCGCAATTCGCCTTCGTCGAGCCGAAGGGCCAATTCAGCCAGGTAGCAGGGAAACGCCTCGACGTGATGGTAATACTGGCGGGCATACTCGCGCAGATCGTCGCGGGTCAACTCGCCGGCAGCCCAGGCCCGGTAGAATGGATGGCAAAGCAGGTCGTACTTCGCGATCACTGCATCCAGTTGATCGAAGAAATGTGTGCTATTCATAAGTCTCCTGTGCCTTCGATATGACCAACCACTATACGGATTCGACTTCGGATTCGGCAAGTGTGGCAAGCAGTTGTGGAGTGACTTGTTAGAATGAACAGAAGGCTGGGAGTTGTTGATTCAGAAAAGATCCGGCCAAATTTCTAGATGCAGTTCACGGAACAATTCGACGTAGTGGTGGTCGGCGCGGGCCATGCCGGATGCGAGGCCGCGATGGCCGCGGCGCGCATGGGGCTGAAGACCGCGCTCTACACGCTGAACGTCGACCTGATCGCGCAAATGTCGTGCAACCCGGCGGTGGGCGGCATTGCGAAGGGGCATCTGGTTCGCGAGGTGGACGCGCTTGGCGGGATCATGGGCGAGATCACGGACGCAGTCGGCATCCAGTTCCGGCTGCTGAATACTTCGCGCGGGCCGGCCGTGTGGTCGCCGCGGGCGCAGTGCGACAAGCAGGCTTACCGCCTCAAGATGCGGGAGGTGCTGGAGTCGCAGGCGAATCTGAAGATCAAGCAAGCGGAAGTGGCGGAGCTGATTCTTGAAGTTCCAAGTACCGAGCATCGAGTACCGAGCGGGACCGATGACTCGGTACGAGATACTCGCAACTCGGTACTGGGGGTCAAGCTGCGTGATGGCCGCACTGTTGGCGCGCAGGCGGTGATCATCACCACTGGAACTTTCCTCAACGGACTGATTCATTGTGGCGAGCAGCAGTATCCTGCGGGACGGTCCGGAGAGCCAAATGCGGTTTTGCTGGGAGAAGCGCTGAAGAATCTCGGGCTGCGCGGTTGCCGGCTCAAGACTGGCACGCCTCCGCGGCTTGATGGACGCACCATCGATTGGTCGCGTTTCGCAGAGCAGCCGGGAGACGCTGATCCTACACCGTTCAGTTTTCGTACGAAGCGCGTGGCTCATCACGATTCGCAAGTCCCCTGCTACATCGCGTGGACTACGCCGGAAACGCACCGCATTATCCGCGGGAACGTGCATCGCTCGCCGATGTATAGCGGGCAGATTCAGTCGATCGGGCCGCGCTATTGTCCGTCGATCGAAGATAAGATCGTCAAGTTTCCAGATAAAGAGATGCATCAACTTTATCTCGAGCCCGAAGGCCTGAACACGCACGAGATTTATGTAAATGGGATGAGCACGTCGCTGCCGGTAGAAGTACAGCTCGAAATCCTGAAGTCGATTCCCGGTCTTGAGAATGCCGAGATGCTGCGGCCCGGCTACGCCATCGAATATGATTCGATTGATCCCACCGAATTACAGCGCACGCTCGAGACCAAGAAAATTGCCGGCCTGTTTCTGGGCGGACAAATCAACGGCACCTCCGGCTATGAGGAGGCTGCCTGCCAGGGGCTAATGGCGGGCATCAACGCGGCGTTGCAGGTGAAGGGAGAGCCGCCGCTGATTCTCGACCGCACCGAGGCTTACACCGCGATCCTGATCGACGATCTCATCTCTAAGGGAACGAACGAACCTTACCGAATGTTTACCTCGCGCGCGGAATTCCGGCTGCACTTGCGCATCGACAATGCGGATCGGCGGCTCACGCCGCACGGACGGCGCGTGGGGTTGATTTCGGATCAGGCCTGGGATGATTTTCAAGGCAAGCAGGCGCGACTGGCAGCGGTGAAGAATTTGCTGGAACGCACCAAAGTGACAACAGCCATGGTGGAACGGGACTGGACGGGCGAGTCTCAGGTCCCCGCATGTTTCGGGGAATCGACGGTGATTGGGCAGACATTCGCCCAGCTTCTAAAGCGGCCCGAGGTCACGATTGCACAGATGGCCCCGATCCTTCGCGAACTAGATCCTGTTTTTTTCGCAAGAGAAGAAATCCGCGTAAATCCGCGCGAATCCGTGGCTCCGCTTTCTTCTGAAATCCGCAACGAACTCAAGTCGGTAGAAACAGAAATCAAGTATGAGGGCTACCTGCTGCAACAGCAGCGCGCCATCGAACGCATGAAGAAGTCGGAGCAGCGGGCAATTCCTGGATGGTTCGACTACGGATCGGTCAGCGGACTCTCGCGAGAGATGCAGGAGAAGCTGAAGCATGTGCAGCCGCAGACACTGGCCCAAGCGTCGCGCATTCCAGGAGTCACGCCGGCCGCGGTATCGCTGGTCAACGTTTTCATTGAGATTCAGGCGAAGCGGCGGGAGCAGGCGGCGGCTATTTAGCGAGGCGGCTTTTGGCAAGTCATCGCGTCGATTGGCTGTCCACATCGATTACAAAGCTGTAGGTATTTGTGGCTCCGGCCTTTGCATTCCAGCTACCCTCGGCGCCGAATTGGAATACTGTTCCATGGGCAAAACGATAATTGATCGTTCCGCCCGAAGCGCTACGTATATTCACGGCACTGGCTAGAGAGTTCGGGAATCCCTCGGAAGGTAGCGGAAGGCCCTGCGGGTACAAATCGAAAGATGCCTCGGATTCCCCGTTCCCTACGGTAATCGCGATATGAATTGTGCCTCCGTTCACAAACCGGCTTGCATCCAACATAACGACCCGGTAACTATGTTTTCCTCTCCCGGGCGCGACCAGGGTTCCTTGTCCTGAGGAACTTGAACCGGGAATCAGTTGAATTGTTTCTGGTGTTGCGACGAGGTCATCGCTGGTGAGGACCTTTGCAGGGGCGGCGCCTTTCTGCTTGCGATTTGCACGCGCCGCATCGGCTAACGACTGCCCGTAACACGTGCTGCCAATCAGCAGAACAATGCACAAACCTTTTAGAGCAACTGGCTGCATGAGCTCTCCACGAGCGGATGATTTGGCAAGAGGATACTTCGATGTGGCATCTGCGAGTAGGTTACGGACGTACTTGCCAATTCCTAATACCAATGAACCCAAGAAAGAATATGGTGATCCCTCGCCTGTTGGGGTTTGACTGCATTCCGCATCCCAAGATGAACTTCCCTAAAAATTTCAAATCAATCCGTAACGGAGCAGGCGGCAGCTCTCTAACCGCACACCGAAATTAACCCCGCATTAACAATCAAATATTACGCGCACGTTACTATCTCCGAATGCCACAAGAATCTCTGCATATCGACGATCAGCCCGGAACGCAGCCAGGGCAGCGCGTTCTGCGCCTGGAAGGCGCACTCGTAATGACCACGATATTTGGATTTCAGGCGATAGTGCGTGCCGACAGTTCTCGCGCGTTGATCATCGATTTTGCCAAGGTTCCTTACGTTGATTCCGCCGGCATCGGCGCGCTGGTGGGAGCCTACGTTACCCGGCAGAAGGGCGGTCGCACCCTTGCGTTGGTTTCGGTGAGTGACCGCATCCACAATGCTCTGAAGGTCACGCGGGTTGATCAGTTTTTTCGATTTTTCGATTCCGTCAATGCTGCCGAAGAAGCGGTCGAGTAAGAGCCGGCCTCGGTAAATCCTTTGACTGCGTTCCGCATCCCTCCTAAGATGAATTTCCCTAAGAATTTTATCCATGATTGGCCAGACCATCTCGCATTACCGCATCACCGGCGAACTCGGCAGGGGTGGCATGGGTGTTGTCTATGAAGCGCAGGACCTCGACCTGGGCCGCAAAGTCGCGCTGAAGTTTCTGCCGCCACAGCTTTCGCGCGATCAGAACGCGCTCGACCGTTTTCTGCTCGAAGCCCGCACAGCCTCGGCCCTTAGTCATCCCAACATTTGCACGATCTACGCTGTCGAGAAGGTGCAGCTTGAGGGCGGAGAGCAGCAATCTTTTATCGCCATGGAATTGCTGGACGGTGAGACTTTGGAACGTCGCGTGGGCTCGCCCTTACCCCTCGAACGTCTGCTGGACTGGGGCATTCAGCTGGCGGATGCACTCGATGCCGCCCACGCCAAAGGAATTATCCACCGCGATATCAAGCCGGCAAATATTTTCGTTACTCAGCGCGGGCAGGTGAAGGTGCTCGACTTTGGCCTGGCCAAGCTGGTGCATCCGGAGATGGCGATGGAAACCATCGGAGCGACGCAGGACGATCCCAGTCCCGCCCACCTCACCAGTCCGGGCGCAACGGTGGGCACCATCGCTTACATGTCGCCGGAGCAAGCCCGCGGCGAAAAGCTCGACGCTCGCACCGATCTGTTTTCTCTCGGAGTCGTGCTCTATCAGATGGCTACTGGCCGATTGCCTTTTCCGGGCGCAACCTCTGCGGTTATTTTCCATGCCATTCTCGAACTGGATCCGGTTCCAGCCCTCCAAATGAATGCAGCGCTACCGCCCAAACTTGAAGAAATTATCGGAAAGGCTCTGGAAAAAGAACCGGATCTGCGGTACCAGTCTGCAGCCGACCTCCGTGGTGATCTGCGGAGGCTGAAGCGCGACACAGAGTCGGGGCGCAAGACGGGCCATGTGGCCCCCCCAACCAGCGGCTCGCAAGTCCCAGTTGCAGCGGCGACTTCTGTAGTCGCCGCATCTGACACTTCGGCTCAGCGTACATCCGGAGGCTCCGCCGTTGTTGCCGCGGCACGGCAAAACAAAGTCAGCGCCGGATTAATCGCGGCGATCGTGATTGCGTTGGTGGCGGCTGGAGGCTATGGAATTTACGCTTTTCTGAGCCGCAGCCGGACAACTCCGTTCGAGGAAATTTCCGTCACCAAGATAACGGATACCGGCGACGCGCTGCAGGTCGCCATGTCGCCCGATGGCAAGTACATCCTTAGCGTGACGAGAAACAAGGGACTCTCAAGCCTTTGGTTGAGAAATGTGCCCACCAACAGCAACGCCCAGGTAGAACCCGCAGCTGACCTCGATTACGGAGGGCTGCGCTTTTCTCCGGACGGAAACTATTTTTATTTTCTAAGGAGCGATCCGGGAAATTCAGAGTTGAAGTTTCTCTATCGCGCCCCACTGCTTGGGGGCACGCCGCAGAAACTGGCTGCCGACGTCGACTCGAACATTACTTTTTCGCCGGACGGAAAAAGCTTCGCCTTCATGCGTTATGACAATCCGGAGCCGGGGAAATATCGGCTGATCGTTCGTCCGGTTGAAGGAGGTGAAGAAGGAGAGAAAGTCCTGGCCAGCGGTTCCAACAGCCAGGGTCTGTATCAACCCGCATGGTCTCCCGACGGCAAGACCATCGTGTGCGACGTTGTGAATGTAGGGGGATCTATTACGAGCCTTACGGCGGTAGACGTGGCCAGCGGCCGGCAGAAGATTTTCTTTGGCGACAATACCTTGTTCGTATCGCCTACCTGGATGCCGGACGGCAGTGCGTTGCTGGGAAGGTGGAGCGGTCAGAGCTTGAATTTCAATCAGTTCCAGATTGCCTTGGTTTCCTTCCCGGAAGGCAAGATGTCTCCGATCACCCGGGATACCAACTCGTACTCAGATCTGGGCGTTGCGGCGAACGGGAAATCGCTGGTGACGGTGATGAGCACCGAGCGATGGAACCTTTTCGTAATGCCAGCGGGCGCATCAAGCTCTCAAGGCCGCGCCATCACGTCGTCGAAAGCGTTCACAAATTTCACCTGGACGCGCGATGATCAACTTATCGGGGATCAGTCAAACAACTTGAATCGCATCGACCCGGCTACCGGTGGCAAGAGCGTCATCACCACCGAAGACGGGAAACCGAGTGGTAATCCTTCTGCCTGTTCTGACGGCCGCTACGTAGTGTTCGATCTCAGCTTTCACGGAAATACGGGCGATCAGAACATCTGGCGTATCGATTCGGCAGGCAGCAATTTGAAGCAACTTACAACTGGCAAGCGCGACCATCATGCCTTGTGTTCTCCGGACAGCCGCTGGGTGTATTACATGGAACAGAAAGACGAAGGAAAGCTGGTGCGGACCTCGATTGACGGCGGCGCCTCGCAAATTGTGTCGGCATTACCCATTTCCATGGATGGCACTTTCGACCTCTCCCCTGATGGCAAGCTCGCAGTGTTCGCAACTTTGGAGCACTCGGGTGAGCACAAGGAAAGGTTGGCGCTGATAGCCACCGACTCAGGGCAAGCCAAGCTTGTGGAGTTCGAACGTCCGCGATTCGGATTGGTGCGGTTCGCACGCGACGGCAAGGCTGTGGTTTATCCCACCCGCCAGAATGGGGTGGACAATCTCTGGGCGCAGCCACTGGATGGGTCCAAGGGCAAACAGGTTACTGATTTTACTTCCGAAAATATTTACGACTTCCATTGGTCGTTTGATGGAAAACAGCTGGCGATGGTCCGTGGGCATACAGACGCCGACGTGGTTCTGATTCGCGACACGAGGCAGTAGCACTCCGTCAGCGGCCGCAGAAATCCAGTACAAAAAATAAAAGGCGGCCATTGCTGGCCGCCCCTTTTTGCGGATTGTTAGCTGCGAAGTGGTTTATGCACCCTTCACGTTCTCGGCCTGCCAGCCCTTAGGGCCTTTGACCACGTCAAACTGCACCTGCTGACCTTCCTGAAGGCTGCGGAAGCCGCTCGCCTGAATGGCCGAGAAGTGCACAAATACGTCTTCACCGTTCTGGCGGCTGATGAAACCATAGCCTTTGGCGTCGTTAAACCACTTCACTGTTCCTGTTTCCATGGTGTTGCAAATTCCTTTTTTCTTGATGTAGCGCTGAAACTTTGGAAGGTTTCTTCTGCAGGCAGGTCACGCGCTGGTTAGCGGAGATTGCTGGGTACTGCGAAAGAACTCTAAAGTCAAACGCACGAAAATTGTAAAATAACTGCCTCACAATTGCTACAATATTTCTCTCTTAGACAACTTAAGTGCCTTGTCTTTAGTCACTTCCGGGCGCTGTCAAGACTATTGCCATCAGCTAAGGAGTTGCCATTCCGCCGTCAAAAGATACATGATCTCAGACATGGGCTTTCGCAAGTACTTCATCTTTTTTTTGCTCGTTAGTCCTGCCTGGGCGGGCATTGTCGAAGATGTCCGCACCGCCTTGGTTCAGAATGATTTCAAGACCGCTGATTCGGACCTTAATTCCTACCGCGCCAAGAGCGGCATCACTCCGGAATATATCGAGGCCTACTCGTGGATGGGGCGCGCTGCCCTTCAAGCCCGTCAATACGAGCAGGCTGCGGCTTACGCCAAACAGACGAAAGCGCTCGCCCTCGCGCAACTGAAGCAGCATCCGCTCGATGCCGAACCGCGCCTGCCCATCGCTTTGGGCGCAGCTATCGAAGTCGAGTCGCAAGCGCTGGCGGCTCAGGGCGAGCGAACCCAGGCGGTTGCAATCCTGCAAGCCGCGCTGCGTACGTACGGCACTACATCGATTCGAGCTCGCCTGCAGAAAAACCTGAATCTGCTTTCTTTCGAAGGACACCCAGCTCCCGCACTTCGGGCGGATCAGTTTCTAGGATCGAAGCCGCCTGTGCTCGCTCAACTTAAGGGCTCGCCGGTGCTGCTTTTTTTCTGGGCGCACTGGTGTGCGGATTGCAAAGCCGAAGCGCCCATTATCACGCAACTGCGGTCGGAGTTTGCGCCGAAGGGATTGGTGGTCGTCGGGCCGACCAAGCTTTACGGCTACACCGCGCAAGTCGAACACGCCGCACCCAGCGATGAACTCGCCTATATCGATGCCGTGCGCCACCGCTTCTACTCTGGACTGCTCGACATGCCGGTTCCGATCAGCACGCACAACTTCGACGCGTATGGAGCTTCGACCACGCCTACGCTGGTGCTGCTTGATCGCGCGGGCAAGGTCGCTTGGTATCATCCGGGAGCGGTGCCGTACGAGCAGTTGAAGGGCGAGATCGAGAAGGTGGTAGCGCGCTAACTATTCTAAAGAAAGCGGGTCGCTTCCGATCTCATTTCACGGGCGTCATCTCGAGGCCCCGCGTTCTTCTCCAGCGGGGCGAGAAATCTCCAGCCACTCAGGCTCCCGGCGTCCTAAACGTCGAGAACTTCCTGCAGAGCCCCAGTTTTCACATCGTAAACAAACCCTCGCACCGGAATGTGCTTTGGAATCCACGGGTGCGTCTTCACTCGCCGCACCTGCTCGCGCACGTTTTTCTCCAGATCGTCAAAGGCGTGGAAATGTGCGGGCGCGCCGGCTGACGTCCCCATTTTTTCCGTCAGCCTGTTCTTGAGTTCGTCTTCCCGCACTTTCAGCAGGCCGCAATCCGTGTGGTTGATGATGATGAATTCCTGCGTATCGAGCAAGTGATGCGAAACGATCAGCGATCGCATCGCGTCTTCAGTTGCAATTCCGCCTGCGTTGCGGATCATGTGCGCGTCTCCGGGATGCAGTCCGAGACAGCGTTCAAACAGGATTCTGGAATCCATGCAGGCCAGGACGGCCAGATGCCGCCTCGGGCGAACCGCAAGGTCTCCCAGGTTAAAGTTTCGTACAAACTCTTCGTTGGCTTTCAGTAGTTCGTCTGCGACTGACAATTCCTGTCCCCCATTTTTGAATCGCCGGGCCGTGAGCGCGTTGCGCGCAAATACTTCGGCTCTGGTTGTTCCTCCAGTTTAACCGCTACAATCGGCCCGTGGATCTCGACGACACAATTGTCGCCATCGCAACGCCGGCAGGACGCGGCGGGATTGGCGTGGTCCGCATTGCCGGGTCGCGAGCGCGCGAGATTGCTTCGCCCATGCTCCGGCTGAAGCATGAATTGGAGCCCGGGCGAGCCGTATTTGGGGAACTCATCGAACCGTGTGGAACAGAAGTTTCCAGTGTCCAGTTTCCGGTTTCTAATACAACTGCTGGAAACTCGAAACAAGAAACGGGAAACTCAACTCGCATCGATGAAGTCGTCGTCACCTACTTCGCCAAACCTCATTCCTACACCACCGATGACATCATTGAGATTTCTGCTCATGGCTCCCCGGTCGTCCTTCGCCACATTGTCGAACTCTGCGTAGCCGCCAGCGCCCGCCTGGCCGAGCCCGGCGAGTTCACCATGCGCGCCTTTCTCAATGGCCGCATCGATCTCACTCAGGCAGAGGCGGTGCGCGATCTCATCGACTCGCAAACGCTTTATCAGGCGAAGATCGCAGCCCAGCAGCTCGAAGGCGCTCTCTCCAGGCGCTTGCAGCCAGTCAAACAGAAGCTGGTCGAGTTGATCGCAGTGCTTGAGGCCGGCATCGATTTCGCCGAGGACGACGTGTCGGTTCTGACGGACGCAACCATTCTCGAACGCATCGCCGCCGTCCGCCAGCCG
>Ga0307478_10001216_pt1 | contig 22932 bp, 20 predicted proteins | sample atmos_gasesECM4C_2_FD_203713 | JGI IMG/M metagenome (GOLD analysis project Ga0307478, IMG submission 203713) | Hardwood forest soil microbial communities from Morgan-Monroe State Forest, Indiana, United States - atmos_gasesECM4C_05 | ecosystem: Environmental > Terrestrial > Soil > Temperate... | reverse complement strand
TCGTGCATCTTTCCGATCGCGAGCAGCGTGTCCACGCGATCCTCCACGCTCTCTCCGATCCCTATCAGTAGCCCGGTCGTGAACGGCACTCCCAGCTTGCCCGCCGCCTCAATCGTCCGCAATCGCCGCGCCGGCAGCTTGTCTGGAGCGTTATCGTGCGCCGCGCCCGCCCGCAGCAAGTCGGCGTTCGTACTCTCCAGCATCAGTCCCATGCTCGGCGAAACTGCAGCCAGCCGCCGAACCCATTCCGCGCTCAGCACCCCCGGGTTCGGATGCGGCAGCACGCTCGTCTCCCGCAGCACCAGCTCGCACATCGCCTCCAGGTACTGCAACGTCGATTGATATCCAAGCTTCCGCAGCGTCTCGCGCATTTCCGGAAACAGCAGCTCCGGCTTGTCGCCCAGGCTGAACAGGGCCTCCGTGCAACCCAGCTTCTCCCCATCGCGGACCACCTGCAGCACTTCGTCAGGCGTCATGGTGTGCGCCCCGGGATCGCCCGGATCGCGCCGGAAAATGCAATACCCGCAGTAATCGCGGCACAGATTGGTAAGAGGAAGGAAAACCTTGCGGGAATACGTGATCACGCCCGGCTTAAAGCGCTCTTTCAGCGTGCGCGCCGCCGCCAGCAACTCCGGAAGGAACTCGTCGTCACACCTGAGAAGGCGGCACGCCAGTTCGCGCGACATCGGCCGGCCGCTCCGCGTTTCCGCAAGAGACAAAGCCAGAGTCGGCGCCTGTGGCCTGATTTCCGTGGCGGGGCTCAAGATGCGTCAGCTTCCCCAATACTTGCTCGACTCACCCCGTAGAAGCCCGGGTAGCCGCATCATACATGAAACTCCAACCCGAGACCCTGGGACTTCCTCCTCGGTTCAGGGCACGCCTGATCCGATTCCTGAACCTTCGCAGTGAACGACTTTCTTCGCGCCCTTCGCGAAACCTTTGCGTCCTTTGAGGTTAAAGATTTTGCGTTCTGGCCATGCAGGACATTCGCGGGAACAGGTCCGACATCAAGTCCACGCATCCACTCCCACCCCCGCTGCCGTGTTACCTTATCCGGTCGGTCGCCCGGACTCGCCGCATGACTGTCAGTCCCTCCGAATTCCGCAAGGCGCTGGGATGCTTCGCCACCGGCATCACAGTCATTACCGTAGACCACGAGAATGAAGTCCACGGCATGACCGCCAACGCCTTTACCTCGGTCTCCCTCGATCCCATGCTCGTTCTCGTTTGCGTCGACCAGCGCGCCCGCACCCACGCCCACCTCCACGCTAAAAAACGTTTCGGCGTGAACGTCCTGGCCGAAGACCAGCATTTGATCTCCGAATACTACGCGCGCCCTGCCCGCGCCCACGATCGCGCCGCCGAAGAAGCCGGTGCCGTCTTCGACCGCACTGGCCACGGCACACCCGTCCTCCACGGAGCCCTCGCCTACCTCGAGTGCCGTCTCCACAGTGCGCAAGACGCCGGCGACCACACCATCTTCATCGCCGAAGTCGAAGAAGTTGTCGTACGCCCTGGCCGCCCGCTCCTCTTCTTCGAAAGCAAATACCACAAAATCGGCGACGCTGAGGACCCTTCCGAACAGCCGGGCCTCCGCAAATCCACTCATTGACTCAGGGACGCCCTCGGGGGCGCAGTTGGTGCAATGGAGATATTTCATTGCGGGGAGAGTCTTGGCTCTTATTTGGCATCGCAGGTCTCGCATTTGGGTGGGGAGGACGGGCCATCAGTGAATTTGCGAAGACGGAACGAACACTCGCTGAGATGGAGGGCATCACTCTTGCTCTAGTGTGTGTGGGGCTGGGTGCTGTCGCGAAGGCCGGGGCAGACCGTCTTGATGAAGGCGAAAATTCAGAATCCGGTCAATCACTGAAATTGCAATTATTACGGCAAGCACTCTCTCTCGGGTCGGCCTTCACCGGCAGTCTGCGATAGATATCCCGGGGGTTTCGGGCTTGTACCGCACCCGACACGAAGGGAGCGAGCGCGGCAAGGCCAAGCGAACACCGTCTTCGCTTTCGCTCCGGATGCCAGAGTCTGCCCAAATTGCATATTCACGGCTCGCTACGGCATACGCGACGCTGTATTCGGCCTTCCACGTTAGCTGCCCGCCCCATTTCGTCTGAAGGGCGCGATCAGCAACGATTCTTGTTCCCTGAATGGTTCCGGAAGTTGAAGACCATTTCCCTTCTTGTGCGTTTCGCTTCAACAGAGCAAACAGCGCGACAGCGAGAACACACGCAGCGGCGACCTTCGTTGTGGCAGCCCAATCGATGCTAAAAGTCCAATCACTGCGCTTGGTCGTTGGCACTTTGGGGTTGTCGCGCACGAATCTGATTGTAGTTGATGTAACCAAGGCGTTCTCACCAGCTTGCGCCGTTTGTTCGCCAACCGGCGTCAATTAACTGAGTCCTTCGGTTCATTTCCAAAACTGCCACCACGTCTTCGGCGGTGGCAGTGATTGTGAAGCGCCCGGCGTCTTGACCCGACTGCGAAGCTCCTGAATCTCTGCGCGTAATTCGTCCGTGAACTCTGGCGACTCCGCTATAACGGCGACCCTGCCGATCTCCTCAAGCCGATCAGCGGCAAGCCTAAGATGGCGGTCAAGGGCTTCAACAGGCCAGATGTAGTCTCGGCCCAGGAAAAGCAAAACGCTCGCGGCTGCTCGAATCTCCTCGTGAGAATCATCCACGTCCCGTTTGAGTGTTTCCTCGACGTGGCTAGCTAGTTTGGTCTTCTCGAAGAGTTCTCCGAACCAATCTGCAGCGCCATCGTTGTCCCACGGCAACTTCCCCCATGCGCCCATTGTTTGTGCCTTTCCGCGAGTAGTTTGACGCGGCTGATTATGCCAAACTCGAACTGTCAAAATCGAGCTGTTGATAACAAGGTGTTCTCACCCCCTTGCGCCGTTTGTTCGCCAAAACCGCCGTCAATTACTGAGATGGCGATGCTTCGCCCGTTAGCTCTGCCAGCCCCGCATTAAATCCAGCCGCAACTTCTTGCAAGGTCGGTCGATAACTGAGATGGGTTCGGGCCCTGTTCGAGTCGAGAGGTGAAGGAGGAAAGCATGGGCAACATAGCGCAAGACATCGGTAATGCAATTAGTGGTGCGGTCAACACCGTCGAAGATGTAGGCAAGGCTGCAGTGGACGGGCTCTCAGGAAACATTGGTGGAGCCGTCAACGACCTCGGTCAAGCAGGGTCGAGCCTCGTCAACACGGCTGTGAACGGTCTCATGGGAATGAATCCCGGGATGGGTCTGGTCAGCGACATTGCCAACCTGGTAGGTGGCTTAGCCAACCAGGGTGGGCAATTCAACCCCGGTTCTGCGGGTGGATTCCCATCTCCGTTCTCGTCCGGTGGCCTGCCGCCCGGAATCATGAACAATCCGTGGGGCTCGATCGGCAACCCCTTTGGTGGCGGATATGGGGGCGGCGGATTTGGCGGAGGCGGGTTTGGCGGAGGCGGAGGCGTTGGGGGCTTTGGCGGCAGCGGCGGCGGACTTGGCGGAGGCGGAAGCGTTGGCGGCGTCGGTGGCGGCACCGGCCAGGAGAATCAGCTGATGCAGAATCTCCAGAATGCCATGGCCAGCGGAGATCCCGGCCAAATCGCTCAGGCTCAACACGCGCTCTCTCAGTACAACAATGCGATGCAGATGATGTCGCAGATGTTTGCCGAGCAGGACGCAACCATGAAGAGCATCATTCAGAACATCCGGTAAGGAGCTAATTTCAATGGCAGACCAGACAGCAAAGACACCCCTGATTCAACTCAATGCAACCCAGTTCCAAGGGGCCACAGCATTGGCCTACAACCTGTACGAGCAAGGCAAAATGCAGGAAGCCGAGACGCTCTTCGCCGGCCTCAGTGTGATGAATCCCCAGTCCTATTACGGTTTTGCCGGACTGGGTGCGGTCGCACTGGCCAAGCGGCCACCGGATCTGGACTCCGCTTACAAGAGTCTGTCCGAGGCTGCGCAGCTCAACCCGAACGATACCAGCGTGCAGGCCAACCTGGGCGAAACGCTGCTTCGGCAGGGCAAGGTCGACGAAGCCAAGACGCACCTGGAAAAATGCTTCGCGCTGGATCCTGGCCATAACGACCCTGGCGCGAATCGTGCCCGAGCCATCGTAGGTGGCTTGAACATCATCGCCCAGCAACTCGAAAGCCGGCTCCAGGCCCAGTCCAAACCAGCAGCAAAAGCAAGCTAACTCAGGCCGCCGGACGCCGAGCTCCTAGGGCAAAGCGTCCGGCGGTAAATTTCCTTGACATCTCGTGTTTTGAGGGTAAAGTCGCCGCAATTCTAGGTCGCAGCCTCCCACCTTCCCCTTGTGGTGCGACCGGGGGCCCTGTTCTCCAGGAGAGGCACCATGAACAAGTATTTTTCGCTCGTAGTTTGCGGCGTGCTGGTTTTGAGCTCTTGTGGCGGATCGCCAACTGCTACCTTGTCACTTACCAGCATGTCGTTTGGCAGTCAGGTTGTCGGCATAACCATCGCCGGGCAAGCCATCACCTTGAGTAACACAGGTTCGGCAAGACTCAGCATTGATGGGATTGCTGTGGCGCTCCCTTTTACCCAGATCAATACGTGTGGTTCGAGCCTTGCCGCCGGTGCAACATGCACCATAACCGTGACGTTCGCTCCTACTGCCGAGGCTGACTTTACCAGTAACCTTTCCATCACCGACAACGCGAAAGGGAGCCCGCAGACGGTAGCGCTCACCGGGACTGGTGTCCCTCCGCCGCCTCCTATTTGCACGCCAAAGGGACAGCAGTGTCGTCCCCACTTTCCTTGTTGCGCTGGGTTAACCTGTGTGGCGCAAGGAAACCGTGGCGTCTGCGAGTAGACGGCGGAAAGCTTCGATAGGCCTCAAATGTCGCTAGTGCTAAGTGTCTCTTGTATCCAAAAGCACCGGACACGCTAACCGCACTTGAGTTGACCTCGACTCTTGTTTCCCTGAGCGACTTTCTCGTCAGGTCGGGCCACCTGACGGTTTGGGGTTCGATCAAATGGGCTTGTTCGAAGCACAACTGGTACTGCAATCAGTCGTTGAAGATGCTGCACTAAGAGTCTTCGAATAGATTGCAGCCCATAACTGTTGCAATCAGCGCTCTGACACCCCCTCCTTCCCTTCTCCCCCCGCCGCGTTGACTTGCCCTTCCCGCCCCGCCTAAGATGGCCGCCATCGGGTGCGCGCCCCCGTCCCCATGATTGGCCGGACCATCTCGCATTACCGTATCCTCGAAGGACTCGGTGGCGGTGGGATGGGCGTCGTCTACAAGGCCGAAGATCTGCAACTCGGCCGTTTCGTCGCGCTCAAATTCCTGCCTGACGAATTTGCCCACGACCCGCAGGCACTCGAACGCTTTCGCCGCGAGGCCCGCGCCGCCTCTGCCCTGAACCATCCCAACATCTGCACCATTTACCAGATCGCCGAAGAGGAAGGTCACCCCTACCTCGTCATGGAGTTCCTCGACGGCCTCACCTTGCGCTCCATGATTGCCGGCCGTCCTCTCGATGCCGAAACGCTGGTTAGCCTCGCGATTCAGATTGCCGACGGCCTCGACGCCGCTCATTCCGAAGGCATCATTCATCGCGACATCAAACCCGGCAACATCTTCGTCACCAAGCGCGGTCACGTGAAGATTCTCGATTTCGGCCTCGCCAAGCTTTCCCCCAAACTCATGGGCAGCGCTCGCGGCGATACCGAAAACACGCAGGCCGCCAGCACCGTCAGCCCGCAACATCTCACCCGTCCCGGAGCGGCCCTCGGTACCGTCGCCTACATGTCGCCCGAACAGGTGCGAGGCAAGGACCTCGACGCTCGCTCCGATCTTTTCTCCTTCGGTGTCGTCCTCTACGAAATGGCTACCGGGCTCGCTCCCTTTCGCGGCGACACTTCCGGCGTGATCTTCGACTCCATCCTGAATCGCGCTCCCTTGATGCCGGTCCGCCTGAATCCGGACTTGCCGTTCCAGCTTGAGGACATCATCAACAAGGCGCTCGAAAAAGATCGCAACCTGCGCTACCAGCACGCTTCCGAGATGCGCACCGACCTGCAGCGCCTCAAGCGCGATCTCGACTCCGGTTCCTCGCGCGCCATCCCCATCGCCGAAGACAGCGAAGCCGCCGCTGGAACTCCCTCTTCCTCGCAGAGATCCGGCCGATCTCTCGCGCCGGGTTCGAGCGGCTCTCGCCGAACGCCTCCAGGAAGCGACGACGCCACCCGCCCCCGCGGCAGTGCCTCTGTGCCAGGGCCCGCCGATCGAGCTGACCTCGCTCAACCACCGGCATCGCCTTGGCGATGGATTCTGCCGGCTCTCCTGGTACTCCTGTTCGTCGCCGCTGCAGCGTGGTATTTCCTGCGTCGCCACCACACCGTGGCCCTCAGCGACAAGGACACCATCGTCCTGTCGGAGTTCGACAACTCGACCGGTGAGCCCATCTTCGATCCGACTCTCAAGCAGGCGCTCTCCGCTCAGCTCGAGCAATCGCCATTTCTCAACATTCTCGCCGACCAGAAAATCCGCGAGACCCTCGGTTTCATGGGACGCCCAGCCGACACTCGCCTCACTCCCGACGTCGCCCGCGAAGTCTGCGAGCGTTCCGCCAGCAAGGTCATGATCCGCGGTTCCATCGCCAGCCTCGGCAGCCACTACGCGATCGGTCTCAAAGCCATCAACTGCCGCAACGGCGATTCGCTCGGCAGCGAGGAGGTCGAGGCCGACAGCCGCGAGCACGTTCTCGGCGCGCTCGATCAGGCCGCCGCGCGCCTGCGCGAAAAACTTGGCGAATCCCTCGCCTCCATCCAGCGCTACGACACGCCCGTCGCCATGGCGACCACCACGTCCCTTGAAGCCCTCCAGGCCTACAGCCTCGGCCGCAAAACCCGCGACGACAAGGGCGAGGCCGACTCCGTGCCCCTTTTTAAGCGCGCCATCGAACTCGATCCCGACTTCGCCATGGCGCACGCCACCCTTGCCAGCGTCTACGCCAATCTCACTCAGCCTGACCTCGCCAGCCAGTACGCGCGCAACGCCTACGCCCTGCGCGACCGCGTCAGCGAACGCGAGCGTTTCTACATCGACGCCCACTACTACCAGTCCACCACGGGAGACACCGAAAAAGAAATTCAAACCTACGAGCTCTGGAAACAGACCTATCCCCAGGACATGCTGCCGCACTACAACCTCGGCTACGACTACTACGCGCTCGGCCAGTACGAGAAGGCCATCGACGAAACTCGCAACGCTCTCCGGCTGAACCCGAGCGATGTCGACAACTACTCCAACCTCGGCAGCTACTACTGCTCCCTGAACCAGTTCGACCAGGCACGCAAGATTTTGAGCGCCGCCGTCGACAAGAAAATCGACGATGCCATCCTCCACGCCAACATGTACATCATGGCGTTCCTGCAAAACGACGCCGCCGAGATCGATCGCCAGCTTTCCTGGAGTGCCACGAATCCCGCGAGCCAGGATCTGTTCCTCTCGCTCGAAGCCGATACCGCTGGCTACCTCGGCCGCCTGAAAAAATCCGCCGACTTCGCGCAGCAGTCCATCGAAGCGTCCTTGCGTCACAATGCCCAGGGTGCTGCCGCTCTTCGCCAGGCCGCCTCTGCCTTGCTTGCCGCCGAAACGGGCGACACAGCCACCGCGCGCAAAGAAGCCACATCCGCGCTTACTCTCGATCGCAGCCGCGACGTCCGCATCGTGGCGGCCCTTGCTTTCGCGCGCGCCGGCGCCTCCACCCAGGCTGCCCCAATCGCCGACGGCCTCAACCGCGAATTTCCCCAAAGCACTTTTCTGCAGCTCTACTGGCTCCCCACCATTCACGCCGCCATGGCCGTCACCGCGAACCACATCGACGAAGCTCTCGACCATCTCCGCGTCGCCGCCCGCTACGAACTCGGCTCCCCGCCTCCGTTTCAGGGAGGCACGCTCTTCCCCGCCTACCTGCGCGGCCTCGTCTACCTTCAGAAAGGCGACGGCAACTCCGCTGCGGTTGAATTCCAGAAGCTCATTGACCACCGCGGCGTCCTCTCCAACAACCCCCTCAGCGCCCTCGTTCACCTCCAACTGGCCCGTTCCTACGCTGCCGCCGGCAACAAGGTCGCCGCCCGTCTCGCCTACAAGGACTTCCTCCACCTCTGGAAAGACGCCGACCCCAGCCCGCTTTTCCGCGAAGCGAAAGCGGAGAGCGATCACCTGCAGTAGGCTCCCGATCTTCGCCACGACGCTCAGTACATTCGGCACAAGCCCTCGTAACGCCCCGAAGACCGTAGCGCCACAGCTTGCCCTGAGCGGAGTCGAAGGGTCCCGCCGGCTGTCGCGCGGGCATCCTGCCCGCGCACTCACGCGCGACTTCCTCACGGCAAACCCTCTTCCCGAACTCCCTCCGTCACCAGTTCCGGCTCCCGCACCAACTCCCCGATCCCCACATACTTCCCACTCACCCGCGCCCAGCGCGCCCGGCGATCGCGTACATCCACGTGCAGAAAGCCGCCGTCGTATACCCCAATTCCGCCTCCCTCAAATTGCCGCACTTCCACCGCCAGCTCATACATTTGCTGCAACGTCACTCCTGGCAGATGAATATCTGCCGCGAGCCCCCGCGTATGCTCACTGTGCGGCACGCCACCAACTTCTGCATTGTGACGCTCACAGCGATACCCCGCATGCACGATCACCGGCACGCCCGCCAGCGCCCGCAACGCCTCCAACCCGTCCAGCAGGCGCGAATCCAGCTTCAGCTGTCCGCAACAACGGCACGCCAGCTCCTGCCGCGAAAAATGTGCGCTCAAATCCCCCATATCGTCCCCCAGAAAGAAATTCAACAGTGAGACGATATTAGCTTGTAGAATACACGCGGGGAAAGGTTACGGATCACGCATGGTTGTGCGGACCATCACTCGAGAATGTTTGTGATAAAACGCGAGTTAGCCCGCGGGCACTCGAGGTCGGCGCCTGTCACTTTGCGCCGCCTCGTGCATCCAACTCAATACATTCAACTGAAAAGAAAGGTCGCTTTGATGACCGAGAAATTAGCTGAAAAGACCACCCCGAAAATCATCAAGACCGAAGCCGAATGGCGCGCGCAGCTCACGCCTGACCAGTACCACGTCACCCGCGAAGCGGGCACCGAACGAGCGTTCAGCGGCAAGTACTGGAAGACCAAGGATCCCGGCACCTACCACTGCGTGGGTTGCGGCACCCCGCTGTTTACCTCCGAGGCCAAGTTCGACTCGGGCACCGGATGGCCCAGCTTCTGGGCCCCCATTGATCCCGCAAACGTCGAGGCTCACGTCGACAACACCTACGGCATGACCCGCGTCGAGGCCCGTTGCGCGCACTGTGGTGCTCACCTGGGACACGTCTTCGACGACGGCCCCGCCCCCACCGGCCTGCGCTATTGCATGAACTCCGCCGCCCTCGACCTCAAGCCCGAACCAGAAGAGAAAAAGTAGCGCTGCCAGCCCCTAGCGCCAGCGGCCTGTTGCGCCAGCAGCCTGTAGCGCTGGCGTCCCGCCGGCCGTCGTGAGGGCGTCTCGCCCTCACCCGACGAGAATTAGCCTGGCGAATGGCAAACTCATCACCGATCACCGGCCACTAACCTCAAAAACAAAAAGGGCACGAACCTCGTGCCCTTTCCTTCTACCGCCAATTTCTCGCGACGAACTAGGCGCCCGCTGAGGCCGACGCCGCCTTCGACGCTTCGCTCGCCGCCGGCTTCGGAGCCTCGTACGACTTCGTCTGCTGCGGCTGCGGCTGCTTGTGCTTCTGCTCGCTCGCCTGCACCTGCACGCTGCCTTTGAGGATGGCGCCGTCTTCCACGCTGATGCGCTGCACCACCACATCGCCGGTCACCGAGCCTTCGCTGCGGATGTCCAGCCGGTCGCTGCAGATGATGTTGCCCTGCACCTTGCCCATGATGACCACTTCACGGGCATTCACGTCGGCGGTTACCACGCCATTGCGGCCGACAGTTACGCGATGTTCTGGAATGTTGACTGTGCCATCGATGCGACCGTCGACAAACAACGACTCGCCGCCGCTGATTTCGCCTTTGATCACCAGCGTCCGGCCAATCGTGGCCTGCTCGATGGGCGCGCTCGAAGTCTTCACCGGCACATAGGAGTTCTGGTTCGACGCCACGGGCGCCGCATTCTTGTTTTCTGGTGGTTGCAGCATTGAGTACCGACCTTCCTTAGGTTCCCGCCCGTGCTCCCCGGAGCATTCGTTCAGGGCGAAAGCTTGGCCATTGGCCATGCTGAATATCGCACTTCTATTAGGGATGAGGCAGGTTACGGAAGCACCTGTACGGATGCGGGTTTCGCCCTGTTTTCGCGGTCTTTCCGATTTCCACAGCCACGGCACGTTCGAGCTATTCGCATAGCCCATCGGTGCCATTCCCACTTCTTCCAGCGAAACGTAGAGTGTTCCTCGAGCAGCACTTGGGGGAGGGCTGTTTAACGGGCGTCCCGTGACTCGAACGAGTCAGGGGCGCTTTGTTTTTCCGCCGAAATTTCCCCACCCCTCGTTTCGATCCGCAGAACCGCTCCTGTATCATCCGCCCATGACGCGCACCGACTCCGAGGATTCCGCACGGCTGGCCCAGCTTTACTCCGCCATGACCGACGCCGAACTGGAAATCATTGCCAGATATCCGGACTCACTCACCGATGCTGCCCGCAGCGCCATCACTGCCGAACTGCAACGCCGTAACCTGCACTTCGAACCGGCACCGCCCGAAGGTCACGACGAAGCCGAATACCGGAACCTGGTTACCATCCGTAAATATCGCGACCTTCCCGAGGCCCTGCTCGCCAAGGGAAGCCTCGAATCCGCCGGCATTGAATGCCAGCTCGTCGACGAAAATATGGTGCGCATGGACTGGTTCATCTCCAACTTACTCGGAGGTGTCAAACTCCAGGTGAAGCCGGAAGACGTCACGGAAGCAGACGAGATTCTCAACCTGCCCATTCCCGATGCCCTCGAGGTTGACGGGGCGGGGATTTACCAGCAACCACGCTGTCCCAACTGCGACTCCCTCGAAGTGACCTATGAGGAACTGAACAAGCCCGTGGCCTACGTATCGGCGTATGCGGGTTTGCCTTTACCACTGCACCGCGTTGCCTGGAAATGTCACGCCTGCGGCCGCGAATGGGAAGACACCGAGCCCGATGCGGTCCGTCAGCCCTAGGGATTCTCTCCACACCTTGCGGACTGCGGCAGCGCCACCCTTCGCGGTTTTCGAAGGGTGGCAAGCATGGACCTCGCGGTCTTATCTGCCCGCAAACCGTGACCTCCTATACGTGCTCATCTCCGTAAACAAGCGGCGGGCTCGCCTCATGCTTCGAAGCGAACCCGCCCGGGCTCCGCAACATCAATATGCAATCCGCAAAAACGACCGTAGCGCCGGCAGCCTGCCCTGAGCGGAGTCGAAGGGTCCCGCCGCCGTCGCGAGACCGTAGCGCCGGCGTCCCGCCGGCTGTCGCGAGGGCATCCTGCCCTCGCCGCGTGGGAACGCCACGCCTCTTAGTCGCCTCCGGCGCCGAACAGGTCCGACATCACGTTCGTGCTCCGGTCGCAAGCATGATTCAGGCAAGGCAGCCCCAGCCCCGACTCGATCGACCTCAGCAACGAGAAGTGCGTGTAGAACCGCGAACTCGTCCGCCCGTGCGATCCGTAGTTGGTATCCACGGTCAGCAGCACCTGGTTCGTGTTCGGCGAAAGGCTGTAATCGTTCTCGTCCCACACCACCACGATCGCGCTCCGGCCCCTCTGCCACACTGGCGATGCGTGAATCGCCGTCACCAGCCGCTGGATGGTCACGTCGCCCTGATAGATCAATGCCGGGTTCAGGCCCGCCTGCGAGCCGTTGTCAGTCGGATCGAAATTGCAGAACGCTCCCGCGTTGCCGCGTCCATGCTGGTCATTGCACTGGTTCGGGACCACGAACGAAAACGCCGGCACGTTTCCCGAAGCCAGATCGCCATAAAACGCGTCGAAGTTCACTGTGTTCTGCAACGTGTTCCGGCGATTCGTGCCTTCCTGCGTGCTCTGGAAGTAGACGAAGGGGTTGTGCTTCGCCGCGTACAGATTCACCAGGTCGGAAGAGCTCAGCGGAGGATTCAGTAGCGGTAGAATGCTGCTGAAATCGGTCAGGTTACTGAAGAACCCGTCGCTGTTGTTGATCAGGTCCGCGCCGCCGACCGGCAGGCTTTCCTGATAGCTCTTGTAGCTGCCGTGATGTTCCGCCAATTGATCGGCAATCGTCTTGCCTGCAATGCCGTGTGCGGCTGGGAAGCCGATCTTGCCATCTACGTTGATATTTCCCGGCGGTCCCTGGGTTTCATTCGTGTAGTCGATCACCGGCGTCTCTGCGTCCGTACCCGTTCCTGAGATCGGGCAGATATTTCCGCTCGCCGGATTGTCGGTGTTCACCGTTCCCGCCACCAGATCTGGAGAGCACTGGCTGTTATGCCAGTCGGAATTGTTGTCGCTGTGCACGCCGAAGTTCGATCCGCCTACAACTTCCAGGTAATTCGTCAGGCTGGGATGTGCCACCGCGAAATAGTTGGTCGCGGAATTGACCGAGTTCGCATACTGATTTGTGAATGGCGCGTTCGGATTGCCCACGATCTGGCTGTAGCCGTGGTTTTCCATCATGATGACGAACACGTGGTCCAGGCGCGGAACGCCCTTGGGAACTTTGCCTTCGCCCGCGAATGCCGTACTCACCCACATCGCCATCAAGAGACCCAGAATTGCGGTCGTTTGTTTCATGTCAGTCACCTTTCCTCCGAAAAGCAGTCGTCGGCTGCTGCGCCTCATCGGGCGCGTGCGCGACCACAGGCACCCTAGTGGCCCCCTGTTACGATTCGGTTAAGAGCAGGTTAAGATTGCGTGAATATCGGACGCGCCACCGCCCCACTCCCCGCGTCCCACAGGCACTCTCGGCGATTTTGCGCCTGGTTGAAATTCTCGATAGGACGGCTTCGCTGGAAGAGAAACTGCTCCGTTAACATTCCCGCTATCGTCCTTATCGTCCTTTCCAACTTTGGGAGCGCGCGATGCGCTGCTCTCGATTATGATTCCGTCGGCCAGGATCGCCCGGCCCACTTCATTTGCTGGAGGCGACACATGCAATCCACCCGCTCGTGGCAAGGCTTCTTTCTGATCTTGCTGGGGATAAGTCTGATCTCCGGAATTACCCTCGCGCAGGACACCAATGATCGCGACCGCAGGGGCGGCGCTTGCTTCTACAAAGACACCGATTTTCGTGGCGATAAATTCTGCGTGAACCCGGGCGAGCGTGTCGCCATGGTTCCTCCCGGTTTCAACGATCAGATTTCCTCCATCCGCATTTTCGGACGCACCGAAATCACTGTCTATCAGGGCCGTGATTTCGCCGAGCCCAGCCTGCGTCTCCGCGAGGACGTGGCCAACCTGCAGAAGTATCAGATCAAGCCCGGGCACAGTTGGAACGACCGCATCTCCTCGATCGAAGTGTTCCGCATTCGTGATTCCGGCGATTGGGACCACGACGGCGCCTGCTTCTTCAAAGACGCCGACTTCCGTGGCGACAAGTTCTGCGTGCAGAAAGGCGACCGCATGAACGAAGTCCCGCCCGGCTTCAACGACCGAATCTCGTCCGTGCGCGTCTACGGCCGCTCCACCGTCACCGTCTACCAGGACACCAATTTTCGCGGACGAAGCCTCGACATCCAGAACGACATCTCCAATCTGCAGAGCGCCCAGGTGGAATCGGGCCATAGCTGGAACGACCGTATCTCCTCGATCCGTGTGTACTAGTGACAGGTCTCAGCTCACAGGTCTTGGGTCTTGGGGGTTGAACTCAGAACCAGAAAGCGCCGAAGATCGGAAGCAAAAATGAAACGGAAGGGGCGCCGTTGCGCGGAGGCCCTTCCTGCTTACCAGCGATAAATACCCGTAATTGGCACCTGAAACCCAAGACCTGTCACCTGAGACCGGTGACCCAAGACCTGCTTCTCGTGTACATTCAAGGCAGGCTGCTCTTCCAATCCAAACCTGTGTCCACCCCTCAAAACCCGCTGTCGGAACCGCCCATCGTTTCGGACACGCCGGTGCCACTGCCGTCGCCACTCCATTCCGCGCCACCAAAGGAAAATCCTCCGTGGGACCTTTGGGACGTGCTGGCTCTCGCCGCTATCACCGTCGTCACTGTATTTGCGTCTCTTTTCGCCACCGCTTGGTTGGTACACCGCCTGTTGTCGCCGGGGACTCCATGGATGGAGTCGCTCAATCGTCCCGACGTCGCCGTCATCGGCCAGCTAGTCACTTACCTTCTCGTACTGATCGTGATGTATGGCATGGTCGACGTACGGAGCGGAGGGAAAGTCCTGGCAGCGCTTCGCTGGAATTGGCCGCAACGCTGGGGTAGATATCTGCTTGCCGGAGTCGCTCTCGAAGTCTGCCTGTTGCCGTTCGACTATTTGCTGCCCATGCCCAAGAGCGCACCCATCGACGCATTCTTCCGCACCGCTCGCGATGCTTACATCCTGTCGTCGTTCGGGATTTTCTTCGCCCCTCCGTTTGAGGAGCTATTTTTCCGCGGGTTTCTTTATCCAGCGCTGGCGCGCCGCTTCGGCCTAATCTGGTCGATCCTGCTCACGTCGGTTTTCTTCGCCGGCATCCACATTTTCCAGCTTCGCGCCTGGGGACCGGTGTTGGTGATTTTCCTCGTCGGCCTGGCGCTCACCACTGTGCGCGCTTTACGCAAGTCGGTGGCGGCTAGCGTCCTGATGCACATGACCTACAACGCCACCCTCTTCGCCGCCGCCTACATCGCCACCGACGGCTTCCGCCACATGGAAAAATTCAATCAGTAGAAGATTCGTCAGCTGAAGAATTTGCGACATGAGCATGTCGCTCTGGAGAGGCCGCTTGCGGTTGATAGCTTATGGCGCGTGGCAGGCCCCCGCAAACTGACTACTGAGAAGTGGTCTCGAAAACAGGAATCGGATTTATCAACACCCTGCTAGATCCGCGTATCTTGCGGGTTTGCGAGGTCGCGAGGTTTACCATCTTGGCTTCTTGAGACGGCTTCTCAGCTCTCTATTCTCAACCCCCTTCATCATGTCATCCTGAGCGGAGTGAGGCGCCAGCCGAACGCAGTCGAAAGCCTGCCCTGAGCGAAGCCGAAGGGGACCCCATGCCCGAGGGCGATGCCCGCGGCCCGTCGGAGAATTTTGACCACTTACTTCTTCGTAATCGACTCGCCGGCGAATGCGATCCTCCATCCCCACTTTTCCGCGAGATCCTCCCATCGCTCGTTTCGTGACTCGATCAGCGCGATCTTCTTCGACCTGCGCCAGCCCTTCAACTGTTTCTCACGATCGATTGCCTTCCTTATGTCATCAAACCCTTCGTAATACACCAATCGCGTGCAATGATATTTGCTCGAGAATCCATCGAACTGGCCGCTCTTGTGCTCAAACATTCGGCGCTCGATGTTGTTGGTCACGCCGATGTACAACGTCCCGCTGAGGCTGGCGACAATGTAGGTCCAACAGGAATGGTCCATGCCAAAATATTCCTGAGGCTTCTGGCGTAGCCGTCGGATATGGGGTCCCCTTCGGCTTCGCTCAGGGCAGGCTTTCGACTCCGTTCGGCTGGCGCCTCACTCCGCTCAGGATGACAGGATTGTGGAATGATTTCTGTGACGAACAAACGATTTTATTAAATGGGCGGGGTTAATCGCTCCGCGACTTCACGAAACCTCTTTCGCGAGAATCGCTCAAGGGCATGTTTACTAACTTGGTTTTAGGAGACGGCTTCCGAGTACTGAGCACTGAGTACTGACTACCAGCAACCGCCCACTGCCCTCCTACCCCATCGCTAAAGCCTGCACAAAAAACTTGGCTGGCCCCAGATTCGTTTTGCTGGCGGGCGCTGCTTCTGGCGGCGCCCCATAAAAAGTATGTCCGCCAAGCAGATACTCGATGGCGCGCACCAGATCGCGCGCCGCCTGCGATTTCAACACGTACCCGTGGGCGCCGGTTTGTCGTACCTCGGCGCTCAAGCGCTCCGACTCGTGCATCGTGAAAATCAGGATCCGGCATGCGGTTCCGCCCAGGGCAATTTGTTTGGCAGCCTGCAGCCCGCTCATCTCTGGCATGGTCACATCGAGAACCACAATGTCCGGTTTCAATGTTCGGACCATCTCCACCGCCATCCTGCCGTTGCGGGCCTCGCCACAGATTTCCCAATCGCGCCCCGCTCTCCCAAGGATCGTACGAATGCCCTCGAGCACAATTTCGTGGTCGTCCGCAATCAGAATCCGAGCCATTCAACCTCCTTCACTTCCCGACCTACTCAGGCGGTGCGGTTCAACCGCGCTTGAACCTTCTCTGCCGGAACCCCGGCCGTCACCACGGTTCCGTTTTCCGTCGACGATACTTCCAGCCGGCCGCCCAACTGGCGCATGCGCTCGTTCATGCCGCGCAGGCCAACTCCTAACGATCCCATCCAGTCCTCGCCCGATTGCTCTAACAACCCCGCCGGAATGCCCTTGCCCTCATCCGTGATTTCCATCGCCGCCCATCCGTTCGCCAGCGACAGCTTGATCTTCGCCGTCGCACTGCCCGAGTGCCGGTGAATGTTGGTGAGGCTCTCCTGCAAAATCCGGAACAACGCCAACTCCACCTCGGGCGGAAGCCGGTCGAAGCACGGATCTACTTCCAGCGACGTCTTGATGTTGCTTCGCTTCGAGAACCCGTCGAGATACCACGGAATCGCCGACTTCAACCCCATCTCCTCCAGCATGGGCGGATACAACAAGTACGAAATGGTGCGAACTTCGCGCAGAGCTTCCTCGGCAAGATTCACGCAGGAATTCACCGCGCGCGCAGTGCCATTCTGCTCTGTCCCTACTTGCAGATCGAGGGAATCAAGATTCATCTTCAGCACGGCGAGCGATTGTCCCAGGCTGTCATGCAAGTCGCGGCCAATGCGCCTGCGTTCTTCATCCTGGCTGCGCAGCAAATGGCGCGACAACTCGCGTAACGACTTCTCGGAACCGGCCAGTTTTTTCTCCGCCAGCTTTCTCTCCTTCACTTCCGCCAGCAGATTTATATTGGCTTCCTGCAAGGCGGCCTGCGCCCGCATGCGATCGGTAAAGTCGCGCGTGACTTTCGAGAAGCCGATAATCTCTCCTGCACTGTCGCGGATGGCGGTGATGATCACGTTCGCCCAGAACCGCGAACCGTCTTTGCGCAGCCGCCAGCCTTCATCCTCAATGCGCCCTTCCTTTTTCGCGACCTCCAGTTCCATCTGCGGTTTCCCGCGCCGGATATCTTCCTGGGGATAAAAGACCGAGAAGTGACGGCCGACGATTTCGTCCGCCGTGTATCCCTTCAACCGGAACGCGCCTTCATTCCAGCTGCTCACCCGGCCTTTTGGGTCAAGTGTGAAGATCGCGTAATCCTTCACCGCGTCGATGAACAGACGAAACCGTTGTTCCTCCTGCCGTAGCCGGACCTCCTGCTCGTACGCGGCGGTTGAGAGGCGCTCGGCCGCTTCTCGCAGTTGCAGTTCCTGTTGCAGCAGGCGGTAGTAGTAAAGCATCAGCAGGATGGCCACCGCAAAACTTCCCACTACCATCGTGCTGGTCAACAGGAAGCGGTGGTGCGCGGAAGCCATGCGAGACGGCAACAGGCGGTTCTCCTCGTCGCGCAGCTCCGCGGAAGCCGCCTCGCTCCGGGCTGCCAGTTCGAGGTTCTGCCGAGTCAGTTGCGAAACGTCAACAGTTTCTCCTCGCTGTTTCTTCGCGATCGCCTCTTCCCAGGTCTGCAGCCGATCGTGAGTCACTTGGGCCAACTGCGATGCGTTCGCGCTCTGCACGGAGTTGTCGGGGACCAGAGTCTGCAGAGTCTGCATGCGCTCATTGACCTCGGCCACAGCCGCACGATAGCGACCGAGGGCACTCTCGTCGCCGCCGATCAGGTAGCTCAACCGCTCCCGCGACGCTTCGTTCACGGCCTGCTCCACGTCGCCAGTAACCGCTCGCACCTCCTGGGTATGCGAAACCCAACGTTCACTTGCCCGGAAGTAATAAAACGAAAGGTAGGACGCCGCTGCGCACAAGCACAGCAGCAGAATCGCCGACAAGAAGACAGCTTTGCTTTTGACGGAGACAGTCATCCGATTTGGACCGGACTCATTTCTGCAATGTGGGAACTCTTGCCATGCGGGAAGAAAAGCGAGCAACCCTGCCTCAGTTTACCATCGCATTCCGCGGCCATGACCGAGTCAAATACCGCATGAAATCATAGGCGGCGCCGGTTTTTCCAGCCGTCCCCGAGTCGCCACAACTATGGTGCGCTCCCGCCCACAGCGGTCGAAATACCGTTTCTTCGGTATAACTAACTAGTCAAGAGCGTATAACTGACTAGTAATAAGTGGGACGTGCGTCCTTCGACAGCGTTCGCCTCACATCGGATGGTCGCCCGCATCCCCCTTTCGTACATGTTTCGTAGATGCTTTTTCCGTCATTCCTCAGCCGCCTGAATTTCGCCAAGGGGAGACTCCCTGACCTGCCGACGATGGCTGTAGCGCCGGCGTCCCGCCGGCTGTCGCGAGGCCGGGGTTCCCAAGCAAGCGTTTTTGGCTTGCTGGGGTGGGAGGGCATCTTGCCCTCGCCTGCCACTCGGCCAGATCGATCCACTCAGGTGGATTGCCTTTGTCTCAGGAACGCGGCTGGCCATCTGTCCAGCAGGGAACACCGCCCCGGGTCGCGTGTTATCTTTAACTCTTCATGCCAGCTGCCCGCCAGGAACTTCTTCGCTTGCTTGCCCACAAGTCTTTCAAATTGGGGGAGTTCAAGCTTTCCTCCGGGAGCACCAGCGACTACTACATCGACTGTCGCACCACCACGCTCGATGCCCGCGGCTCCCAGCTCACCGGCCAGGTATTCCTCGACGAGATCCGCCAGCGCGGCTGGAAGCCGCAAGCCATCGGTGGCCTCACCATGGGTGCCGACCCGATCGTGGTCGCCGTATCCGTGACCAGCGGAGAGCTGAGCGGCTTTCTCGTCCGCAAGGCGGAAAAACAGCATGGGACGGGCCAGCGGATTGAAGGCTTCCGGCGTAAAGGCGCCAAAGTGGTCGTAGTCGACGACGTCTGCACCACTGGAGCCTCAACCGTGCAGGCGATCGAAGCCGCACGGGAATTCGGATTCGATGTGGTGGGCGTAATGTGCCTGGTCGAACGCGAAGAAGCCGGAGGTCGCACCAACGTCGAAAAAGCCGCGTCGCCCGCGCCATTCGTCGCTATTTTCAGCGCCAAGGATGTTCGCAAGGAACACGTCCTGCAAACCGACGAGACCAACGAATACACGGCAGTAAGCACAACCTGCGAACTCTGCGGCCGTCCCGCGGTCACGTACCACCCCCGCAGCCGCTGCGAGGCACACAAAGTTTAGTTTCAAGTTTAAAGTGAGAGCGTCTGCTGCACCTGAGTACAGAGTACTGAGTACAGAGTACCGACAACTGGGCACTGAATTCCCCATGATCCACACCCTCGAATGGACCGATCACGGCGTCCGCTTCCTCGACCAGACCAAGCTGCCGACGGAGGAGACTTACGTTACCTGCACCGACTACGAGCAGGTGGCCGACGTCATTCGCAACATGGTGGTTCGCGGCGCTCCCGCAATCGGTGTCGCCGCCGGGATGGGAATCGCCCTCGGCGTAAAGCACTCCAAGGCTGAAACCGTTGCCGACCTCAAGAAGGATCTGGATCACATCTGCAAAGTCATCGGCGAGACGCGTCCGACCGCGGTCAATCTCTTCTGGGCAATCCGCCGCATGCAGGAAAAATTCGAGACGCTGCGCGTGCGTCCCTTGGCACAGATCTGCCAGGAAATCATCGACGAAGCGAAGCGGATGCACGCTGAAGACATTGCCGCCAATCAAGCCATGGGACGACACGGCGCGACCCTGATGCCCCCGGGCGGCGGCGTACTCACCCACTGCAACGCCGGCGCCCTCGCGACCGCCGGATACGGTACCGCGCTCGGCGTCATCCGTGCCGCTGTTGAACAAGGCAAGAAGCTTCACGTGTACGCCGACGAAACGCGCCCCTTCCTGCAGGGTTCACGCCTCACCGCATGGGAGCTCATGAAAGACGGAATCCCCACGACCGTCATCTCCGACAACATGGCCGGCGCCATGATGAAGCAGGGAAAGATTGGCGCCATCGTCGTCGGTGCCGACCGTATCGCCGCCAATGGCGATGTCGCCAACAAGATCGGGACCTACACCGTCGCCGTGCTGGCGAAAGAACACGGCATCCCGTTCTACGTTGCCGCGCCCATCTCGACCGTCGACCTTGCGACGCCTGACGGCAGCGGAATTCCCATCGAGCAACGCAACCGCAGGGAAGTCACCCACATCGCAGGGCGCCAGATGGTTCCCGACGGCGTGAGCGTCGAAAATCCAGCCTTCGACGTGACTCCCGCAAAATACGTTGCTGCCATCATCACTGAGCGTGGCATCGCGCGGGCGCCGTACGAGGAATCGCTTCGCAAGCTGGCCGCTCAAGAAAGTGAGTCACTAGTCCGCCACACGTGAAAAGAAAGTAGCGCCGGCGTCCCGCCGGCTGTCGCGAGGGCATCTTGCCCTCGCCACCAGCCGCAAGTTCCGCGCCACGTTCTCAAGCGATGAAAAGATTTTTGCCAACGACCACGACCCACATGCTGCCCATCACGCAAACCCGTTCCAGCTTCGAATCCGGCGGACAGCCCATCGCCTACGATGCGTTTGTTCCCGAGTCAGAAAATGGCCGCCGGTTTCCGGCCGTGATCGGTCTCCACGGCTCGGGAGGCGGACATGCCTCGATGGCCGACTCGGCTGCCGCGCTTGCCCGGCACGGCTTTGCCGTGTTCGTGCCCCACTACTTCGATCGCACCGGCACCACCGGCCTGGCCGACAAGCAGACCGCGATCCGAAACTTTCCCGCTTGGGGCAAGACCGTCTGGGATGCCATCACTCACGTAGAAGGACGGCCGGAAGTCGACCCGCGCGGCATTGGCCTGCTCGGTTTTTCACTCGGCGCCTACCTCGCCCTTTCCGTCGCGGCCGTCGATTCCCGCGTGCGCGCCGTCGTCGATTTCTTCGGCGGCTTCCCTAAGGAAATGAAATTCTTCATGCGCCGCCTCTGCCCCACCCTCATCCTGCATGGCGAAGCCGACTCCACCGTTCCAGTCGCCGAGGCCTACCACCTGCAGCAGATGCTCGAGAAGAAATCCGTTCCCTATGAAATGCAGATCTACCCAGGCGCCGGGCACGAATTTACCGGCGCCATCTGGGACGACGCGCGCCGCCGCACCCTGGCCTTCCTTCAGAAGTACCTGGCAACCATCACGATGTGATGGCGGAACTTTTCGCCCCTGGCCTGCGTATCCTAGACTAACGACACAAGGACTTGCGACACAACGGAGGTGTTCCCATGTTCGCCTTTCTGGCCTGGTGCCTTCTGTTCGTCATCTGTTGGCCGGTCGCTTTGCTGGCCCTGGTGCTGTACCCGATCGTGTGGCTGCTCCTGCTGCCGTTTCGAATCGTGGGCATCGCGGTGCACGGCGTTCTTGCCCTGATCGCGGCCGTAATCATGTTCCCCGCCCGGCTGCTGAGCGCGCCGTTCCGCCTCTAGTCGGACTTTTTCGCGAGCGATCGTCCGTAGCGCCAGCCTGAAACGCCCACCCCGCACGGCTTTCCGTCTGCTTTTGACCGGGAGTCGATGCGACACGCCGCGGGTCGAACTGACCCAAAAAACCATTGCGGACCTCCCGCGCCACGCCAAATTCCGGTATGCTGATTACAGCTAATTTTCAGGAAATTCCGCGATACTGTTCGCTGCGATCGGAAAATTCTCCGACTGGTACGGCAGTTGCTCCGCTCTTTGCAACTAAGTGCCGATGTGCTGAAAGACTCGATGAAACTCACTCATCCGAATTGCGACCGGCACCCCAACCTGCAGATGGTGCCGTGCCGCTTGAAGCGCGACAAGACCGTGCTGTCCGGGCACATCTGTCCGGTGCCGGGCTGTGGGCGCTGCCATGTGGACCAGGGTTATCTCCGGCTCGGCGACGTCGAACTCCTCGCGGGCCCCGACCTGATGGTACCCCGGAAAGGCCCCGCCAAGAGCGTTTCGAGCGGCCGCCCCCTGAATCGCCACGCCGCAGCTCGTGCCGCCATTTTGCGCGCCATCGAAGAAAACCAGCGCTCCTGAGCATCCTCCTCGCAGCAAAAGCCACTCTGTCACAACCCTGCCATTACCATCGTTTCTTTTCCGATTCCCGCGGCGCCGCTACAATCGTTGCATCTTCGGGCTGCTTGGGGCCGGAAGGACTCTGAACGAAGCGGACGACCGCATCCGTTCGCGGGATCCAGAAATGTCCTCCGGCCCGCATCACTTCCTCAAGCCACCCACTGCCTCTTGTCCGAGTGCTCCGGCGTCTCACTCGCGCTCGCCTCTTGTCTTGTTGAATGAATCGTTCCCACGCGTGTCGTTCCTGTGGAAAAAACGCTGGCAGTTTCGCGCCCGCCGCGATTGCGACTAAGATGTCCCACGCAACTTAACTTGCATCGGAGGAATCGATTGATGACCAAGGCAGGGTGGATGCTCGCATTCATTCTTGCGGCTACGTTCGCCGTACGCGCGCAGGACGCTCCGAAAAAAGACAGCGCTCCCAAGCCGCCGTTGAGTCCCTCGCAGGCTGTGCTCGACTCGTGGAACGATGTCGCTCGTAAGCTCACCATGATGGCCGAAGATTTTCCCGAAGACAAATACGACTTCAAGCCGTCGCCGGCCGAGCGCAGCTTTGCCGAACAGTTGCTGCACGCCGCAGGCGCGAACTACTTCTTCACCAACCTGGTCAATGGCCAG
>Ga0307478_10001215_pt1 | contig 22942 bp, 20 predicted proteins | sample atmos_gasesECM4C_2_FD_203713 | JGI IMG/M metagenome (GOLD analysis project Ga0307478, IMG submission 203713) | Hardwood forest soil microbial communities from Morgan-Monroe State Forest, Indiana, United States - atmos_gasesECM4C_05 | ecosystem: Environmental > Terrestrial > Soil > Temperate... | reverse complement strand
CAAGGTCATCGACAGAATTCCCATTCGCCGGTACATGCGCAGGACGCTTAGATCGTCGTCGATCTGGTGCCCGCCCTCGATGGTCAGCACCGCAGCGATCTTCTTCTGCTTGACGATGCGCTCAATGGCGCGCGCGCTGGTTGCCAGCTCGATACGGTCCGGATACTTGTCGAAGACGCTCTGGGCTGCGTCCCGCAGGTCAAGCGTGCGCCGCACCGCCTCAGCCCCGGGGTAATACATGGGGACCCATAGCGCAAAAAACGGTGCGTGCACCCCGCCTTCTTCGAGGCGCGGCAGATCAATCATCCCGGTAGAAAGACGCTGCCCGATATCGATCTTCTCAATCAATACCCGCTGCATGGTGTCGTTGTGTCCATCGATCCCCAAAACCTCGGCCTGAATTCGCCGTGCGTCATCGATGGTCTGCGCCAGGCCAACCGTTGCGAGCATTAGCAGCGTGCCCACAACTCTGAGCAAGCTCGCTGACATCGCGATTTGTCCACCGCAGGCTCGCCTATCTCGCGCAATCACGATTGCCTCCGTCCTCCGCATTCTGGTTTGCGATCAGCCACCGGTAGCGGCCGGGAGCCTCCCAACGACCGCCAAGCCGCTACTAAAAATACTTCCCAGCCATTTGCAGCCAGAAGGGCCAATCGTGCCCAGTGTGGTCCCCCCACACATCGAGCCAGTTCGGCACCGCCTTGCCATTCAATACGGCCGAGAGCTTCACGTTCTGGTCCAGACACATGTCCCACTCGCCTGAGGCCAGCACGATCTTCATCTGCCGGTAGCGCTGCAAATACCAGTCATCGTGCATATTTGCCAGGTAGTCTGGAGGACAGTTGAAATAGCAGTCATCGTCGTAATATCCGTCCAAAAACTGGTGGATATCGAAGGCCCCGCTCATACTCACGCAATGGGTCACGATATCGGGATGCTTGAACGCAAAGTTCGCCGCATGATACCCACCGAAACTGCACCCCGTCACCGAGAGCTTCCCTGACGAATTACGCCATCGCAAGTAGGGAAGCAGTTCGTGCAGGATGTAGCGTTCATATTGCAAATGCCGCAGCACCCGGATCCGCGGATGGGCCGATTTGTTGTACCAGCTTTCCGTATCGATGCCGTCCGGGCAGAACACCTGCAACTGGCCCGCCTCGATCTTCGGCGCCAGCACCCCGATCATCCCGCGATCTTCGTACTCGAAAAACTTCCCCATCGACGTCGGGAAAACAAGGATCGGCGTCCCGGAGTGCCCAAACACCAGCATCTCCATCTCCCGATGCAATTCCTGGCTGTACCCCTTGTGATATTCGCGGTTCATGAGCGGCAGTTATCTTACCTGAAACCCCCCGTGGGTCGGACACTCCTGTGCGCCGGCACGCGAAAGCAAGCGGATTCAAAGGACTGCCTCATCAGGCACTTCCCAAGCAGCCGACTCTCATTCTGTTTTGCAAAAACCTCTTCCCACACGCCGTAGTCGATCGGCGGACCTCTTGCACGCCATACCGTCCTAGCTGCTGATGGCCGAGACACTGTGCACCCCAAACCAAAAGTTTGTACACAATTTCCCGAACCCGAGCCTTGCTTGCCCGTACATCTCGCGCGGCGTTTCTCGCATCTCTTGTGGCACAATCCAAACGCGGCCACTTCCACGAGGAGAAGCGATATGAAAGCGAACGTCCCCCGCCTTCCTCCATACCTCCTTTTTCTGTTGCTCCTGATCGCTACCGCTGCCGCTTACCCGCAGTCGGGCGGCACCCTGTCCGGCGCCGTCACCTCGGCCGCCGGCGAACCGATTCCTCACGCCAGAATCTCCGCCAAAAACTTAAACACCGGGCAGTCCACCGAGCTCCAGGGCGACGCCTCCGGACACTTCGACTTCAGCGCCGCCGCCCCGGCCGACTTCGAAATCACCGTCTCCGCCGACGGCTTCGACCCTAAAGTCACGAGAATCAGCTTTTCCCCCGGAAGCGTCCAGTCCATGACCATCGCACTAACTGCCATTCCCGGGTGGACGCCGCCTCCGCAAACCAATCTCCCCAACGCTCCCTCGAGCAGCCAGACTGCTCCCTCACTCTCCGATCTTGGATTCACCCCCGAACAGATCCGCAGCAATGCACAAGAGCAGGCCCTGCTCGATAAACGCACCCACATGCTCAAGATCCATCAGAAGCTCGGGCTCATCACCGCCGCTCCCCTGATCGCCAGCGTCGTCACATCGATCGGCGCCGGGGGCAAGAAAACCAGCAACACCGACCGCACCGTACACATGGTGCTCGGCGCCGTCACCGGCGACCTCTACTTCACCACCGCCTACTTCGCGATCCGCGCTCCCAAGCCCAAAGGCACTCCCACGCGCGGCCCAATCCGCGTGCACAAAGCGCTCGCTTGGATCCACGGCCCCGGTATGATTCTCACGCCCATCCTGGGCGCGCTCGCTTACCAGCAAAAAAACAACGGTGAGAAGGTCCACGGTCTCGCCTCCGCCCACGGACCCGTTGCCATCGTCACTGCCGGCGCCTTCGGCGCCGCCCTGCTCTCGGTCTCACTCAAGTTCTAACGACATCATGCGAAAGCCAAGGTTCCTCGCTCCTCGATTTCTCCCAGCCTTCATCGCTCTTGTGCTGATCGGGGCTACCCCTGCTCACGCTGCCGACAGCCAATGGGTGCTCGCCGAAAGCACGCTCACCTACCATGTCTCCCATCCTCTGCATCAGACCGACGGAGTCAGCCACGCTGCCCGCGGCAAAGGCGTCTGCCACGAGGGACAATGCGATTTCCTCATCGCGGTTCCTGTGAAGTCCTTCGACTCCGGCGACAGCAACCGCGACCTCCACATGATCCAGGTCACGCGCGGCGCCGAATTTCCCATGGTCACCGTGCGCACGCGTTTACCGGAGTCGGCCGCGAACTCCACCAACCTGAACGCCGACCTCGAAATCCAATTCGCCGGGCAAACTGCCCACTATAAGCAGGTCACATTTCAGCTCACGAAGCAGGGAACCGAAACCAAACTCACCGGCGCGATTCCCGCCACGCTCTCCGACTTCAAAATCGATCCCCCCACCCTGCTCACCCTACCTGTAAAAAACGAAATGCCCGTCCGCGTAGAAATGACGTGGCATCCGCAGTAAACCGGCAGTGATGGATTACAAGTTCTTCGCGTCCCTCGCGGTGATAAAAATCCCTTTTGCACGCCCTTTCGTACCCGTGGCGCTGAAGAATGTTCTTCGCGTCCTCTGCGTTAGCGGTTAAAGATCTTTTCTGTGCTCTCTCCGCCACTGTGGTGAAGATCTCTTGTGGATGCTGATACCCGTTCGCCACAAAAGCCAATCCCTGTTGCCTGGGACCTGTCCCTGCTTTCCAACTTCCCGCCCCATCCCGTACGATGAATTTCGTATCATCATGAACCCCCTCCCTACCAGGCCTCTCGCTCGCCGCACCCTACTGGTCTTGGCCGCGCTCACCGTGCTCGCCATCGCGAGCTTCGCGGCAGTCTCGCGGCTGGTCACGCGTCTCAAAGCCAACGAGAAGCGCATCGCCTGGCGCGCCTACGAAGCCGGACTAGCTCAGCTCCAATCCGCCCACTCCGAGAAAGCTCTCGACGATTTCCGGGCCGCCCTCAGCTACGACCGCGACAACGCCGAATACCAACTCAGCCTTGCGCGTGCTCTCCGCGATACCGGCCGCCTCGACGAATCGGAAGCTTATTTGCTTCATCTCTGGAGTGCCGCACCGCAAGACAGCACCATCAACCTCGCGCTTGCCCGCCTCGCCGCACGTCGCCACTCGATCGATGACGCCATTCGCTACTACCACAGTGCCATCTACGGGTTCTGGCCCAAAACCCCGGATGAGAATCGCCGCCGCACGCGCTTCGAGTTGATCGAGTTCCTGCTCCAGCAGAATGCCTTCCCGCAAGCCCAGGCCGAACTTATGGCGCTGGCCCAGGTCGTGCCACCCGATACCACCCAGCACCTGATCGCTGCTGACCTGTTCCTGCGAGCGCACGATGACGCCAACGCGCTCGCTCAATATGAAGCCGCGCTCAAGCTCGAACCCAAAAATGCCGCCGCGCTCGCCGGAGCTGGTGCCGTTGCTTTTCAAATGGGACGATACGGCAGTGCGCAATCTTTTCTGCAGAAAGCGCTCAATGCCGATCCCCAAAACTCACAGGCGCGTGACCATCTCAAAACCACCGACCTCGTCCTGGCCACCGATCCGTTCCTACGCCGTATCTCGGACGCCGAACGCAATCGCCGCGTCATCGCAGCCTTCAATCACGCCGGCGACCGACTCAAATCGTGTGCCGAGGCCAATCACCTCGATCTTTCCGCCGCTTCTACCTCGAACCCTGGCAACGATCTCACTGCGCTCTGGTCCCGCTGGCAATCGGCCCGTCCGCAGCTTCATCAGCTCAATTCACCAAGCAATGTCGACCTCCCCGACACGCTGATGGATCTCGTCTTCCAGATCGAGCAGCAAACCTCGCAGATGTGCGGCCCGCCCGCCGGCGTCGATCTCGCGCTGCTTCTCCTTTCCCGTGATCGCGAGACGGTCGACGAATGAGCAGCATGAACGAAGCGCGCGTCCCAGCCTCCGAGGCCGCCACCGTCGCGCCTCCCAGCACCACCACGATCCTGGCCAACCGCCTAGCCCGTCTTACCTTCCACGCCAGCTTCGAGGAAGAGCGCTTCTTCCTGATTCTCTGCATCTTCATCGGAGTGTTCTCCGGTCTCGCCGTTGTCTGCTTCCGCATTGCCATCGACTGGAGCCGCATCGCGCTCATGGGTCCGCTGCCCCATCCCAGCGCTATCCGCATCATCGGAGCCCCTACCGCCGTGGGCCTGCTCGTCGCCATTCTCGTCCTTCACTTTTTTCCGGAAGTCCGCGGCAGCGGCGTCAATCAGACGAAAGCGGCGCTCTACATTTACAACGGCTACATCCCGTTCAGGAACGCTGTCGGTAAATTCATCTGTTCCGCCCTCGCCATCGGCTCCGGCCAGTCCCTCGGTCCCGAAGACCCCTCGCTCCAGATCGGAGCCTCGCTTGCCTCTGCGCTCGGCCGCCGTCTCGAGCTTTCCCGCGAGAAGCTGCGCCTGCTGGCTCCCGTCGGTGCTGCCGCCGGCCTCGCCGCTGCCTTTAACGCCCCAATCTCGGCTGTGCTCTTCGTCATCGAGGAAGTCATCGGACGCTGGAGCGCCGGCATTCTCGGCTCGGTCGTCCTTTCCGCCGTCTCCAGCGTGGTCATCGTCCGTTGGTTCCTCGGCGCCGACGCCCTGTTCCGCATTCCCGTCACTGCCTTCGTTCATCCCTCAGAACTGATCGCTTACGCCGCCCTCGGGGTCGCCGGCGCGTTCGCAAGCGCGATCTTTTCGCGCGCCATCGGATTTTTCCGCCCGCGCCTCCGCGCTTTTCCGAAATGGACACAGTACTTCCAGCCTGCCCTAGCTGGCCTGCTCATCGGATTCATCGGCTATTTCGGATTTCCGCAAGTCATGGGTGCCGGCTACGACTTCATGGATCAGGCCATGCACGACCAGTTCACCTGGAAGATGTTGGCCGCCCTCGCCGGACTGAAAATCCTCGCCACGACTCTGTCCTTCGTCAGCGGCACTCCGGGCGGCATGTTCGCTCCCACCTTATTCATCGGCGCTATGCTCGGCGGCGCCGTCGGAGGCATCGAGCGCCACTTCTTCCCCCTTCTCACCGTCTCAACTGGTACCTACGCGCTCGTCGGGATGGGCGTTCTCTTCGCTGCCTTTCTCCGCGTCCCCATGACCTCAGTGTTCATGGTCCTCGAAGTCAGCGGCAACTACTCAATCATTGTTCCTGTTATCGTCGCGAATACCATCGCGTACGTGATCTCGCGCAGCCTCCAACCCATTCCCATCCTCGACCTCCTCACGCGCCAGGACGGACTAGTGTTGCCCTCACTCGAAGAGCAGCGCGACGAACAGATCCTCCGGGTGGAAGATGCCATGCAACCCGTGCCCGCGACCGTACTTGAAGGTTCCGATCCGCTCGAGCAAGTCGCAGCCCGCATCGCCGGCCAGCCCGAAAACATTTTCCTGGTCCGCATGGACCCCAGCGGCTGGAGCACGCTCCCGCGCGATCTTCTCGACCGCATGATCAAAGAAGGGAAGGGAAGTCTGACGCTAGCCTCGGTCCTTCCCACAACCCGGCTCGCCCACCTCTACCCTGATCTCCCCCTCGATGCTGCGTTGCGCTGCGTGACTCAATCCGAACTGATCCCCGTGGTGAACCGTGCCGACCTGCGTGAGCTCGAAGGCGTCGTCACCCGCGACGACGTTCTCACCCGCTACCAGGGCGACACCATCGCCGATTAGTTCGTTGTTGGACACTCGCGTCCGGAACGCGAGCACACATTTCTGGCCAATAACGAAGATTGTCCGACCCCAGTGACAATAAAACGACAATCTCATGACAAACGCCAACCGCGGTGCGGATTAGCCTCCTAGTCGGCGCACGACGGGCCGGCCCACCGATCGACGCGCCATCCGTGACTCGTCGGGCTCTCTGCTTCGGCAGGCACAGCACTTCGTCGGCGCTGCAGCCATTTCCGAGAACTGAGTGAACCCGCCGAGCTGACCCCTATCCTGTTCCCAAAGTTCCCAGACTGTCCGTAGGAGATGATCTCGATGAAACCCTCGAACTTCCTCAAGCGAAACTGTTTCTTCGGCGCGCTGCTGGTGTTGTCCTCCACTCTGGCCTTCGCGGGGTCCTTCAGCGGGCCGCTCAACGTCAGCCGAATTGCCAGCACCGTCCCCGCGAATGGCGACATCAACCCGTATGGCGTCGCTGTTGTCCCGCGTTCTCGCGGCGCTTTGGTCAAGGGCCACGTCCTCGTCAGCAACTTCAACGCGTCTTCCAACTTTCAGGGAACCGGCACCACCATCATGGATATCAGTCCTGACGGCGCGGTGAGCGTCTTCGCTCAAATTGACGCCAGCACCTTGCCCGGGCCTTGTCCCGGGGGCGTCGGTCTCACCACCGCTCTGGTTGTTCTCCGCTCCGGTTGGGTGATCGTGGGAAGCCTCCCCACGACCGACGGCACTGCGGCCACCGCGAAGGCGGGATGCTTGTTGGTTCTGAATAGTCATGGCCGCGTGGTTGAAACCTTGGCGGGCTCGCGTCATGGAGCCGCCATCAATGGCCCATGGGACATGACCGCTTTCGATGGTGGAGAATTCGCCGAGTTGTTCGTGTCGAATGTTCTGAACGGTACGGTCGCCGCCAATGGCAACGTCGTCAACCGCGGAACTGTCGTGCGAATCGTTCTTCTTCTCGATGACGATGACTCTCGCCCTCGGGAAGTGCTCCGCACCGTGATCGGTTCGGGCTTTTCCGAGCGCACCGATCCGGCCGCCCTCGTCATTGGTCCCACGGGATTGGGACTGAGCGCCGACGGTACACTCTATGTCGCGGATACTCTGGGAAATCGCATCGCCGCAATTTCCAACGCCCGGTTTCGCTTCAGTGACGGCGGCACTGGAAAGACCGTGTCCTCTGGTGGTGGCCTAAACTCACCCTTAGGGTTGGCCGTCGCGCCCAATCAAAACATCCTCACCGTGAATGCGGGAGACGGCAACCTGATCGAACTCACCCGAGGTGGCTCGCAATTTCCTCCGAAGGCCATCGACACCAGCGGTCAGGGCGGAGGCACGCTTTTCGGTCTGGTAGTCAGCCTCGACGGTAAAGCCATCTACTTCGTGGATGACGGCGACAACACGCTAGATCTGCTTCACTGAACTCCAGCCACGCAACGCCCGGTGCCCCGCTCAAGTTCCGCTTGGGCGGGGTCATCCCCTCGCAGAACACGCGCGCCCATTTTCTTCTCTGCGAACGGCGGGCTTATTTTGATCTTCCTTCGCGCCCTTTGCGGTTAAAGGTTTTTCGCAACGCTACTGCTCTCACACGACTCCCGCTACTCCGACCGCCCCGTCCTCACTCCGACTTCATCCAAATGGTCCATCAAGTCCCGCGGATCGTCATACGTCCGATACGCCCCGGCCCGCTCCAGTTCCTCGCGCCCATATCCGCCCGAAGCCAGTCCCACGCCTAAGGCCCGTGCTCGCTGCGCCGCCAGCAGGTCCCAGACGCTATCCCCCACCACGATCGAATCATGAATCGAAACACCCAACTGCTCCGCCGCCGCCAGAAACAGATCCGGATCGGGCTTCGCGTGCCGTACCTGGTCCCGCGTGATCACCGGCACGCCCCTTTCAACTTTCAACATCTCCACCGCCGGCCGCGCTCCCGCCAGCATTCCGCTCGTGGCAATCGCGTACTTCACCTTCTCCGCCGAAAGATGCGCCAGCAGTTCCACCGCCCCCGGCAACGGACGCACCTGCCCCACCAGCTTCGCATACGCTTCCAGATGCCACGTCTGCAGCTGCCGAGCATCGCTCGTGGTAATCTCGCGCCCGGTCTCGCGCAACAGCGCGTTTACTAGCAGCCCACCGCTCATTCCAATGCGCCGGTGAATTCTCCACACTGCCAGCTGAATCCCCGCCCGCTCCAATGCCTCGCGCCAAGCGAGCACATGCTGGTACACGCTATCGATCAGCGTTCCATCCAGATCAAACAAAATTGCCGGCCGAGCCGAATGCGCACGCTCGTTCATCGTTCCTCCGGGAATGCTTTCTTGTCGTGGCCTAAACATCGAAGCCTTCTTCCAGTCATCCGCTTTTCTCTGCGTCCGCAGCAGTCTTTCTGTGCGAACTCTGCATTTTCGGGTTGCCTCGCTACTCCATCGCATCACGGCCTTCGCTCTCCCGAAAACTGCTTCGGATCGAACAACGCCTCATCCAACTTCCGGTTCGCCTGAATGTCGGAATACTCCTCGGAAAACACCATCTTCCCCTCGCGCCAAACCTCTACCCGCGCCGCAATCCATCCGCCCGCCAGCGGCCGATAGTCCACAAACCGGATCTCATCCGTCTTCGTCGCATCGGCCCGCGACGGTTGAAACAGCCGGACGAATAACAGCCGCTCTTTATCCACCCAGAACTGCCGCGATTGCAGATCTCTCTTGTCCGCGCCCACCACGTAGATCGTCCGCCCCTGCCAGCTCTCTTCGTGAAATTTCCCGAGGTCGTATTTCTCCGCCGCGATAGTCTCTAACGTCGTCTCCGCCGATTGCTTGTAAACATCAAATCCGAGAACCAGCAACATATTCACCAGGGGACGCGACCTCACCTCCTTGCCCTGCTCAAAGATCGTCGCCTTACCGTCCACCATCAGATAACCCCGCCCATCCGCTGGAGGACCAATATCGATCCGCAGTTTCCCTGGCAGCAACGCCGCCTCGTACCACGTCTCCACTTTCGTTGTCGTATCGGGGTTGAAGGTTGTGCTTTTCTGGGTGAACGTCAGCGTGCCATACCACGAGGCCGCATAGCGATCATGCATTGCCCGCACCAGTTCCGCGGAATTCGTTACCTCTGCCCCGTGCAACCAGGTTTGTGCCAGCACCGCGCAAAGCACAGCTCGTCCTATCGCCGTCTTCATCGCTCTCTCCGTTAATATTTCAAACTGGATTTTCGAAACGAACCCTGCCCCGGCTAGACGCCCGCCGATCAAACTCCTTGCGTCATCCCGTCGACTTGAGCCTGAAGGAGATCGCCAGCCCGGCGGGGTGGTGTCGATTCTGGTGCCCTTCCGTCTGCTAAGAACCCATCTTTTCAATACCTTACCTGAGAAACCGGCTCACCGCTCAATGCGCCATCCCCCCACTAAACCTCAATTTTCGCCCTTTCATTGCCGAACTGATGCCAATGCTTCAGTCCCCTCAATAGGATAACGGTAGAAGCAGTGTAGGCCGGAACGGGTTCCGGCCGTGTGCTCCAGGTTCAACCCAGGGACAGCAAACGCGGGCTCGAGCGCCTTCGCGTTCAACCCTGGAAATCCAAAGAGCCCGGTCCTGAAACCCGAAAGCGTAGGACAAAACGCGAGAGCCCAAGGCCGAAAGCCAGAAGCCCGCACTCGAAAGCGAGAGCATGATGCATAAACCTGTGAAGTACGTGGAGAAAGCCGTCACCGTAGCCGCAACAGGAGTCTGGGCCGTCTTCGAACGCCTGAACCGCATCAAGCCCAATCCGTCGCCCACTCCCAAGTGGTCCGACAAGCCGCTGCTCAAGTCCTACGAGAAGTCGAAGCCGCCCCTGGGCTGGCCCCGCACCACCGACTCCCTCTGCCCGAAGTGCGTGCCCGAAATCCGTCAGCAGATTCTGGACGGCGAACTGCCCCACGAGATCCTGCTCAACGAGAAGATCGGTGAGATCAAGGCCACCATCATCGAGCGCGACGGCAAGATCCTTATGGTGAAGGATTGCCCGAAGCACGGCCACTTCGAAGACGTTATGTCGATTGACCCCGATTTCTCGCGCCACCTCGAGGACGTCTTCCCCGGCCGCGACATTCGCGCGCACAACGACGAGAAGCTGCACAACCACGGCTCCTCCACCGTGAAATACGGCCGCGGCTCCGTCCTCACCGTCGACCTGACCAACCGCTGCAACATGATGTGCGACCCCTGCTTCATGGACGCAAACCAGGTTGGCTTCGTTCACGAACTAAGCTGGGAAGACATCAAGACTGTTCTCGACAACGCCGTCACCATCAAGCCGCGCCGGCAGATGTCGGTGCAGTTCTCCGGTGGCGAGCCGACGCTGTCGCCCTACTTCCTCGACGCGATCCGTTACGCTCGCAAAGTCGGTTACAACTCCGTGCAAGCCGCTACGAACGGAATTGAATTCGCCAAGAGCCTGGAGTTTGCGCAGCAAGCGGTTGAAGCTGGATTGCGCTACGCCTACCTGCAGTTTGACGGAATCGGCAACGCGGCCAACTCGCATCGCGCGGTTGGCAACCTGTTCGACGTGAAGCTGAAGGCCATCGACAACTTGCATGCCGCTGGTTGCGAGATCGTTCCCGTGGTCACGATCGTGAACGGAATCAACAACGAGCAGGTCGGACGCATCATCCAGTTCGCGCTCGACAATCCGAAGAAGATTGGCTTCCTCTCGTTCCAGCCGGTGAGCTTCACGGGCCGCGACGAAGCCGTCACCGACGAGCGCCGCCAGGCGCAGCGCTATACGCTGAGCCACCTGGCACACGACGTGAAGAATCAGACCGGCCTGGGCGAGCCCACCCGCGATTGGTTTCCCATTAGCTTCATGGGCACCTTCAGCGACTGGGCCGACGTAATGCACGCCAACGATGCCAACAACGACTGGGGCCAGCTCTCTTGCGGCTGCCATCCGAATTGCGGAACTGGCATGGCGGTGATGATCGACAAGGAAACGAAGGAAGCCGTTCCTGTCACAGCATTCTTGAAAGGCGACCAGCTCGCGAAGGACATCGCGAAGGTCAACGACGCGGCGCGCAGCAAGTTCTGGACCGGCGTGGGCATGGCGCTATGCCTGATGAAGAACTACGATCCGTTCCAGTCGCCGACGCATTTCAAGCTGATGGACCTGTTGCAGAAGTTCGATAAGAACTACAACGTCACCGGTCGCAACTACGGCAAAGTCGGTCCGGACCGCACCATCGACGACGTCATGAAGCGCCGCAAAGACCGCTGGAATTTCCTGTTCATCGCCGGCATGTGGTTCCAGGACCTCTTTAATTACGACTTCCGGCGCACCGAGCAGTGCATCATTCCTTACGCCACGCAGGAAGGCGAGATTTCCTTTTGCGCATACAACACAGGCGTGGGATGGCGCAACATCATCGAGAAGATGCACATGACGGCCACGCTCACCAAGTGGTACGAGGAGCATGGGCGGCATGAGATATTCGCCGGCGGCAAGAAAGTGAAGCTTGAGAACACAAGCCACTCGCTGGTGCTGAAAGACGAGATCGTCACCAACGAGGTGCAGCACGATCTCGACAACCTGGGCATCGCCAAGACCGCACGCGAAGAGAAGATCCGCGCCCGCGACCAGAAACAGAAAAACGACCCCGCCTACAACGCCCGCATGGCGGCGCTGTACCGCGAAGTCGTCCTGAAAGAAAAAACTCCAACCTCGGAAGGCGGCTTCATCCCGCTGAAGGCGCTCAAGAACACGAACAACGGTGGCATTGCCCCAGCCTCTATCGCTCCCGCACCGTCAACGCGTCCCGAACTCAGCGAGCCGGTCCTGGGAGACTAAAACTAAAATGATGGGTGCCCGCTCAAGCTTCGCTTGGGCGGGAGCTTCCAGAAGTTAGAAACAACTTGTAAGTCAGGGAAAGGCCGCCGCCAGGCGGCCTGTTTTTTCGGTGGATCTGTGGGAAATCATTCATTTCCTCCGAAACCTGTCATCCTGAGCCGCTAGGCGAACGCAGTCGAAGGACCCCCAGGGTGCTTCCAATGCCTCAGGCGTGTGATTCCTTTTCGCCACAACTCCGCGGATCAGCTTTCATCGTGACCGCTCAGGCGACAAAATCCAAAATCTGAATTCTGAACTCCAGGAATCTTGGCCTCACCCCTTCTCCTCACCCGTGCCTTCCGCACACAAATACTTTTCTTCCTCCACGACCGACCACGTCGTCCGCGACAAATCGGCGAACTCGGCAACATCCGCCGTCGCGGCCTCGCCCTCCGGCGCTGTCCACGCCGCCTCCATTGCATCCCAGTCTTCAAAGGAAAGCTCTACGATCGCGCTCCATCCCGGATGCTTCCTCTTCCCGTCTTCGACCACGTGATTCTGTTTGTATCTCCGCAACCCCGGAATCTTCAGCGCCATCGGCCCGTGCACCTCGCGCAGAAACCTATGAAACTCCTCCTCGCTCATCGCGGGTTTCTTGTAGAGCACGACCATGAACTTCAGCATCCCTGGCTCCTCTTTGCGCAGCACAACTCATAACTAATGCTTGCATTCCACGCGACGTCCTTTGCCATCCTGCGCGCCCTCAAGAACATGGCCCGATTATAAGCAGACATTTCCGTTGATGACGCCTGTGGGGTATTGTGTCTTCTCTTCAAATCGACGTTTCTCGCGTCCAATGTTTTGCTGATATACGAGCGAAGGTGGGGACAGCGGGATACTGGGGCAGGGCGAATTCTGATTCCCAAAGATTGAGACTTAACACCTAAGACCTGAAACCTACGGACCTGCCACCTGAAACCCGCTGGTTAATTGCCGCCGCGGTCTATGGGTAGTATGTTTGGACCGGCGTCTCCAATTCACGCGAGGATTCAAGCATGGCATTCCGCAGTATCGCTGCCGCCGTCTTAGTGTGTCTGGCAATGCAAGCTGCCCGGGCCCAGGACCCCACGAAAGTCGAACCCACGCACTACAAACTCGATTTTGAAAACGATCGCGTCCAGGTTGTTTCCGTGCATTACGGCCCGCACGAAAAGTCCGCCATGCACGAGCATCCCGGAGGCGTTGTTGTGGTCATCACCGCCGGCCATCTCAAGTTCACCGACGAGAACGGCAAAGTCACCGAGGTCTTCGCCAAGCCCGGCGAAGCCCGCTGGTTCGCCCCCTTCAAGCATCGGGTCGAGAACGTCGGTGACACTTCCTACAACGCGGTCTATGTGGGGATTAAAGGGAAGAAAGAAGTCATCTCCGAGGACGAAACTACGCCTCTCGATCCAGAAACCTTGAAAATCCTTGCGAAGTATCTATCTGGAGCCAGTACCCAGCCCAAATAAATAATGTTTCGGCGGATGGCCGTTCAACAATGCCAGGCACCTGCCGTTAGCGAAGTACGTGAAGCGCGTGGTTCACGCATTCTTGCAACGGAGCGTCCGTATCGATCACGGTCTTCGGCAACGTAATCGGTTCGAACCGGGCTCTGACGTCCAGGTAAAGTTGGAACGTGCGGTTCTCGGCGGGATGTTCTCCCGAAGCCTCCTGTGACTCGATTCGCGCGCGGGCCGTCGCCGCGGAGCACACACATTCCAGAATATGCCAAGGTTGGCGGAGTTGGTTTGCGGCTGCGACAACCTGGTCGATCTGGTAGCTGCGGGAAAATGTTCGGCCGTCGAGAAAGACTGCACGGTGCGGGTCGTTGTTCAGGAGCCAGCCGGCGGCGTCGAGCATCACACGCATCACGAAGTCATCTTGCGTGGCGGAGTAATCGACATGTTGCCGACCGAAGAGCACCTGCCGGATCTTGTCCTTGCTCAGAACCGATCCGCCCATACGGGCGGCTAGGGCTTCCGCTAAGGCAGATTTCCCGGTGCCCGGAAGGCCGGCCATCAGGACGATCATGATTTATTTCGCTGGCTACTTCTGGCTGAGTTCTTCGAAGGGCTGGTTTTCCCAGTGTGAGACGTCCTGGGTCTGACGCCAGCTCGCGTACCGCTCCGATACCATCACGTGGAATACCCACTGCCGCCGCTCTTCTTCCGGTTCCACTAATCCAAGGGCGCGAAGATAGAACAGGTACCGCTCGACGAAGTGAATCTGCTGCTTCGACATGCCACGCCGTTGCAGGTCGAGTGTTAGGCCGGCGAGATGAGAGGAGGCCGTATCGCCATCAGCCGGAGCAGCATTGCGATTGTGGCGGCGCAGCTTTTTCTGCACCTTTACCGTGCGAACCGCGGAGTTTACCTGAATCTGGTCGTGGAATTCGCGATAGTACGCCTGGCTCAGGTCTTCAACGAAGTCGCGGGTCCAGGGGCGGCAGAAACGGCGGTTGGCATCGAGCCGCGGATCAATTCGCAGCGTCATCCCCGTGCGAATCGGCACCAGGGCCTGGCTGGCTTCCAGCGCTTCCAGTTCGTCGTCGTCTTGAATCCGTGGCAGCTCGAGGCGGTCGATTTCTTCATTCTGACGCAGCAGCGACTCGTGCGAAGGCCGGAACATCGGATTCCAGCGAACATGTCGGCTGTGGTGCTTGCTGGTCTTGTGAGAAGCCGTAGTGGTGTGCCGAGTCGTGTAGCTGTGCAGGCCGAACGCCTGACCGCCTACCAACGCCGCTACTAATACTAGCCAGAGATTAGATCGCCCAGTTTTCATTCGCACGAAGCGGCCTCGAACCGTCGGGGAGAGGCTCCAGTGGCCCAGAGCAGAATGCTAGTCTACCCTAGCTGTCAAGAAAGCCAAGTACAAAGCTTACTTTTGACCGTTACTTAGGGGTGGATATCGGTAATCGGAGGGCTGATTACTTCGCTAACCGATTGGTTTTTCGTGAAACCAAAGTAACGCGGATGCCGCGCTGGGCTTGGGTTCCAGGGTGATTCTGTTTTGGCGGCGTGCGTGCCCGCCGCTACTATAGCGGATAACAGTGCGCCCCACACGTTCACTTTCGGAACAAATCGCCGAGCGCCTGCTTCATCACGTCGCCCCCGACTTCGGCAATCGAAGTGGTGAGCGGGATGTCTTTCGGACAGACCTCCACGCAATTCTGCGCGTAGCCGCACTCCTGAATTCCGCCGTCGCCCATCAGTGCCGCCAACCGGTCGCGCTTGAGGCCCTGGCCGGTGGGATGCGCGTTAAACAAGCGCACTTGCGAAATGGTGGCGGCTCCCACAAAACCCGTTGCCTCGTCAAACTGCGGACACGCCTCCATGCAGCAGCAGCAGGAAATGCAGCGCGAAAGCGGATACATCTGCTCCTGCTCTTCGGGCGAGACCCGTGGCCCCGGCCCCAGGTCGTAGCTGCCGTCCACCGGCACCCAGGCTTTGACCGCTTTCAGATTTTCAAAGATCACACTGCGGTCGGTGGCGAGATCGCGCACGACCGGGAACTTAGAGAACGGCTCGAGCCGAATCGGTTGTTCCAGATTATCGAGCAGGGCAGAGCAAGCCATGCGCGCCCGGCCGTTGATCAGCATGGCGCACGAGCCGCACACCTCTTCGAGACAATTCGAATCGTAGGTGATCGGCGTGGTTTTCTTGCCCTCGCGTGTCACCGGGCTGGCGGCTATCTCCATAAGCGCGGAGATCACGTTCCGACCCGGCTTGTAGGGAAGTTCGAACTCGTCCCAGTAGGGCTTCGAGGTGGGAGTATCTTGACGCTTGATTTTGATGATGACGGGATTAGCCATTTAGCTCTTAGCCTTTAGCTGGTGGTTCCACTATGGGGATCAGGAACGTCTTCTATCGGAGGGGACCACGGATCTTCGTGACGTTTCTTCCAGTATGTCCAAACGCCGACAACGAAAACCAGTACCCAGCCTAGCGTCTCCCAATCCGCGTTGCCCTTACGCAAAGCTTCGACTGTTCCGGCTCCGATGCCGAGGGCGGCCCACAGAGCTTCTTTTAGACCTTTACGGCGCTCTGTGATCCTTCGCGATGGAACTTCCTCGAACATAATGCTTGTGCCTCGCTCTATTTCGCCACGTCGTACTTCCTCGGGCGCGGTGGAATCAGCGAAATATCCACCGGCTCGAATTCAAACTTCGGCTCATCGGCATCCGGAGCGAATGTTGCTTTCGTCGTTTTCAACCAGTTCTTGTCGTCGCGATCGGGGAAGTCGGGCTTGTAGTGCGCCCCGCGAGATTCATCCCGCATGGCGGCGCCCTGGGCAATCACGCGTGACAACTGCAACATGTTATAGAGTTGGCGCGTAAAGGCCACGGTCGTATTCGCCCACTGACTGCGATCGCTCAGGTTGATCTTCTGCATGCGCTCGAGCAGTTCCACCAGCTTCGCGTCCGTCTCCTTCAGGCTCTTGTTGTAGCGGATGACCGTGCAGTTCTTGGTCATCTCCTCGCCCAGTTCCTTCCATATCTGGAAAGGATTCTCCGATCCATCCGCCTTCATTAGGCCATCATTGACTTCCTGCTGCCGCTTTCGCTCGTTTTCGAAAAAGCCATTGCTGTCGGATTTCTGCAATCCGCGCGCGTATTGGACGGCAGCCGGCCCGGCAATGAAACCTCCCCAGATGCACGAGACCAGCGAATTCGCGCCCAGGCGGTTCGCACCGTGGTACTGATACTCACTTTCCCCGGCGGAATAGATGCCCGGGATGTTCGTTGCCTGCTTGAAATCGACCCACAGGCCCCCCATGGTGTAGTGCATGCCAGGGAAAATCTTCATGGGCGTATCGCGGGGATCGTCGCCTACGAATTTTTCGTAAATCTCGAGGATGCCTTCCAGCTTCTTGTCAAGAATCTTGCGGTCGATGTGCGTCAGGTCGAGATAGACCATCGGCTTGCCATCGATGCCGAGGTTGTATTCGTAAACGACCTTGAAAATCGCGCGCGTGGCTACATCCCGCGGGACGAGGTTCCCATATTTCGGATACCACTCCTCGAGAAAGTACCAGCGTTCGCTCTCCGGTATGCTCTTGGGATTGCGCTTGTCGCCTTGCGTCTTTGGTACCCAGACGCGGCCCCCTTCGCCGCGTGCCGATTCGGACATGAGGCGCAGCTTGTCCTCGCCCGGAATTGACGTCGGGTGCACCTGGATGAACTCGCCATTGGCGTAGTAGCAGCCCTGCTGGTAGAGCGCCGACTGCGCCGACCCCGTGCAGACCACCGAGTTCGTCGACTTGCCGAAAATGGCGCCGATTCCACCCGTTGCAATGATGATGGCATCCGCCGGGAAAGTGCGGATCACCATGCTGCGCAGGTCCATCGCGCAGATACCGCGGCAAACGCGGTTGCCGTCGAGCACAGCCGAGAGAAATTCCCAGTGCTCGAACTTCTTCACCTTGCCTTCGGACTCGTAGCGGCGCACCTGCTCATCGAGCGCATAAAGCAGCTGCTGGCCGGTGGTGGCACCGGCAAACGCGGTTCGGTTGTAAAGCGTACCCCCAAATCGGCGGAAGTCCAGTAGTCCTTCCGGAGTGCGGTTGAAGGGAACGCCCATGCGATCGAGCAGGTCGATGATCCCGGGCGCCGCATCGCACATGGCCTTCACTGGAGGTTGGTTGGCCAGGAAGTCGCCGCCATAGATAGTGTCGTCGAAATGCTGCCAGGTGGAGTCGCCTTCACCCTTCAGATTCTTGGCCGCGTTGATTCCGCCTTGCGCGCACACCGAATGCGAGCGCTTCACCGGAACGATCGAAAACAGATCGACGTGGCCGCCCATCTCGGCGATTTTGATCACCGCCGAAAGACCCGCGAGTCCGCCACCGATGACAATAATTTTCGGAGCTGCTGCCATGATTTCCTTTTACCGGACTTGCGTAAAATTGCGATCGTTACTCGTGCCCGACTCAAACGGCTGCTGCGATCGCGACCGGAACGAAGCCAGGCTTGCCAATCCCACGCCCGACAGCACAAAGAAGAACGCCAGGCAGAGTGCCAGGAATCGTTTCTGCGCCTTGTCGCCAACCACAATGCCCCACTTTGCGCAGAATAACCAAATCCCGTAAGCGAAGTGCCAGGAAGCGGCAATCAATCCGACCACGTAAAACAGAAACAATGGGGTTTGGAACACTTCATGTTGCACTTTGCCGAAGGAGAGACTGGGGTCGGCGTGCAAGTCGGCGCCCAGAAACCGCATCGTGTATACGTGCCACACGATGTAGATGAAGGCAATCCCGCCCGTCCACCGTTGCACCGTATACATCCAATTGCCGCTCCACGGATATTCCAGCGTGTTCCCGTCGCTACGGTACCAGATGTAGAACCCATAGAGCGCGTGGTAGGCAATCGGTAGCCAGATCCCGAACAACTCCAGAAAAAAGACCAGCGGCAGGTTGGCCAAAAAGGTGACCTGGCGCGCGTATGCCGCAGGCCCGTTCTGGCCAACGGCAGTCGAATTTGAAATCAGGATGTGTTCGAACAGAAAGGCGCCGACGGGAATGATGCCGGTCAGCGAATGCAGACGGCGCAGCAGGAACGACGTTCCCTGTCCCGCGCGCAGCGGTGCAACTCCACCCTTTAAACTGACCGGAGCCGCTGGACTGGCGGTTGTCGCCACGATGACCGCTCCTTATAACTTCGGATATGACAAGCGAACCTTTTATTATCTTGGTGGCGGCAACGGGAAGTCAAGAAACTCAAAGATGCGGAGCTGTTGATCCACCTTGGTCTTCTTTCAGTCCAATCGCGCCACGAAATAATCTTTCGGGCTCAGTCGGAAGCCAGAACAGAACTTGTCTCGCTCCATCGGAGAAATTCGCGAAACGCCGCGCCACGATGGCTGTATCTGGCCTTCTCTTCCGGACTGAGCTCCGCAAAAGTCTTTGCAATCGGTGGAAAGTAAAACATCGGGTCGTACCCGAAGCCCCCGCTGCCCCGGAGATGATCGAGGATCCTGCCTTCCGCCACGCCGCGAAACGTCGCCAGCGTCTTGCCGGCGCGGGCAGCGGCAATCACGCAAACGAACCGCCCGGTCCGCTTTTCCGGGGGTACACCGCTCAGTTCACGTAACACCCGCTCGTTGTTGGCATCGTCGTCCGTATTGTTGTCGGCCTTGTGTGGTTCCTCCGCAGCATAGCGCGCGGAATGAACTCCTGGAGCTCCGCCTAAGGCATCCACTTCCAGGCCCGAATCGTCAGCCAGCACCACTTCGCCCGGAACTGCCAGACTGTATTGTTCCGCTTTCTTGCGCGCATTGTCCTCGAAGGTCAGGCCATCCTCCACCACAGCCGGTAGGGAACTGAAGCTTGGAATTGCAGACACCGCGACGCCATGTCCGGCCGCCGCGCCCGCGAAATCACGCAGCTTGCCCGAATTTGACGTGGCGATAAGAACCCGCTTCATCGACAAAGTCTCATGCTGCGCTTCCGACCGGTGCCCGCTGACTCAAATCGGCTGGCGACGCCAGCGCCTCTCATAAGCTACCCAGCCAATAAGGCAAACGACAGTTACCACAGACACCCATCCGCCCACCACGCGATCCCAGGTTCGCACGAATCGCACCCGCACTTCGCTGATCCCGGTGTCCAGCGGCACCACGATCTCGCCAGTCTTCGGCTGCGACATTGCAGAAATCGGAAGACCGTTCACTTCGACGCGCCACGCCGGATAGTTGAAGAGCCGCAACTTCAGCTTCTCCGGCCGTGGGACTTCAGCAGTAAATCGTTTGTATTCCGGTGCCCAGGCAAGGATCCGGATGTTGGCCGAGCCCCGACCCACGACCGCAACTTTCGGCACGCTTTTGTTGATCTTCTCAGGGTCAGCATCGGTGGGAACGTATTCGTCGGTTCCTTCGTAGCCATCCCCATCTTCGATAAAGTCATGCATTTCCTGAATGTCGGCGGCCGTATCCCACCAGGGGGGCTGGACTCGGCGCCACACGAGGATGACAACCCCCAGCATCACAACACACAAAACGATCCGCCTAGTCCAGCTGCCGAAGGCGATTGTCGCGAGTAATGCGAAGCCTACATTGAGGCACAACAGCCATCGCCAGGGAAACTGGACAAAACGGAGTTCCGGAAGACTCCACAACCATATTGAAACGGGGACCAGCAGCAACGCCGATGCACCCACCCATCCGCACAAGACTGTCCAGGGCACGCGGTTTTGCTGGCGCCACCTGCGCGAAAAATAAAGAGCCAGCGCAGTCACGATCAGCTGCGTCGTTCCCACGATCGAAATCAGCAGATTGAATCGATCGTGATCTGCATCGCCGGTGTGAGCAAACAGAAAATTATCCTGCGGCCGAAATCCTTGAGACAGTGCATCGCCCACCCGAATCCAGCTTTGTTCGTAAACTGCCGGGATCAGGTAAAAGCCCGCAAGGGCCACGCCCACCCCAACCGCGGCTGCGCCGTACCAGAGCATGCCCAGCCGGCGTCGCTGGATGGCTACAATCCCGCAGAGTAGCGCCAGGGAATACGTCACCATCACGGCCGACGGAACGTTAATCAGCCACGCTGCCCCCACGACCACACCAAGCGGCACGACCGCCCTCCATCGATCGTCAAGAGCACGGAACACGAACAGCAAAAGTAAGGGAAACAAACACCCGGCAAGCAATTCGGCCAGCGCGCTTCGCCAGTACACAATCACGAGATAGTAAGGATTGGCCGCATACAGGGCGGCGGCGAAAATCGCATTCTTGCGTTCGAGCCAGGTGCGCGCCAGCAGAAACATTGAAAAACCGGATGCACTCAACGCAGCCCACGCGAAAACACCAGAAGCCATTTTCCACGGCAGCAGCGCACCCAGGATCGCGCCGAGATTCCACGACACTGGCGGATAAAACAGAAAACGTGCCTCCCCGTACGTCCAGTGCGCCCATGCCGCCCAGCGCGGGAACCAGATACCTTGTTTCCACTGGGCCACCGCTTCCATCCAGGACAACATGTGAAACTCAAAATCGTGGCCCGAGGGATTCCCCAGAAGCAAACAAGGAAGGATGACCACAAACGCCGTACCCATCACCACCACTGCTGGAATAGGGAAGAGTGGCGGCAAAGTACGGCTTAACAGACTCTCGCCCATCGATACTGCCTGCTCTGGAAGTTGAGTGCTCAGGGCGACTCCAGCTCCTGGTTGATCGGTCAGCGGTTCCAATGTATCAGTGCGTTTGTTGAGATGCACCCTTGTCGACACGTAGCGGCTGTCCCGTCACTTCCAAGTGTTGGGTATACTCAGGCCATCCGCTCAAAAGAGGAGCCGTTTTCATGAGACGTGGCGCACTTGCGTTCTGCTGGATTTGCATTGCGATTTTCGCGGTCACAAGCCTCCCGATGTGCTGGGGACAGGCCATCGGCGTCGATCAGATCTTTGCGCCTCTCGAGCATTGGAAGGATCTCGTCATCGCAGGAGACGCGTCTGGGCTAAAGCTTCTCTACAGCAGCACCCCTGTGGCTCACATCCGAACCGTTTCCCGGGAAGTCGACGCTGACGCCGACGTTCACTTCTGGACCGGCGTCAAAGCGAAGAGCATCAAATTGGACATTCTGCAGAATGTGAGCCCGCAGCCGGGGAGCCAGCAGATCACGTTCCAAGCGGAAATCCGTTCCGCTGCGGCTACGCCGGAGTTGACTGTATACATCACCGAATCGCAATTGTGGCAACAGCAGAACCAGGAGTGGCACCTCGTCGCCGCCCAACGTTCCGACCCGAGTCGCTTGCAGCAACCCTCCGAGCGAAAGGATATCTACGATGCCCACGCCGATGCCCACTCAGAAATCAAAGAAGCCCTGAAGAAGGCGACCGCCGCGAATAAACGCGTTCTAGTGATCTTCGGCGCAAACTGGTGTTACGACTGCCACGTTCTCGACCTGGCGTTTACCCGTCCCGACATCGCGCCGGTTCTGAAAGCCAGCTACGTTGTGGTCCATGTGGATGTCGGACAGGGCGAGAAGAATCAGGACCTGATGCAGCAGTATGACGTCCCCATGGAGCGCGGCATCCCGGCCGCTGCCGTCCTTGATTCCAGCGGCAAGCTCCTCGTCAGCCAGAAGAAAGGGGAGTTTGAAAAAGCGCGCGAGCTGGGCCCGGATGACCTGCTGGCTTTTCTGAACAAATGGAAGCCCAAAGCGTGATGTGATGACTCGCCCTTAGGCTCGCACACAAACCGACAGATCCGTGAAACGCTTCACCCGTGATTCAGCCTCGCACCGTAAGCACCGGGCAATGGGCGTGGCATACCACCTCGTAGGCGATCGCCCAAGGCAAATGCGACGAGGCGCGCGGCGCCCGTTTATGCACTCCCATCACAATCAGATCGGCCGATACCGCCTCGGCGGCACGCAGAATCCCTTCCGCGGGAAATTCAAAGCTCACCACCGTCTCAGGACGGCACCAGTCGGCGGCATCCGGGGGAATCAGCTCCTCCAACCACTTTCTTGTATTTCCAGAAGCCCAGACCTGGTGTTGCATGGGGACCAGCGGTATCACGTGCAATAACGTCAGCCTGGCCTGATTCTCTTCCGCTAACGAGAGCGCGAAGGGAAGCGCGTGCAGCGATCCCGCCGAGAAATCGGTCGCAAACACGATGTCCTTGAACGTGGCCAGACCGTCGGAGGCGAGATTGACTTTTGGCCCCACGGTCAGCACGGGACAACTGGCCTGGCGGAAGATTTGTTCCGCTCCCGAACCCAGAACCAGTTTCTTCAGCCCATGC
>Ga0307478_10001214_pt1 | contig 22983 bp, 20 predicted proteins | sample atmos_gasesECM4C_2_FD_203713 | JGI IMG/M metagenome (GOLD analysis project Ga0307478, IMG submission 203713) | Hardwood forest soil microbial communities from Morgan-Monroe State Forest, Indiana, United States - atmos_gasesECM4C_05 | ecosystem: Environmental > Terrestrial > Soil > Temperate... | reverse complement strand
GACAATTCCTGCTGCGGAAGCGCAAAATCGACATAAACCGGATCCAGCGCCGTCAACGCGACCACTTGTTGGCCGGCGTTGATCATCTGGCCGACGTTTACCTGTCGAATGCCTAACTGACCGTCGAATGGAGCGAGCACCTGCTTCTTGCGCATGATCGCGTTGATGTTGTCCACCGTGCCCTGCTTTTGGCCAAACAGAGATTCGGCGGCATCGAGCTCCTGCTTTGAGACGACTTTTCCACGGGCGAGGTCACGGGTCCGCTCGAGGTTTGCGCGGGCCAGTTCCAGATCGGACTGGGCATTCTTTAAAAGGCCTTCCTCGGCTGACGTATCGAGCTTCACAAGAAGCTCGCCCTTTTTGGCAACGCCGCCGTTTTGGAATGCAACGTTCGCAACGACTCCGCCGAGCTCAGTCGAAACAATCGTGCCCTGAACTGCCGAGATCGATCCTACCGCGCTGAGCGTGGGTGCCCAATCCTCGGCTTTCACCACCGCGCTCGAGACCGCTGTCGCCGGCATCGCGAACGGCGTCGACATCATCTTTCTGACCTGGAGTGCCTTGATTCCAAACAGGAGGACAATGGCTCCAATCAGGCCGAAGACCGCCAGAACAACAGGTTTGCGGGTGAATCTCAACTTTGCGCTGGTGCGAACGGTTTTGGCCACGTCATGCATAAGCTGGTTCGCTTTCCGTTTTGAACAACAAGCGCCAGAGCCGGCGCGTGACTTCGAGTTGCCGCGTGCGCCGTTCCGCCTCGGTCATCTCCTGCGGCTGGAGTACGTCGCGCATCAGCATTCCCCGGGCGACGGCAAAGATCAGCTCGGAGAGCTCGTGAGGTTTCAAACCGTGCGTCGCGTTCTCCTTTGCCTCGGGCGAGCGTGCGATCAAATCCGTCACGCCCTCCATCGACGTCTCCAAGACATCCCGAACCAAATCGGCGATCTGCGGATTGCGGGAGGCTTCAGCGTAAAGGTCGACTACGAAAGCCGACAGAACCTTGGGCGAATTCTCGGAGCAATGCGCCGTGAACAAAATCTCAAGTGACTCCAGAAGACTCGGCGCTTGCCGGGCGCGTTCGAGGAGGTCATGGATCTCACTCTTATGCCGGTCGGCCATGTCGGAAATCACGGCCTCCTTGTTGGCGAAATAGCGATAGATCAGCCCGACGCTGATCCCGGCTTCGGCGCTGATATCGTGCATGCTGGCCTGGTGGAAACCGCGCTTTGCGAAGCAAACCATGGCGGCCTCGAGGATCTGGGCGCGGCGATCGACAAGCGAGGGTTCTACTGGGACTTGTGGCATGAGGAGAACGGTGAATGAACGTTCATTCATTGTCAAATCGGCTTGTTTTATTTTGTCATCCCGATGACATTGTTTACGAAAGCGGATAACTCACGAACCTCCTTGAATCTTGACGAGCTTCCTTCGCAATGGCCTGCTCAACCGCGTGACGGCTCCTCCAAAAAAGGAACTCGCTTTCGATCCACACATCGTCGCCCACTTTCATCCCTCGCGTCGCTACCTCATCGGCGTCTCGGGCGGCCGTGACTCGGTGGCGCTCTTGGATCAGCTCACGAACCTTGGATACCGGCGTCTCGTTGTTTGCCATCTCGATCATCAGTTACGCGGGCGAGCGAGCAAGGCCGATGCGCAGTTCGTCAAACGGCTCGCCGCGAAGTTGAATGCGGAATGCGAGCTGGACCGGACTGACGTGGCGGAACTCGCTCGCCGGACCAAACACTCCGTTGAGACCGCGGGGCGAATGGCGCGCTATCAATTTTTCGCGCGGGTCGCGCGGCGTCGCCGTTGTCGCACTATTTTTCTCGGGCATCACGCCGATGATCTGGTGGAGACTTTTCTCATCAACTTGTTTCGTGGCAGCGGACCGACCGGCTTCGGCGGTATTCGGCAGGTCGCACGGCAAACGGTGGACGGCGTGGAACTCGAAGTGGTCCGTCCTTTACTCAACGTCTGGCGCGTCGAGATCGATGCCTACGTTGCCGCGCATCGCCTGAAGTTTCGTGACGATGCGACGAACCAAACTTTCGGCGCGCTGCGCAACCGGATGCGGCGCCGGATCATTCCTTACATCGAAAAACAACTGGGCCGCAAAGTACGCGCCTCTCTCTGGCGAGCAGCCGTCATCGCGGCCGACGAAGCGGAATGGCTGACGGGATTGCTTGATTCGGAAAAAACGAAAGCGGGCGAGCTGGCGGTGAAAGAGCTGCGCGAGCAGCCGCGCGCGTTGCAACGGCGAACCATTCATCGTTGGCTGCAATCGCGCGATGTCCCCGATCTCAATTTCGAAACGATCGAGCGGGTGCGCGCGTTGCTCGATCCGAACGCGCGGCAAGCCAGGACGAATCTGCCCCACGATTTGCACGCTCGCCGGCGCGCCGGGAAAATCTTCATCGAGTAACTCGCCTGGAGCAGCCGCCCTGTGGGCGGCTCGGGATCGGCGTTGAATTCAAGCTCCCCTCTCGACGCTTCGCACAGCGAAGCGGCTACAGAAGAGGCCGCAATCTGTGTTTCATCCGAGTTTATCCGCGGCTAAAGTCTGGCTCCCATGAGTTCCGACATTCGCGTCCGCTTCGCCCCATCGCCCACCGGTTATCTCCACATCGGCGGCGCCCGCACCGCTTTGTTTAACTGGCTTCACGCGAAACATACCTGCGGCGCTCTGGTTTTGCGCATCGAAGACACCGATCGCGCGCGGAACACGGCGGAAGCCGCCCGGGCCATTTACGACGGACTGCGCTGGCTGGGGCTCGATTGGGATGAAGGCCCGGAAGCCGGCGGCAATTTCGGCCCGTATTTTCAAAGCGAGCGCGAGGAGGTTTACCGAAGTTATCTCGACCGGCTCCGCGCGGCCGATCGCGTTTACGACGATGAAGGCTCGGTCCGCTTCCGGTTCGCCCGCGAAAAGGTCGTCGTCGACGACGTCATCTGTGGCCACATTGAATTCGACCTAACGAGTCCAGAGACGAATCCGGACATGACGATCCGCCGAGGGGATGGCTCCTGGATCTTTCATTTCGTGAACGTGGTGGACGACATCGAGATGAAAATTTCCGATGTCATTCGCGGCGAGGACCATCTTTCGAATACGCCGAAGCACGTGCAGCTCTACCGCGCCCTCGGCGCCACGCCGCCGCGGTTCGCCCACATCCCGCTCATTCTCAATCGTGACGGCTCGAAGATGAGTAAACGCGATCAGGGCGCGAGCCTGAACACCTACATCGAGAACGGGTATCTGCCCGAAGCGGTCCGGAATTATCTTTGTCTGCTCGGCTGGTCACCGAAGGACAACCGCGAAAAACTTGATCTCGCCGAAGTCGTTCAACTCTTCGAGTTGGCGAAAGTTCATCGCAAGAACGCGGCGTTCGATCTCGACAAATGCACCTGGCTCAACGGCGAATACGTCCGCGAATTGAGCGACGAGCGGTTTCAAGAGATGGGGCGGCACGCTTTGGAAAAAGCCGGGATCGATCTCTCAAAATTTTTGCCGGACTACGTCCACGCCGCGCTCGAGACCTGCAAGGGCAAATTCCGAACCTTCAGCGAGCTGCCGGCCTACGGGGGATTCTATTTTCGAGAAAACTTTGAGTACAACGCCGAGGGCGTCGCCAAACATTTCGTGCCGGCAAACAAGCCGCTGCTGATCGCCGTTCGCGAAGCGTTTGCCGCGCTCGACAAGTTCGATGCGGCCAGTCTGGAGGCTGCCCTAAAGGCGACGGCTGCGAGTCTCGCTGTGAAAGTGGGCGCGCTGGTTCACCCGACGCGTCTCGCGGTTACCGGCAGCAACGCCGGCCCGAGCCTTTATCACCTGCTCGAAATCCTCGGCAAAGAAAAAGTCCTCGCTCGTCTCGATCGCGCACTGGCGATGTTTTAGTTCCTATCGTTTTTTCGTTTCTTTCGCCCACGTGTCTTTCAACGTGATCGTGCGATTGAAGACCAGGTGGCCTGGATTGGAATCCGGATCGAGCGCGAAATAGCCGAGGCGCTCGAATTGATAGCGCACCTTCGGATCGGCTTCTTTCAGCGACGGTTCGCATTTCGCGTTCACGACTTCCAACGAATTTGGGTTCAGGAACGATTTGAAATCGCCGTCGGCATCGGGCTCGGGAACGGTGAAGAGCCGGTCATACAAACGGACTTCGGCATCCATAGCCTGCGGGGCGCTGACCCAGTGGATCGTTCCCTTGATCTTGCGGCTGGAGGTCGCGCCGCCGGACTTGCTCTCGAGATCGGCTGAGCAGCGCAATTCCACCACATCGCCATCCGCATTTTTCACCACCTCATCGCACTTGATGATGTAAGCGTATTTGAGACGCACTTCGCCGCCCGGCTTCAGACGGAAATATTTCGGCGGCGGCGCCTCCGTGAAATCGGCGACGTCGATGAAGAGCTCGCGGCTGAATGGGATCTTGCGCGAACCGGCACTCGGATCTTCCGGATTGTTCACTGCATCCAGCTCTTCAACCCGACCTTCCGGGTAATTGGTAATCACGACCTTCAGCGGCCGAAGCACCGCCAAGCGGCGAGGAGCCGTGCGATTGAACTCCTCGCGCACCGCATGCTCGAGCAATGCCATCTCGTTCAAGCTCGGATATTTCGTTATCCCAATGTTGTAAGCGAAGGCCCGGAGCGCGCTTGCGGTTACGCCGCGCCGTCGCAACCCGGAAATCGTGAGCATGCGCGGATCGTCCCATCCATTAACCAGCCCATCCTCGACGAGCTGGATGAGCTTGCGTTTGCTCATGACGGAGTAGGTCAGGTTCAAGCGGGCGAACTCGATCTGGCGCGGAAGCGGGGGCTTCAGCTCAAGGGAATTCAAAATCCATTCGTAGAGCGGCCGGTGCACCTCGAACTCCAGCGTGCAAAGCGAATGAGTGATGCCTTCGATGTAATCGCTGAGCGTGTGCGCCCAATCGTACATCGGATAAATGCGCCATTTGTTGCCGGTGTGATGATGTTCCGCGTGCCGAATGCGATAGAGGACGGGGTCGCGGAGCCAGACGTTGGCCGCCTGCATATCGATTTTCGCGCGCAAGGTTTTCGCGCCGTCGGGAAACTCGCCTGCTTTCATGCGCGCGAACAAATCCAGGTTCTCTTCGATCGGTCGATTTCGAGACGGGCTTTCCTTCCCGATGCGGCGATATTCGTCGGTCTGGTCCGGCGGCATCTCATCGACGTAGGCTTTGCCTTTGCGGACGAGATCGAGGGCGAACTCGTAGTGTTTATCGAAGTAATCCGAAGTGTAAAGTGGAGCGCCGCCCAGATTCTTGTCCGCCCAACCGCCGATCAGCCATCGGACATCGGCCATGATCGAATCGACGTACTCCGTCTCTTCCTTGGTCGGGTTCGTATCGTCCATCCGGATATTGCAGATGCCGCCGAACTCGTGGGCGATGCCGAAGTTCAGGCAGATCGACTTGGCGTGGCCAATGTGCAGGTAGCCGTTCGGCTCCGGTGGAAAGCGCGTCCGGATCTGCGCGTCCTTTCCCGTCTTCACCTGTTCCGCCACGATATCGCGAATGAAATCGGATGGCGCTGGCGCGGGCTCGCTCTGGTTCGGCGTGGTCATCTTCGTGCGCGACAGTAGCGATGAAGACGAGGCGCGACAAGGGATGCGCTTTCCTCGCTGCGCTCGCGAAAGTTAGAGGTCCCTCGATCCGGCAGCTGCCGGACTCGGGATGACAGGCTCTAAAATGTGCAGATTGGAAACCGGCGTTCCATGGATGAATATCTCTCAAACACCGTGAAAGAAGTTTACACGCTCGCCGACCTGGAGAACTTCGGCCGCAAGAAATTAAAACCGCCGATCCGCCTCGGCGTTCTTGGCCATCCCGTGGCGCACTCGCTCTCCCCCGAAATCCAAAACGCGGCCCTCGAAAGTTGCGGCTTCGCGATGCGCTACGCTCGTTTCGAAATTAACTCAGACGAATTGGCGCCTGCGCTCGAGTTTTTGCGCCAACTCGATTTCGTCGGCGTGAACCTGACCGTCCCGCACAAAATCGCGGCGCTTGGTCTCGTCGATGAGGCGGATGAAACCGCGCGCAAGCTCGGTGCCGTCAATACAATCAAGATCGGTCACGGAAAATTGCGCGGCTTCAATACGGACGGAAACGGATTCTCCCGTGCGATCCGCGACCAATTCTCGGTGGATCTGCGCGATCTGCGCATTCTGGTGCTTGGCGCGGGTGGCGCCGCGCGCGCGATCGCCTTGCAATGCGCGAAAGAAAACTGCGAGCGTCTCGTGATCGCGAATCGCGATCTGGAAAAAGCGAACCAACTCGTGGAAACCCTCCGCGGATTTTTTTCCGGCCCCCGGGTGCTGGGCCCGGTGGCGCGATTGCAGGCGATCGCTCCCGATGAAGGGGCGTTGCGTTTCCAAATTGCGAACACCGACCTGGTGGTGAATGCGACACCACTCGGCCTCAACCGCGCCGATGCCGCGCCGATCCCGGCGCGATTGTTGGCGCCGCACCTGATGGTGTACGACACGGTTTATTCGAGCGGGCCAACCGCATTCGTTTCCGCCGCGATCGACGCCGGGGCTCGCGCCGCGAACGGCCTGTCGATGTTGCTCCATCAGGGCGCGCTCGCGTTTGAAATTTGGTTCGACCGCGCGGCGCCGATCGAGGCGATGCGGAAGGCTCTCAGCGCTTAATTGTTTTCGCGCGCCATTTCGCTACTGCGCTTAGCCGCGGCTTCGACGGCGGCGATTAAACCTTCGGATGTTTTCAGTTTCTCCATCGCAGCGAGCCCGGCGGCTGTTGTGCCGCCAGGCGTGACTACCATTTTCCGTAACTCGTCCGGTGAAAGTTTGGTTTCCGTCGCGAGCTTGGCGGCGCCGAGAACAGTTTGCGTGGCAAGGGTTAGCGCCACGTCCCAGCCGAGTCCCATCTTTTCCCCGCCGCGCGCGAGTGCTTCGATCACGGTGTAAACAAACGCCGGGCCGCTCCCGGCCAGGGCAGTAACGGCATCGATTTGATCCTCGGTCACTTCTACGACGACGCCGACTGCGCTAAAAAGCTCGCGGGCGACAGAGAGTTCGTGATTGGTGGTTCGTCCGCCTTTGGCGAGCGCGGTGGCCGCGCGGCGGACCGTCGATGGCGTATTCGTCATCGCGCGCATGAAATGCGCGGCAGCGATTTTCTCCAGGTTCTGGATGCGGACCCCGGCCGCGAGCGAAATGACCAGTTTGCCCTCGAGTTGCGGCGCGATCTCGGCGAGGGCGGGCAACACCACCGCCGGTTTGACGCCGATCAAAATGATTCCGGCTTGCTCCGCGACCTCGGCGTTCGCCGTGGTTCCTGAAATTCCCAGCTCGTGTTCTAGAATTCGCCGCGCCGCCTCATTCGGTTCGCTCACCAGGATCGCGGACGGCGCGCAATATTTCGCGCGGACCAGGCCGCGCAGGACCGAGCCCGCCAGCTTGCCGCCACCGATGAAACCGAGGCGGTACGGACTGGGCAGCGAAGTTTGAGAATCCATCTGGTTGCCCCATATTAACCAATGGTAAGCGCTGGTGTAAATTTCGGTCTCGATCTGGCGGAGGAAATCGCGGAGCTAAAACGCGAGCGGAACGCCGTGATCCTCGCCCACAATTACCAGGTGCCGGAGCTCCAGGACATTGCCGATTACGTTGGCGATTCGTTAGGCCTGAGCTTCCAGGCAGCGCGGACCGACGCGGATGTCATCCTCTTTTGCGGCGTCCACTTCATGGCGGAGACGGCGAAGGTTCTTAATCCGACGAAGAAAGTTCTGCTGCCCGATCTCGACGCGGGCTGTTCGCTCTCGGAATCGTGTCCGCCGGAAAAGCTGAAGGCGTTTCTCGAAAAGCACGCTGACAAAAATTACTACGTCATTGCCTACATCAATTGCAGCGCCGGCGTGAAAGCGCTTTCCGACGTGATCTGCACGAGCGGCAACGCCGAAAAAATCGTGCGGAGCGCGCCGGCGAATCGAAACATCCTGTTCGTGCCGGACCAGAACCTCGGCGCGTGGGTCATGGAACGCACCGGCCGCAAAATGGATCTCTGGCAGGGGAATTGTTATATCCACGTCGAATTCACGGCGCGGAGCATCAATAAAATTCGCGAAGAGTTCCCGAACGCTCCCGTCGTCGCGCATCCGGAATGCACTTACGCCGTGCGCCTGCTGGCGGACGAAGTCTGCTCAACGGAGAAAATGGTCTCGTTTTGCCGGGAGTCGCCCGCGCGCGAAATCATCGTAGTGACCGAAGCGGGCATGCTGCACCGATTGAAGAAAGAAATTCCGGGCAAGCTTTTCATTCCGGGGCCGACCGAGAATTGTTTCTGCGGCGAGTGCCGGTTCATGAAGATGAACACGCTCGAGAAAGCGCACGCCGCCTTGTTGAACATGGAACCCGAGATCACGTTGCCCGAGCCCGTGCGGAAACGCGCTGAAGCGCCGATCCTGCGGATGCTGGAGCTAAGCAGAAAGTGATCAGTGGCCAGTGACCAGTGATCAGCTTTAGTTTTTCTGTCTGATCACTTGCCACTTGTCACTGATCACTTTTCCTCCTTCACTTCTGCGGCAATGCAGCGATCGACTCTTTGGCTAATGCTTGTCGTCTTGCTGCTCGGAATTCTCTTCCTGCGCGAGCCGCGCCTCGAGCGTTCCGAGGAGTTTTTTCTGCGCTGGCTCCTGAAAAATTCCGACCCGCATGGGCCGGCTGCGTCGCTCACGGTGGTCGATATTGGCCATGATAATCTGATGGAACGCGAGCCGGCGAAGGAGGGCGACGAAAATTCGCCGCATTCCGGGGCCAATGTCGTTTCGCCGATGGAGTTCGCGCTCTTTCTCCAGTCGGTCCTCGCATTTCAGCCGACGGTCGTCGCCTTCGAAAACATTTTGAAATGGCGCGACCCCGAGAAAGATCAGGAACAGGTTTTCATCGACCAGGCGATGCGAGTGCCGCGCCTTTTGCTCGCGGCGGAGCTAACGACAACGCCAGATCCCGATGCGCCGGGCCCGGAGATTCAGGGGTTCGCTCAGGTCACCGGCAGGCGCGGCGACCTCGTGGAATTCTCGGGAGTCGGCCGGCAGCCGAATGAGGAGATGCGGCTTATCGCCACCGCGGGGTTCGTGAATCTCCCCGACGAAATCTCGGATGGCATTCATGTGCCGCTCCTTTTTCGTTATCGCGGCGAAGTCATTCCATCGTTTGCGTTTGAAGCGATTCTTCTCTGGCTGCGCGTCACGCCGGGAGAGGTCTCGATCGACCTCGACTCGCACATTTCGCTGCCGCACGGCCGCAAAATCCCGATCCGCTCGGATGGTACGCTGCTCATTTCCCCGAACGCGAGCCGCAAAGCGCGCCACCTCGGGTTGGGCGATTTGCTCGTCGCCGCCCAGCAGCGCGACACCGGAAAAACTCCTGAGATGGATTTGCTCCGCGACCAGATTGTTCTCGCGCGCACGCCGGCGAACCCGCTCTCGCCGCCGGATGTTTTCGCCGCCACCATCGCCACGATTCAATCGAGCGCCTATGTCCGCCGCGTCAGTTGGATTTTCGATTGCGTCATTCTCTTGCTGGCCGCCGCGGTCGTCGGGAAACTGCGCGACATCCCGCGCGTCGATCTGGTGCTGGGCGCGATCGCTTTCACGGCGGCGTATTGCCTCGCCGCCCTGGCCATCGTTTCGCGCTGGCTTATCTGGCTGCCGGGTTGCCTCCCGCTCGGCGCAGTCTGGCTGCTGGTCGTGGTTTCCATCGTGATTCCGCATCGATATCGCGTGAGCCGGGACATCATTGCGATGTCGCCACCGATCCCGTGAGCGAAACGATCGACGAACAAATCACGCGGCTCCATCGCCACGGCGTGATCGACATGCACTTCGATCTGCCGATGGATTTGTACGACAAACGCGCGCGGCAAAATGTCCTCGCGACGGATTTCCTGGCGGACCTCGAAGCGGGGGACATCGGCGTCGCGGGCGTCGCGCTTTATCTTCACGATCGCTACCTGCCCGAGATGGGTTTGCGAATCGCGCTTGATCAAGTCGCGCGGCTCTACCTGGAAGTCGGCGAGTCGGACCGGTTCGCCATTTGTCGCACCTACCGGGAAATTTTGCAGGCGCGCGAGCAAAACAAAATAGCGCTGCTCATCACGATGGAAGGCGTCGAGCCGCTCGGCACCGACCTCGATCTTCTGCGCGTCTTTTACGAACTGGGGCTTCGCTCACTTTGCCTCACCCATGTTCGGCGCAACGCCGCCGGAGACGGCGGCCTCTTTGCCGCCAGCGGTTCGCCGCGCGACGGCCTCACCGCATTTGGTCGCGACGTCATTCGGGAATGCGAGAAGCTCGGGATTATCGTCGACCTCGCGCACATCAGCCCGGCGGGGTTCGAGGAGATCATCGAAATGACGACGAAGCCCGTGATCATTTCGCACACGAACGCGAGAAAATATTTCGACATCGAGCGCAATGTCAGTGACGAGCAAATCAAGATGGTCGGGGCGCGCGGCGGCGTCATTGGCATCAACGCCGTTCTCGTTAGTCCGCACAAGGAAGAAGCCACTCTCGATCGCTACATCGACCATATCGAGCACGTGCGCGATTTAATCGGGATTGGGGGCGTCGCGATCGGCTTCGATTTCTTCGAGTTCATTTACCGGCAATGGTCGCCCGCCGAGCAGATCGCGTTTCAAGAGAAATTTACTCACGCCCATTTCGTTCCCGAGCTGGCGAAACATTCACACAGCCGGGGTCTGACCCGCCGCCTGATCGAGCGCGGATTCGGCGATGAAGAGATCGAAGCAATCCTGTTTCGAAACTGGACGCGGATCTTCGAGCAGTGGCTGTAACCGAACGGGCGAATCGCTAAAAGCCAACAATGACGTCGACGGCCGCGGTAAACATCGTGTCGTCGCTCGAGTCGTTGAATGGCCGGGTATCGCTGAAGGAATGATCGACGCGTAGCTCCGGGCGAATCGTCAGGCTCGCGAGTGGTTTCGGAACCGGCGGCTTTAGATCGAGACCGATCGTGAGGGCGCCATAAGTCGTCCGGCCGCCGCCGACGGTGCGCGGATCGATCGTCGGCCGACCATCCAGCGCCCGGATCGGATCACTGGAATCAGCAAACTGTGCGGCAAAGAACCCCTGAGCATCGCGCCAGATTTCGCCGCGGATCTTGGCGGTGATCTTGTCGTTAATCGCGTAGGTCAGGTATTGCGCCGCACCATAGGCGCTGGCGTCGACGGCGTCATCATGGGTGTAGTTGAAATCGGTGATGGAAGTAAGCTTGTCGGTGATCTTCCACGTCGTTGTGATCGTATTCAGATAACGAAGATCGTGATTGTTGTGTGGCGTTTCAGGACCGATGTGCGTCGCCGCGGAAACGACAAGCTTCTCTTCATTGAGATGCAGCCCGATTCCGCCATGGAATGCGGGCGCGTCGTTGTTGTCATCGATGCTGGTGTTGACGCCGCGTGTCACGCCCGCGACCAGATTGAGCCACTTGGTGGCGTAAAGAGTAAACAGCGCGCCGGTGTGATTGAATGGGATGGCGAAATTGAAAATGTAAGTGTGCGAATAAAAAGGGTTGGTGCGCGGGTCGATCGTTTCCGCTCCTTCCAGGGTAACGAACTTGCCGAGTTTCAAATCAACGCCGCCCTCGGTAAAGATTGGCAAATGCAGGCTCAAATATGCTTCGGGGATGTCCGGCTGATACAGGCTGCGCCCGCTCGCGTGGTCGAGTAATCCGAGCGAGTGGATGTGACGCGCATCCGTGCCGAACAGGAATTGCAATTTGAATCCCCAATCGAAGCCGACCTTCGGATCAAGCGCGCGTTCCGCCGTGATCACCGCCTGGTTCATCACGAACTCGTTGCTCCGGTCGTCAAAAAGCCGGCCGAAATTCTGATTGCCTTTCGGCGCATCGACGTTTCCCGTAAAGCCGGTCTCAATCCAGCCGTAAATCGCCAGGCGCGACTTCGCCTCTTCTTTTTCGACGAACTTCTTCTGGGCGTCTTCCTCCGCCGGAGTCAGGGTTTGCGCCTGCACCAGGCCTGTCGCGATCGAAAGGAAAAGCGCGACAGCCAACGCCGCCGTCATTCCGAGCGAAGTCGAGGAATCCCGCCGTGGAACCTTCACGTCATGTTACGGGATCCCTCGACTTCGCTCGGGATGACAGCGCTGCGTCGCGTCGAATGTCACACTTACAGGGGCGGCGCGGGCCGGATCACGGCGACATCTACTTCCACATAAGCCGTCTCGCCGTGGATCGCTTCGTCGAGTCCCAGTTCTTCGTGCGATTCCTCCACGCGAACGACCGTGACGCGGTCGATGAGCCACAACATCGCGAGGGTGAAGCCGAAGGCCCACGCCGACGAAAACAATCCAGCGCCGAGTTGTTTCAGAAAGAAGCTCGAATCGCCGGCGAGCAATCCGTTCACGCCGCCATTTTCCGCCGGGTTCCACGCGGTGGAAGCGAACACGCCAAGAAGAATGATGCCGAGAAGACCACCAACGCCGTGTACGCCCCAGACATCGAGAGCGTCATCCCAGCCCAATTTGTTCTTCAGCGCGCACGCATAATAGCAGACGACGCCCGCCACCGTCCCGATAATGACGGCAGTCGTTGGCGACACATAACCGGCCGCGGGCGTGATCGTGGCGAGACCCGCCACCGCGCCCGTGAGCAAGCCGAGGAACTTCGGTTTCTTCGACACTCGCCAGTCCACGCACATCCACGCGATGGCCGCGAAGGAAGCGGCGATGTCGGTATTGATAAAGGCGACCGCCGTGGTCGAATCAACTTTGAACTCGGAGCCGGCATTGAAGCCGTACCAACCGAACCAGAGCAGGCCGGTACCGAGCGCAACCAGTGGAATGCTGTGGGGCCCGCGATCAACGACCTTGCGTTTGCCTACGTAGAGAATGGAGGCGAGGGCTGCGATTCCGGCGATGTTGTGCACGACAATTCCGCCGGCGAAATCCTTTACTCCCCACTGCGCCAGGATGCCTCCGCCCCACACCATGTGGACGAAGGGGAAGTAAACGAGAATCAGCCACGCCGTCAGAAAAAGCATGTAGGCCTTGAAGGTGATGCGGTTAGTGAAAGCGCCCGTGATGAGCGCCGGAGTGATGATGGCGAACATCATCTGGTAAGCGCAGAAGACGAGCATCGGGATCGTGTCGTTAGACGATGGCGTGGAAAGCGTGATGCCGCGCAGACCGGCCCAGTTCAGGTTGCCGATGATTCCAAAATAGTCCGTGCCACTCTTCTGATCTCCCGAGAAGCAGAGCGAGAATCCGAAGGCCCACCAAAGAACGGTCGTCCAACCCATCGAGACGAAACTCTGCATCATGATGGCCAGCACGTTTTTTCGTCCAACAAGTCCGCCGTAAAAAAATGCCAGCCCCGGCGTCATCAGCATCACCAGGCTCGCGCACAGGAGCATGAAGGCTGTATTCCCAGTATCGAGATGTAACATTGCTTATCCTTCCGTTGGGCCGCGAGTATTGGCTCGTTAGGCTTAGCGCGTCAAGGACGGATCGGTTAGGTAGGGACGCGTTTCCGACGCGTCCGACTTCTACCAGCTACCGCGCTGTAGGGCAGATAGTCGGACGTTTCGGAAAAACGTCCCTACCTGAATTCAACCCCGGACTGTCTTCATCGCCTGCCGGATAATCCGATCGATCAATTGCGGATACGTTAGTCCCGCCTTCGCCGCCGCCTGGGCGAAGTCTTCATCCTCGGCCAGGATCGGGTTCGGGTTCGCCTCGATGAAGTAGATCTCGTTCGCAGCCGTCAGCCGCAAGTCGATGCGCGCGTAGCCTTCGATGGTGAGCAAGCGGTAAATACGTTTGCAGGTCTCCTCAATTTGAGCGATCAGCGCCGGCTCAAGTCCCTCCGGGAACTGGTTCTGCAACCCCCAGCGCTTCCGGTATTCCTCGTCCCATTTCGCCTTGTAAGTTGCGATCTTTGGTTCGTTAGGCGGCACTTCGCGGAAAACCAGCTCGCGGATCGGAAACACGGTCAGCTTCGCGTTGCCCATCACGCTCACATAAAGTTCGCGGCCCTCGATGTATTCCTCCGCGATCACGTCGCTGTCGTGGCTATCGTGGATGAAGGCCACTCGCTCCTTGAACTGTTCGTCGCTGGTCACGAACGAGGCCTGCGAGATTCCGTAGGACGCCTCTTCTTTCACCGGCTTCACCAGGAGCGGAAACTTCGGCCGCTTCAACCGCGCGATCCGCTGGCCGCGCGGGATGACGACAAAGTTCGGGACGTGAATGTGATGATAGCCGAGGATTTTTTTTGACGTTCCCTTGTGCTTGCAAAGAACGAGACCGGTCGCGCCACAGCCGGTAAACGGCACGCCCTGCATTTCGAGAAGCGACGCAATGTTCTGGTCGAACCCGCGGTTGTTCTTGAACTGGTCGGCCAGGTTAAAAATCACGTCGGGCGCGAAGCTCTCCAGTTTTTGCCGCAGCAAATCGAGATTGTCGAAGATGGCGAGATGTTCGGTCGGATGACCGAGCGTGCCGAGGGCCGCGAGGACGTTCGCCTCGGTTTTCCAATCCTCGGTCTTCATCTCCTTGCTCAGGTCCTGGTCGATCTTGGTCGGCCGGATCGCGTCGAACAGGGCGAGGACTTTGATTTTCTTCTTCACGTTATTTGGTGCGCTTGAACTTGCCGGTAAAAAGATAATTCATCACCAGCGTCGTGATAAATGAAGTGATCCGGAAATCCTGCTGCGGATCGTCGTTCAACACCAACAGATCGAGCTGGTCGCAACGATCGATCAGGCGTGAGAGGAGCTTGTTGACCCGGAATTTTTTCTCGTTCGTCCATTGGCAGACCGAATTCAAAAGCCGGCGCCGGCGTCGCCGCAGATAAACCGCGGCGGTGATTCGACCAGGCCCCGGCGTGGCCGAGAAGAGCTGGCGCAGATCGGCGTCGTAAAAATCCGGGTAAGTATCTTCGTAGAGCTTTCGTTTTCGCGCGTAGTAGGTCTTGAGTTTCTGATTCAGGCAATCGTAATCCGCCGCGCGGTATTCCGGCATGTGGAGCGGCGGTTTCCCCGCGAGCGAGTGCATCAGGTCGTTCACATACTCGAGCTTTTGCAGCGCCTTCCAGCCGCCGTAACGCGTTCGCCAATCGATCTCCGGCGTCAGCCAGACCGCGAACGTCTCCGCGAAATCTTCATCCGGATGGCTCTGCGCATACCAGTCATCGAGATTCACCACGTAGCTGCGGCTGAAAGGTTGCGGGTGATAAATGTCCGGCGTCTGTTCGCGCGAAGTTCGTCCGAAAGCTTCCTGCCATTTTTTCTTTCGTGGAAGGTGGTAGGCATAACTGTAAGCGTGCGCTGCTTCGTGCCGGATTAATCTCATGAACCACTCGCGCGTCCCGCCTTCCACTTCGAGCATCATCGTTTTCTCGAGGGCGCGGAGCCGGTCGTGCACGAGAAAAAACGGGACAAAGATCGCCGGGATTCCCACCGGCACGAACCATTCATCGCCGATGTGACACGGCGGATGAAACGTCAGGCCTTTCGCTGTGAGCTCGTCGTGAAGCTGCTTGATCAACGATTCGAGCGCGGTTCCTTCGAGCCGCAATCCCAGGTTTGAGATACGCCGCTCCAGAAGTTGCTCGTCACTCAGCGCCGTCCAATCCGCTCCTTCCATTGCGCGCACGGTATCAGTCTGCGCGGCGCTGTCACGGTGGATCGAGCGCTCCGTCGCTCGATGTCATAGTCGCGGCGTCGCCGCCATTATTTAGCATCGCGCGCGGAGCGCACGATCCACCGAACTAAAATCCACCGAGCTGCCGGAACCAGCGCAAGGCCAGCTTCACCTCGGCTCTTTTCAGCTGGTGCACACCCATGAAATGTTCCAGCCGCACCCGCTTGAATCCGGTGTTCCGCATGGAGGCCTGGGCCTTACCTTCCAAGGAAGGAGTCGCGATGATGTCGTCCATTCCGCCGCTGATCCAGATGGGGATGTTCAGGAAATCGCCGCCGGGCTGATAGGTCTTGTAGGCCTCACTCATTTTGTCTTCGTTAATCCCGCTGAGGAAAAAGCCGCAGATATTCACTGCGTGTGCCTTCGCCAGCATCGCGGCGAGCAAACAGCTTCGCTTCGAGCCGCCGGAGAACCCGGCAAATGCGACCGGCCAGCTGCGGCTTTGGGGCCAGTCTTTTCGCACCGCCTCCAGGGCGGCGCCCAACATCGCCAGCCGCCACGGCGTGGAATCATGTTGAGCTTTGATGGTCGCATCCGAAGCAAGGACGACCCAGCCTTCGGCATCAGCGGGAGCTTGATAGGCAGGGGCATCCATCGGGCTGGTCGTATGAAAATCCGTCGTTGAGGTAACGATCAGGATCGGCCAGCGCCGGGCCGGATCGAATCCCGGCGGGAAACTCAGAACCGCGCGACCCGTTTCCGGCCGCGGATTTCCTCCCTGCGCTGCGATGTTTTGGAAATAATTCGAAACCGGAAAACGAATCTCGATCATCGGTCCCGGCTTCGCCTCTTTCCCGGCGATCGTAGCGGCGGTGGCGTGGGCGGCCACGAAGAGCAATGAGCAGACAAGAAGCGCCAGCGATCTGACCCGTGGAGAGTCTTGCACGAAGGTAATCAATCGAATTCCTTCGCGACTGCAACGCCCACTTCAAGGAGCGGCGGTTTGCAAACCGCCATTGTTGTTGGTCGGCGATTTGGAAATCGCCGCTCCTTGGGAAGAAGCTACGGTTGCAACTCGCTGCCTGGCCGCGGCGTCCGCTCGGGAATTTCGCCGCTCGGCAGTCGCCACCTCCGTTGTTTCTTAAACGGTAACGAAAGCAACTTGCCGACCGTGAGCTCCTCCTCATCGCGAAACGCCGCCACGCCGATCGTGATCTCGGCCTGCGGAATGTCGCGGCGCAGGCTGCGGTGAAGTTTGTCCCACCAGCAGAAGATCGTGCCCCAGTTCGAATCGGTCTCACGCTCGACGATCGAATGATGAATCCCGTGCATCCGCGGCGTGACGATGACGTGATTGAGCACGCGCTCGAGGCCTAACGACAGCCGCCAGTTCGAATGGTGAAACACGCTGGCCGATTCAAACACGATCTCGAACACGAGATAAACCAGCGGCGGAATTCCGAAGAGCACGACCACGACGAGGCGGAACGGAATCGAGAAAAGGATTTCGCCGAAGTGGAAACGCGCCGCGGTGGTCACGTCGAGGTCGAGATCGGTGTGGTGGACATTGTGGAAACGCCAGAGCAGCGGCACGCGGTGCGTGGCGTAGTGCCACCAGTAGTAAGCCCAATCCATCAGGAGAAACGCGATGATCGCCGCGAGAACTGGCGGCAGCTTGATCCAGTTCAGCAACCCGAGCCCGTTGCGCTGCGCCCAGAACGTGTGCGCCAGCGGAATCGGAATCAGCGCCAGGCGCAGAATCACGAACGCTGGCACCGACATGATGAAGTTCCGCGCCGTCCGCCGTAGCGCCGAAAAATGCCGGCGGCGCAACGGATATTTCCATTGCAGTAAGAGCAGCGCCGCGAAAAGCGTCCACAAGATCGGGCTGCCGACGTAATCGAGGATCGGGATGGGTTTCATCGCGGGACGTAATTGTAGGGCAAGCGCTTCGCTTGCCGAACCAATAAAACGGCAACCGATGCGGTTGCCCTCCAATCCTGAAGGCGGCTCGGACCGATGAGGTCTCGCTATCGCCAACTTTCCCTGATACCAGAACTCTCGAACAATGATTCTTCGAATTCCGCTCTCACTTTCAACTCTGCTATTTCTGTTTCTGTCACTTTCGGCGGGCCGCGCCCAAAGTCCCACACTAACCGCCGCGCCCAAGCCGCGCACCCAGGTCGTGTTACTCGGCACCGGAAATCCTTCAGCCGATCCGGATCGCTTCGGTCCGGCGGTGGCGATCGTCGTTAATGACACGCCTTATATTGTAGATTGTGGCCCGGGCGTCGTTCGCCGCGCGGCGGCGGCGTTCCGCAAAGGAGTCACGGGCCTCGCCGTTTCGAAGCTGAAGACCGCGTTCATCACTCATCTGCACTCCGATCACACGATCGGTTACCCGGACCTTATCCTTAGTCCGTGGGTGCTCGGCCGAAAGGACCCGCTCGAAGTCTTCGGTCCGACCGGCCTCAAAGCCATGACCGATCACATCCTCGCGGCTTACAGCGAAGACATCGACATTCGCACGAACGGCCTCGAGCACGGCAACCGCACCGGTTACAAAGTGAACGCGCACGAGATCAAGCCCGGCGTCGTCTTCAAGGACGAGAACGTCACCGTGAAAGCGTTCCTCGTGCACCACGGTTCATGGAAAGAGGCTTATGGCTACCGGTTCGAGACGCCCGACAAAGTCATCGTCCTTTCCGGCGATTGCGCGCCGAGTCAGAGCGTGATCGACAACTGCGCCGGCTGCGACCTGTTGTTGCACGAGGTCTACACCCAGCTCGGCTACAATGAGAGCAAGGAAGATTGGCGGAAGTACATCACGAACTTCCACACCTCCACGAAAGAGCTCGCCGAGCTGGCCACGAAAGCCAAACCGAAACTCCTCGTCCTCTACCACCAGATGTTTTTCGGCGGCGAGAAGGACACCGAGGAAGGAATGCTGAAGGAGATCCGCGATTCCTATTCCGGCAAAGTCGTCTCCGCCCACGACCTCGACGTGGATTGATCTCTCTCCTGTAGCCACGGCCCTGTGGGCCGTCATCCAATCGAATCTCCATACGCCGAGACGGCCCACAGGACCATGGCTACAGCATCGCCTTGTCGAAAAAACTTGGTTTCGTCTCACAGTTCCGACTGAATACTGTGCATGGTCTTAAGCGGAAACGAAGAAACCGCCCTGCGCCTCGGCGCCGCGTTGCTCGTCGGCACGCTCTTCGGCTTAAACCGCGAGCTGCACGGAAAGCCGGCCGGGCTCCGGACTCACGCGCTCGTCAGCCTCGGCGCCGCCGTCGCTGCCGTCCTCATTCTCAGATCTCCGGATGGCCACCTGACCGCCGACGCGAACGCGCTTAGCCGCGTCATCCAAGGGATCCTGACCGGCGTCGGTTTCCTCGGCGCTGGAGTAATTCTGCACGATCCCGCCGGCCACATTAGCGGCCTGACGACTGCCGCCACGATCTGGGTCTGCGCCGTGCTCGGCCTCGTCTGCGGCCTCGGTCAATGGGTAATTCTGGCGATCACAGTCGGTCTCACCGCGATCATCTTGCTTTTGGGCCGGCCCCTCGAACGCCTTGCCGAGCGCCTGTTCAAACACCACGCCTCCAAGCCGCCGGACCAGAGCGTGTAGGTGCCCGCATGCTGTTTCACCGCGTCCGCTCGGTCTCGCCTCCGCTAGCTCGTTGCGTCGAACATCTCTGGGTCGCTCGCGGCCGACTCCCATCGCTCTGGCGGAATATGATCCTGCCGGACGGCGCGATCGAGTTGATCATCAATCTCGGCGATCCGCAGAAGCTCCGCGATCCCGATGATTATTCGCGGTCCGCTTCATTCCGGCACAGTTGGATTTCCGGCGAACGCACGGCGCCCATCGTGATCGACGAAGCCGGCGACGTGCATCTCATCGGTGTGCGGTTGCGTGCAGGCGGCGCCTGGCCGTTCCTTGGTCTGCCGCTCAGCGAGTTTACCGGTCGCGTCGTGGAACTGGACGCCGTTCTGGGCCGTGAGATTGATCGCCTGCGCGAAGATCTCGGTGAAGCGCTTGATGACGATCAGCGCTTCACCCTGGTCGAAAATTGGCTGCTTAAACGGATTCGCGGCCGCGCCCAACCGCCACGCGCGGTGAGCTACGCGTTGGATGTTATCCGGCGCGGTGGCGAAGCAGTGCGCATCGGGCAGATTGCGGACGAGATCGGCCTCAGTCATAAACATCTTCTCCGTGAGTTCGATCGTTGTGTCGGTCTCCGGCCGAAAACGTTCGCACGCATCTGCTCTTTTCAGCGCGCGATCGATTGGATCGGGCACAAACCGTCGGTGGATTGGGCGGACGTCGCGGTCGCCTGCGGGTATTACGATCAGGCGCATTTCATCCACGAGTTCCGCGCCTTCAGCGGATTGACTCCGGCCTCCTATCTCACGAAGCGTGGCCCGTTCCTCAATTACATCGCGCTTGCGAGCTGAAAGCTTCCGGCGCGCCGATTTTCGTCATGTCAATTTCCTACAATCCGTGTCTAACAAGACGCGCTAGCCTCGACCCCATGAAACAAAACCGCCGCCTCGCCGTTCTGGTGCTGCTTGGTCTTCTTATCTCGCCGTTGCTTTCCGCTGCCGCGGAAGAAACGCCCGCCTCGCCGCTCGCGCCTGTCGCGTTCTTCACCGCGCACGAATGGGACGCGAAGCTTCCCGATTCGCGGGACGGCAAGAAGATGAGCATCCATGCGCGATTCACCTGGGCGGAAAACCGACAGGCCATCCGGATCAGCAACCAGTTCGTCATTGACGGCAAACCGACGCCTTACATTGACGGCCTTTATTATTGGAACCCGGAGAAGCACGCGATCATGTTCGTTTATTCCGACGCCAAAGGCAGCCTTTACCAAGGCAGCGTTCGCGTCGAAGGCGAGAAGCTCGTGCACGAGTTCCAGGAGATTCATCCCGATGGAAAGATCGATACCCTCGTGGCGCAGGTCACGCCGCATGGCGACGCCGGTTGGGACAATGCCATCTTCGCCAGCAAAGACGGCGCCCTTACTCCGCTGGTTCAAGTCCAGTACTTGGCCACGCGTTAATTTTCCCAGCGCTGATTTAGACCGGAGATTGGCAACGCGCGGCAATTGGCCGACGTTCCCCTATGCCAAAACAAACCCTCAACCGGGACGCCGGCAGAACGGCGCCGAGCAAAAGAACGAAGCCCACGGAATACCGCGCGGAACTCCGCGCAGAAGACATGTCCGCGAAGGGTCGCAAACAACACGCCCATAACGCACCGGTCCGCCGCGCCGCGAGCAAGGGTCGGGGAAAGTAATCGCATAGGAGAACCTCTTTGATTATGACCGGAGAAAAGCGATCTCGTCGTGTAGCGCGTTCGGCGGCGCCGGTGCTTGTTCTGTTTTCCGCATTGCTGTTCGTTGCGCCGGGCGCCTGGCCGAGGCTCCTGACCCCGGGATCCAATGTTCTCACCGGTAGCACCGCGATAGGTCGCTTCAATCACACCGCCACCTTGCTCGGAAATGGCAAGGTGCTCGTCGCTGGAGGCATGGCGCGCAACGGAGTCTGGCTAAAGTCAGCTGAGATATTCGATCCAGCCCGTGGCGAATTTCAGGCAGTCGGGGAGATGCACGACGCCCGTGCCGGTGCGGTCGCAGTCCTGCTTCCGAATGGAAAGGTCTTGATCGCCGGCGGAGCCACCGGAGGAGGCAGAAACCTGGCGGCCGCGGAGTTGTTTGATCCGGCTGCGAACCGGTTCGTCTCCACCGGAAACATGATCACGCCGCGGACGGCGGCTTGTGCCACTCTCTTGCAGAACGGAAAGGTCCTCATCGTGGGCGGCAGCGCTCGAGGCGACGATGAGCCTCTGAAAAGCGCGGAGCTTTATGATCCCACCACCGGCACCTTCGCCCCGACCGGTAGCATGCATGTCGCCCGAAGTTATTTCGCCGGCGTCCAGCTGCGCGATGGCCACTTCCTGGTGATGGGAGGAATCAGCGGCGGCCGCCTGCCCGATCCAACCATCGACGCGAGCGCCGAAATCTACGACCCAGCGAGCGGACACTTCAGCTCCGCGGGGGCGATGGGCGTCGCGCGTTACAAACATGGCGCGACATTGCTGTCCGATGGCCGAGCTTTGATCGTGGGTGGCCAGACCGGCGGGGCCTATGGCGCGCGCCTCGCCAGCACCGAGATTTACGATCCGGTTAAAGGCGCGTTCAGTCCCGGTCCTGAGATGAAAGTGAAACGATTCAAACTCCATGACGGCGTGGTGGCGTTGCCGGGTGGGCAGGTCCTTGTCGCCGGTGGCGCAGACCAACTGGAAGTGTATGACGCCGCTTCCGGGCAAATTTCCCTTGTGCCCGGCGAGAGGTTGGATGGATTCCTGTTCTCGACGGCGACTCTGTTGCACGACAACAGAGTATTGCTCGTCAATGGCTACGCCGCTGCGCCGGCGCCTCCCTCCCGGCACGCCTGGATCTACCAGGCGTATTCGAATTAGCGTCGGCCAATGGAGCGAGCTGGGAAGCCGCGACATAGATGGGAGACCCGAGATGGCGAGCAGTCGGGGCCGACTGCGAGTCAATGGAGCAAACCGGTGAGCGTGACGGTAGGCGGGTGACCGGAAGTCAGAGGTCGGCCTGCCAAGCCGTAGCCTTGGCGTAGGCTGGAGGACGGAGGTCAGTAGTTGCAGGGCAAGCGCTCCGCTTGCCGCGGGGAAAAGCGACGCGTCCCGGTCAGGATTTCCGCCAACGGGAGCCGGGTACGAGCGAGCGCGAAGGTAAAAGAAACTAATTGACGCGCACCGAGGCTTCCGCGCATGATCCGGCCTTCATGCCCCCAAAAACCCCTGCCTGTCGCTCCCACGACCTTCCTCCCAGACACCTGCCACCTCGGAACCAACACACCGTCCCCCGCAACCCAAAAGGAGATTTAATGAAAAAACTAACCCTGCTTCTTTCCACCCTCACTCTGCTTACATGCATCGTCACATCCGCGTCGGGCCCATGTCCGTATACGAAGACCCACACCTATACCATTGCGGCCCCTCAGGCGGTTAATCCCACCCTGTCCGATTTTCCGACCAAGTGCTCCAACGGCTGGCAAACCAAGTTTGGACAAGGCGGGGTCGACAAGTGTCTCCGTCATACCTTCCACTGGACGCCTTCGAATCCTAGCTGCAAGGCCCAAAGCGGCACATTGACCATCACGTATAGCGCGAACTACAGCGGCCCGAACTACGCCGATAACGACACGGTCGCTATTTACAGTAATGGCCATACGGTTTCGGGGACGACTCAGCCTCTCTACTCGGGATCCGCC
>Ga0307478_10001213_pt1 | contig 22986 bp, 22 predicted proteins | sample atmos_gasesECM4C_2_FD_203713 | JGI IMG/M metagenome (GOLD analysis project Ga0307478, IMG submission 203713) | Hardwood forest soil microbial communities from Morgan-Monroe State Forest, Indiana, United States - atmos_gasesECM4C_05 | ecosystem: Environmental > Terrestrial > Soil > Temperate... | reverse complement strand
TGGCTCTCCGAAATCTTGAAGGAGTTGCCGGACTTTTTGGCTCGGAAGGAGGAAATTCTCGGGCCACACAGAGTTAGTGTGCTGTCGGTGTTCCTAGAAGACTGCCACGCGTGCTCGGTTCAAGAGGATGCTTTGGACAGCGCCAAACATCAGTTACTCGACCATGGCATCAATCTACTGGTTGTTCGTGTATCCCGGCGTTAAATCTCGCTGCCTCGGACGTAAACACGCCGTCGTGAACTCCACGTCCGGAGAGTCGGGATGGTTTGGCCAAACCATCGTGCTAGAATGCGTGTGCTAGAGTGCGTTGGGGTCGCGAATGATTTTGAGAGAGGCTCGACGCTTCCTTCGGGGCAGTCCGGTTCTTACTCTGTCTGGCGTGATAATTCTTGCGTTGGGTATCGGCGCCTCGGCCTTGGCGTTGACGGTTTTACTCGCGTTTTCGTCGCTAACTTATCCGGGCATGCGAACGATTGGGTATGCGACGATTGCGGAGGAGACTGACGGCGGGGGGTCCATTCAGATCGCATGGCCCCGATTTGAAAAGCTTCGTCCTTGGTCAAGGCGGAGCAGTGAGCTTGCAGCTTACAGCAAACTGATTAACGCCACGCTTGAGGTCAATGGCGTAAGTAGGCCCCTTGGGGTTGCCGCTATCTCGAGCGGCTTTTTCTCAGTCTTCACTCCTCGCTTGGCGGCCGGACGCGATTTTAGCAGAGTGGAAGAAGTTCAAACTGGTAGACACGTCGCGATTCTCAGTCGATCGCTCGCGATAGATCTGTTCAGGTCTCCTGGGAACGCTTTGGAGCAGTTCGTCGTAATCGAAGGGATAGGTTACGAGGTTGTTGGCGTGGCACCTACGGATTTTCGCGGCCTGTTCGGCGATGCTGTCGACGCTTGGGTGCCAGCGGAGTGCGTGATCCCGCTGCTGCTGAAGCCACCAGTCGTTAAGTTTGCGGAGCCGGACGTTTGGAAGTACGTTGCCGCCTTCTACATTCTGGCAGCGTCGGATCAAGTTTCGTCGACGGAATTGGCAGCAAACCTCGCGCACTCGCTTCGGGTCCGCACGGTCGACGACGTGCCCTTGCACGTATCGCAGGGTCTGACGGCCGACCCTCTGCGAGATGCGAAGCTCCGCAGGTGGCTGCGACTTGGCCTTCTGCTCGCTCTGTTTTTCACCATCGTCAGCAGCCTGAACTACTGTTTGCTGCTTCTGGCAAAAACGCCCCGTTACGCCGAGGAGGTCAGTCTAAAGAAGGCTCTAGGCGCAGGCACTGGCCGGCTGATGATCGACCTGATGGTTGGCCCGGTCACCATGGTGGGAGCTGGTCTCTCTGCCGCCTCTCTGCTGTGGGGAGTCGGCCTGGTGCTGATTTCTCGAGTACCGGGCTTCTACGGCCAGCTTGTTCGAGGTTCGTGGCGTGCCGCGTTCTGGGCGTTTGGTGTCCAAGTACCGATTGCCTGCGGCCTAACGCTCGTCATCGCGCTGATTCCGACGCTAATTTGCCTCCGTGAGGGCGTGCCCCGCATGGGACATGGAAGCACCGGCAGCCGGGGTGCTAATCTTCTTCTACAGGCTACTCTCACGCTCCAAATTGGAGTCTGCATTGGAACGTGGATCTTGGCAGGCATGATCGTCTCCGGAGTTACGACTCTGATGAAGGAAAACCTCGGATACGACCCGAGTCGTCTCATGGTCGTTTCGATCGGGCCGGGCCCTGGCGGTGTTAGTTTCGCGGTTGGTTCCAATCGTTCGTTTCCGACACTCTCGGCCATAGAGAATCTGATTCAGCAAGTAACCGCCGTTCCCGGCGTTCGTAGCGCCAGCTTTGTTTCGAGCGCCCCTTTCGATCCGCAGGTGGGAACGCTCACGCTTGAACGAATCGACGCCGACGCTTCGCCCCGGACGGTAAATCAAGTTTTGGTAAGTCGAGGTTATTTTCGAACCATGGGAAGCAGGATTGTTCGTGGTGACCTTTCACGGGACAACTTAAACTGGGGCGTCAACCAGATCATAATCAACGAGGATCTAGCAAATGAGCTCTGGCCCAACCAAGATCCCGTGAGTCGCTCCGTCAGACTCACCAACCCTAACGGCGGTGGAATTCCGTCCGTGACCTTCGCCGCCACGATTGTCGGCGTCGCGGAAGATATGCGTATTTCCGGATTCACGGCGTCTCCTGAACCGACGGTGTTTCTGCCCGTCAACGGAACTACATTCTTCGATCCAAGTCCGTATCTGGTCGTAGATGGTTCGGAATCCATTCGTTCTTTGCAGGAAGTCGCCAGCCGTGAAGTGGCCGAGTCTATGCCGGGATTGGGTGTGTTGGGCACCTATAGCGTTGCTGATCGTGCGAGAACAACCCTGTGGAGGGAGGAGGAGCGTGCCTACTTTTCTCTGGCCGGTGCTTTGGCAATGGGTCTCGTCGCCTGCATTGGCCTTTACGGCGCGCTCGCCCACTACGTGGGCACGAGACGGCGCGAGCTGGCTGTCCGCATTTGCCTTGGGGCGTCGCCGTGGGCTATCCGCAAAATCATCTTCGCTCGAGCTGCGTGGTGCGCGGTCTCGGCGGTGATGCTTTGCGTGCCTCTGTGGCCGGTGCTGGCGCAACTGTCATCCAATGAATATGTAGGACGGGTTTCCTGGTCCACCAGTCGCGCAGTCCTGATTTCACTGGCGTGCGTTGCGGTGTCGCTTCTCATCTCTTTGGCTCCGGCCATTGCAGCGGTGCGCATTTCGCCGTCAGACGCATTGAGAGAGCAATGACCTTCTCGACACGGAACGCGTGGCGGTGGCGTACCGTTCACCACGACCGAGGCGCAATGAGGGCCCGTGGATCCGCCACTGTCGGCTGTTCCTTCGCGAAGCGCTCAGGGCAAGCAGGGTGAATTGTCCTTTGGACAATTCAGCTTTTCCCAGCGCTTACACGCTGGGCTAATCTCTGCCGCGCCGCTGGCGCTAGTGTTATGACAAGTGGCCGTTGTGCGAGCGCGGTGTGGGCAACGAATTGCGAAGAGAGGTTTCTCGATTCGCTCCCTTCCTGCGTCAGGGCAAGCGGGATGACAGATTAGAGAAAGGGCACCGCGAAGAGCACAGACCCTTCAAACCAGCCGCCGGCAGGTTCTGAGGGCAGCCAGGAGTGGCTGTGCCACACGCGAATCGTTACATTGGCGTTCCACGGCTAGCGGTGCGGCGCGGAGTGCAGAACCAACATCAAAAGCGGGCGCGGCAAGCAGCGCCCCTACGAAGAAAGGGCAACTGCGACGGCAACGGCGAAGAGAGATCCCTACCTGCGGCGGGCAGGCTTCGCTGCGCTCCCTTCCTCCGTCAGGGCACGTTCACTGCGTTCAGTGTAAACAAGCAGGATGACGGACTAAAGAAAGAGCACGGCTCTTCCCTGCCCAATTCGAATTTCGATTTTCTGTCTTTGTGTGGCAAACTCGGAAGTTAGTTGCGTCCACACAGAGAGCCATGGATCCCCAGTACATCCGGAATTTTTGCATCATCGCGCACATTGACCACGGCAAATCCACGCTGGCGGACCGTCTGCTGGAGCTGACCGGGGCGTTGAGCCAGCGGGAGATGCATTCGCAGGTGCTGGATTCGATGGATTTGGAGCGCGAGCGCGGGATCACGATCAAGGCGAAAAGCATTCGTTTGCACTACACGGCGCGGGACGGGCACGAATACCGGTTGAATTTGATTGATACGCCGGGGCACGTGGATTTTTCGTACGAAGTTTCGCGGGCACTTTCGGCGTGCGAAGGGGCTTTGCTGGTGGTGGACGCGAGCCAGGGCGTGGAAGCGCAGACGGTGGCGAACGCGTTTCTGGCGTCGCGGCACAATCTGACGATCATTCCGGTGATCAATAAGATTGATTTGCCGGCGGCGCGCGTGGATTTCGCGAAGGAACAAATCGAAAACGTGCTGGCGATACCGGCGGATGAAGCTTTGCCGATCAGCGCGAAAAGCGGGTTGGGCGTGGAAGAGGTGCTGGAAGCGGTGGTGCGGCTGGTGCCGGCGCCGGTGGGGTCGGCGGAGGCGCCGCTGCGCGCGTTGATATTCGATTCGTGGTTCGATTCGTACCGCGGGGCGGTGGTGCTGGTGCGCGTGATGGAAGGGCGCATCGCGCCGCACATGAAGATACGGCTGACTTCGAGCAACGAGACTTACGAGGTGGAAAATCTGGGGGTGCTGACGCCGAAGCCCGTGGTGCTGGAGGAGCTTTCGGCCGGGGACGTGGGGTTCATCATCGCGAATATCAAGCGGGTGGCGGATGCGCGGGTGGGAGATACGGTCGTCGAGGATGGGCATCCCGCGCCGCCTTTGCCGGGGTTTGAAGCGATCAAGCCGATGGTGTTTGCGGGACTTTTTCCGGTGAATGCCAGTGATTACGAGATGTTGCGCGATGCGCTTGGGAAATTGCAGTTGAATGATGCGGCATTTTTTTATGAGCCGGAAAATTCCGTGGCGCTGGGATTTGGATTTCGCTGCGGATTTTTGGGGCTTTTGCACATGGAGATTGTGCAGGAGCGGCTCGAGCGCGAATTCAACATTGGCCTGATTACTACGGCGCCTAGCGTGCAGTACCGGATTACGACTACGGCGAATGAAGTGATCGAAGTGGATAATCCCACGAAATTTCCGCCGCCGGCTTCGATTCAGAAGATTGAAGAGCCGATGCTTACGGCGATGATCATTACTTCGGAGGAGTCTGTGGGTGGCGTGCTCCAATTGTGCGAGGAAAAACGCGGCGTGCAGAAGAAATTCGAATACCTTTCGCCGACGCGGATCATGCTGACCTATGAGATGCCGCTGAATGAAATCGTTTTGGATTTTTACGACCGGTTGAAGAGCGTTTCGCGCGGATATGCTTCTTTGGATTACCACTTGTCGGGTTATCGCGAATCGGATTTGGTGAAGCTGGATGTGCTGGTGGGCGGCGAGGCGGTGGACGCTTTGACCGTGATTTGCCATCGCGACCAATCGTATGAGCGCGGGCGGGAATTGGTGACGCGTTTACGGAAATTGATACCGCGGCAGATGTTTGAGATTGCGGTGCAGGCGGCGATTGGCAGCCGGGTGATTGCGCGCGAGACGATCAGCGCGATTCGCAAGAACGTTATCGCCAAGTGCTACGGCGGCGATATTTCGCGTAAACGGAAACTTTTGGAGAAGCAGAAGGAAGGCAAGAAGCGCATGAAGCGCGTGGGGCGCGTGGATATACCGCAGGAAGCGTTTTTGGCGGTGCTGAAGGTGGCAGGGGGAAGCGTGGATGAGGAATAGTCCTATTGCCCACTGTTCTCATTCGAAGGTAGACTTGTAGCAAAGGTGGCGCAATGCCGAGTACTAAATTCATCAAAAACAAGAAGGGTCAAAAAGTCAGCGTCGTACTCGACATCAAGGACTACGAAAAGCTGATGGAGGACCTCGAGGAACTCGACGCGATTCGAGCATACGACGCCGCGAAAGCATCCGGCGAGACGCCGATTCCGTATGAACAGGTTTTGAGAAACATCGCCCAGCCACGGAAGTGAACTATTCGATATTTTTCCTGCCTCGCGCCGCGCGCGAATTTGCGGCGCTCTCGAAATCCGACCTCGCAAGAGTTAGTCGCGCGATCGACAATCTCGCTGTAAATCCTCGTCCGCCCGGTTGCCAAAGACTGAAGGGGCGTGATGGCTGGAGGATCCGAGCGGGTGACTACCGGATCGTGTATGAGATTGACGATTCTGTTCGGTCGGTCACCGTGCTCAACGTAGGTCACCGGCGTGAGATATATCGATAGGCGAGCCGCTATGTGGGCGTTTTCTTATTGATGGTGGCGGCGATTTCGCCTTGGGCTATGCGTACGGAAATGTCGTCGCCTAGGGCTACTTGATCGGGCGAGCGCAGGACTTTTCCTGTCGCGTCGTAGGCGATGGCGTAGCCGCGCTCCAGAATCTTCAGTGGGCTGCGCTCATCCAGCGTCAGCGCGGCCGCTTGCAGCGTTCGCCGCTCGGCAATCAGCAAACGATCAATTCGCACCTGCAAGTCCGTGGAATCTCGTTCCAAGCGCCGCCGCAGATTCCCAACGCGTGCGCGCAAGTCGAGCGCCGCAAAGCGTACCTGCGATATCGCAAAGCCGCGCCGCTTCCGCGCCACAAGCCGCTCCAGCGCAGCCCGCAACAAACCGCGCTGCTGGTCGATGCGTCGGCGCAATACCGTTGCGCGGCCGCGCAGGTCAAATGACGCAACGTGCGCGTTTGCTTCGGTGATGCGCTGGCGCGCCATGGCCAGGCGCAGACGCAAGCCGATGGCTAGCGAGTTGGACATTTCGTCGAGCTGCTGGCGGCGATTGCGCAGCATGAGGTCCAGCTGGCGGAAGCCGCGGTGGGTCTGCAAATCGCGCACATGGTGGCGCCACTGCGAAAAGCGATAGCGCATTTGCTGGATCAGGTGGCGCTGGTGCTCGGCGATGTGGTGTTCGAATTCCTGGCGCGACTTCACCACGATTTCCGCGGCGGCTGAGGGCGTGGGCGCGCGCAGGTCCGCCACGAAATCGGCGATCGTGAAATCGGTTTCGTGGCCGACGCCGGTAATCACCGGAATCTCCGACGCAAAAATCGCGCGGGCGAGAATTTCCTCGTTGAACGCCCACAAGTCTTCGAGCGAGCCACCGCCGCGCGCGAGGATCAGCACGTCTACGGTCTTCGCGCGATTGAAATATTCCAGCGCCTGTGCGATTTCACCCGCCGCGCTGGTTCCTTGCACTTTGGTGGGGTACACGCTGACTTGGGCGTTGGGAAAGCGGCGCTTTAGGACGCGCAGGATGTCGCGAATGGCCGCGCCGGTGGGCGAGGTGACTACGCCGATGCAGCGCGGCAGAACGGGCAGAGGCTTTTTGCTGGCTTGATCGAACAATCCTTCCGCGTGCAGCTTTTTTTTCAGTTGCTCGAAGGCTAGCTGCAGGGCGCCGAGGCCTACCGGCTCGATATTTGTGACATAAATCTGATATTCGCCGCGCGCGTCGTAGACGCTGAGCGAGCCCCGCACTGTGACGTGCAAGCCATCTTCCGGTTTGAATTTCAGCACGCGCATCTGATCGCGGAAGCAAACGCAGCGAATCTGCGCCTTGGCGTCCTTCAGCGTGAAATAGCAATGCCCGGACTGCGCCGCGTGGCAATTGGAAACTTCGCCCTCGACCCACACGTCGGGCAGCGCAGTTTCGAGCAGTTCGCGGATATGGGCCGTCAGCTCGCTGACTTTCCAGGTGCGGCGCTCGGGCATCAGATTGAAAAGAGAGGCTTGGCTCATGGGTTCTTCAGCGGCGGAAGAGATTCACGACCCAGAATAGCAGCGTCAGTCCGACGCTTAGCAGAAGGCACGTGACGATCGGAAAATAGAAGCTGCCGTTGCGTCCTTGATAGGCGATGTCACCGGGGAGGCGTCCGAGACGCAGCGGCAATTTGCCGCCGATCAGCAGAAAAGCGCCGGCGCAGGCCAGCACGATGCCGAAAATCAGGAGGGCTTTGCCGAGTTCGCGGAGCGGATCCATTGCGGTGGCGGTCACTCTTGCCATTCTACTCCACTGCGCCTGCAGGCAAGCCGCGGGAGAATATTCTTTGCGCAGAAGCCTACGAACCCAGCAGAATCCGGAAGTGTCGCGACGACCGCGGTTCTAGACCAATTCTGCGCCGGAGAAAAAAAAGGCGATTTCTGCCGCCGCGGTTTCTTGTGCGTCAGAGCCATGGGTGCAGTTGTACTGGATGCTTTCGCCGAGCTCTTTGCGAATCGTGCCGGCGGCAGCCTTGGCGGGATCCGTGGCGCCCATGGTGTCGCGCCATTTGGCGATAGCGTTTTCCGCTTCGAGCACCATCACGACGGCCTTGCCGGTGCTCATGAATTCGGTTAACTCGCCGAAAAAAGGGCGTTCGCGGTGGACCGCGTAAAATCCCTCCGCTTGCCTCTTCGTCAGGCGCAGAGACTTGATGGCGATGATGTGAAATTTCGCGGCATGGATGCGGCTGATGATGTCGGCGGTAAGTCCGCGGCCAACGGCATCCGGCTTTACGATTGCCAAAGTACGTTCGACAGCCATCTTATTCAGCTCCCAAGTATCGAAATTGACGCGCCGTAGCGGTCGCGCTTTGATTATCTTTTTTTCTTCGCCGACTTCTTCGATTTTCCCGCCGAGGATTTCTTTGCAGCTGGTTTCGCCTTTGCCTTCGAACCAGCCTTCCCGAGCGCGGCGGCCATGGTGTGGCCGATCTCAGCGGGGCTTTGCACTGTGCGGATTCCTGCTGCGCGCATTGCTTTGTATTTCTCCGCCGCGGTGCCCTGGCCACCACTGATGATGGCGCCGGCGTGGCCCATGCGGCGTCCCGGCGGAGCGGTTTGTCCGGCAATGAATCCGACTACTGGCTTCTTCACATGTTTTTTGATGTATTCGGCGGCGACTTCTTCGGCGTTGCCGCCGATTTCGCCGATCATTACGATTGCGTGGGTATCGCGGTCTTCGTTGAACAGCTTGATAGCGTCGAGAAAGCTCGTGCCGATTATCGGATCGCCACCGATTCCGATGCAGGTGGATTGTCCGATGCCGAGATGCGTGAGTTGATCAACCGCTTCGTAAGTGAGCGTCCCGCTTCGGCTGACGAGTCCTACGTGGCCCTGTTTATGAATTGGGCCGGGCATGATTCCGATTTTGCATTTCCCAGGCGAGATGATGCCGGGGCAATTGGGGCCGATCAATCGCGATTTGGAATTTTTCAGCGCGGCGTTGACGCGGACCATGTCAAGAGTGGGCACGCCTTCCGTGATGCAAATTACCAGAGGCAAACCCGCGTCGAAAGCCTCGAGAATCGCGTCGGCCGCAAACGGCGGCGGAACGAATATCACCGACGCATTTGCTTTCGTTGCTTTCACTGCTTCAGCGACCGTATTGAAAACCGGGACGCCGAGGTGTTTCGTTCCGCCTTTGCCTGGGGTGACGCCGGCAACGACCTTCGTGCCGTAGTCCAACATCTGCTGAGCGTGAAAGCCGCCTTCGCGGCCCGTGATCCCTTGCACGATCAAGCGTGTGCTCTTGTCCACTAGTACGCTCATCGTGCGCCTCCCGCCAAGGCCACAGCCTTCTCCGCGCCGTCCTTCATTCCATCTGCCACCGTGAAATTGAGTCCGGAGTTTTGCAAGATTTCCTTTCCTTGCTTGACGTTCGTGCCTTCCATGCGCACGACCACCGGAATTTTGAACTTTAGCTCTTTCGCCGCGTTCACCACGCCGCTGGCGAGGACGTCGCAGCGCAGAATGCCGCCAAAAATATTCACGAAGACCGCTTTGACGTTGGGATCGCTGAGCAGAATGCGAAATGCGTTCTTTACTTGCTCTTCGGAAGCGCCGCCGCCTACGTCCAGAAAATTGGCGGGGCTGCCGCCGCTTAGCTTGATGATGTCCATCGTAGCCATGGCAAGGCCGGCGCCATTGACCATGCAGGCGATGTCACCGTCGAGCTTGATGTAATTCAATTTGAATTTGGAGGCTTCCACTTCGAGCGGGGTTTCTTCGTCGAGGTCGCGCAGGTCTTTGAATTCGGGATGGCGGTAGAGCGCGTTGTCGTCGAAGGTGACTTTGGCATCGAGCGCGACGAGTTTGCCGTCGCCGGTGACGACGCAGGGATTAATTTCGAGCATGGAAGCGTCCGTCTCGACGAACGCGCGATAGAGCGACTGAAAAAATGGCACCGCGGCGTTCACTTGTTCGGGCGTGAGGCCCAGGCCGAAGGCCAATTTGCGGGCCTGATAGGGCTGAAAACCGGTGGCGGGATCAATCACTTCGCGCAGGATCGCTTCGGGGCGATCTTTGGCGACTTCTTCGATTTCCATGCCGCCGGCGGCGCTGGCCATGAAGATGGGCGCGCCGACCGTGCGATCCACGAGCACGCCGAGGTAGAGTTCGCGCTTGATGTCCAGGCCTTCTTCGATGAGTAAGCGGCGGACGACGCGGCCTTCTTCGCCGGTTTGCGGCGTGACGAGAGTCATGCCCATGATTTGGCCGGCGAGTGTGGCGGCTTCGTCGGGAGACTTCGCCAGCTTGACGCCGCCGCCTTTGCCACGGCCTCCGGCGTGAATTTGTGCTTTCACGACTACGACTTTCGTGCCGAGACGTTCGGCTACGGCGCGGGCTTCGTCTTTTTTGTGAACTACTTCGCCGCGGGGAACCGGAACGCCAAATTTCGCAAGGATGGCTTTGGCCTGGTATTCGTGGATCTTCATGCTGACTCCATCGGCTTCCTGAAGGTCGCCTTGAATAATGGTGTTAAAATTTGCGATTGAATCAAGCGACCTAGTTTACTTGGAAGAGGCAACACGGGCAAGGAGAGGCATGGCACTCGAAATGAAAGCCTCGTGCGAAAAGTGCGGCCGGGCGTTGGATATAGGTGACGAAGCGCACATTTGCTCATACGAATGCACTTTCTGCGCCGGCTGTTCTGCACAAATGAAGCAAGTTTGCCCGAATTGCGGCGGCGAACTGCTGCGGCGGCCGAAACGGCAGGCGCCGCGCGCTTCCGCGTGAACCTGTGAAATTGCAAAGGTGTGCTCAGCGACCATGATTCATGAGGCTCTCGAAAAAGTGATGAGGGGCGAAGATCTTTCGCGGGTGGAGACCTGCGCCGTGATGGAAGAGTTTTATTCCGGGCGGGTGACGCCGAGCCAAATGTCGGCGCTGTGGACGACTCTTTCGATGAAAGGAATGACCACGGAGGAGCGAGCGGCCGTGGATGAAGCCAGGAGGGAGCACGCGCCGACTGCGGTGGGCTCAGAGGCAGGAACTGCTGAAGGGTACGAGTTCGGGCATCCGAAATTCTGCGCGGGATTGGTGGCGGCCGCGATGACGGTGGCGCGCGGAGAGGATTTATCGCGCAAAGATGCGGAAGCGGCGATGGAGGACATTCTTTCCGGCAATGCGGATGACGTGAGAATCGCGGCGTTTCTTGCGGCTTTGCGTTACAAGGGCGAGACGGTGGACGAAGTCGTCGGATTTGCGAAGGCGATGCGGCGGCACGCGGTGCCAATTTTTCCGCCGGGGACGCGGCGGCCGGACGACGTGATCGTGGATACCTGCGGAACCGGTGGCGACGGCTGCGGAACTTTCAATGTCTCGACAGCGGCGGCATTTGTGGTGGCGGGAGGCGGTGTGCGCGTAGCGAAGCACGGCAACCGCTCGACCAGTTCGCGCTGCGGATCGGCCGACGTGCTCGAAGCGCTCGGCGTGAAGGTGGAGCTCGCGCCGGAGCGCGTGGCGCAAGCGATCGAGCAGATCGGGATTGGATTTTTGTACGCGCCGGCGATGCATTCGGCGACGCGGCACGCCACGCGGGTGCGGCGCGAACTGCGCATGCGGACCGTATTCAATTTGCTGGGGCCGCTGACGAATCCTGCGGGGGCTTCGGCACAGGTTGTTGGAGTCTACGACGGTGGGTTGATCGAACTGGTGGCGCGGGCGTTGGGCGAGCTGGGAGTATCGCGCGCGTTTGTGGTGCACGGGGCCGACGGCCTGGATGAAATTTCGATAAGCGGCGAAACGTCGGTTGCCGAACTGCGGGATGGCGGGGTGCGCAGCTTTACGGTGGTTCCCGAGGATTTTGGGTTGCGGCGCGCGCCGCTGGAAGCGATTCGCGGCGGCGACGCTCAATACAACGCCGGAATCACTCACAAGATCCTGGGACGCTCATTGTTGTACCGCGAGCATGGCCCGCATCGCGAGATTGTGCTAGCGAATTCGGCGGCGGCGCTGGTGGCTGCCGGACGCGCTACGGATTTTCTGGATGGGGTGCGACTGGCGCAGGAATCCATTGATTCGGGAGCGGCGCGCGCGAAACTCGACGCGCTTGCGGCGTTTTCGCAAATGGAAACGGGGCATGGGCGGTCTGCGACTTAAAGATTGCTGCTACGGACGCGCGTTCGACGGATCGCGTGTTGTGGCGGAATCGAGATCGAGAAGAATCGGGCTGAGGCTGGTGCTGCCGGCGACGGGCGGGTAGCAATTTCCGTCGGGATTGTAAGTCGTGCTGCAACTCTTTGTGAATTCGCGGCGCCGCGGTGATTGCGCGAATTGCCAGACGGATGCGTAGGCGACGCCGCTTGCCGATGGCGGTGGCGGATTTTTCAAGTAGGCGCAGCCGGGCGATGGCGGGCAGGCGTCGTCGTAGACGAAGAACGACTTGGCCTCCGTTCGCTCGTGAATATCGTCGGCGGTGATGATGAATTGACCCTTCCCTTCGTTCGCTTTCATTCCCGAGCAGTACACTCCCGCGCTGAAGCCCGATGAATTCACGCGCTGGATCCAGGAATAGAGGTAGTCAATCTGCACGGGCAACATTCTGCCGCCTTCTTCCTGGTCCAAGAAAATGATTGTGTGCGCGGGGAAGCCTTCTTGCCGGGCGGCTTGAATGGCGAGTTCTGCATCGGCGTTGCCGAGCTGCGCGGGAACCGCTGGCGGCTGAAGCTGACTCTCGGTGCGGCCGTTGAACAACACGAGGAAACCAAAATTATTCTGTAGAAGTGCGGCGCGGTGGCCCGTCCAGGAATTGGTCTTGGCGCCGGGCGACGCGTTCAGCCAATAGCCTGCGAACGAGAACGTCTTTCGGAGCATCGGCAACGCCGCATCACCGGGATAATCGTTAGCGTCGAAACCGAGATAGGTGCGCGGCGGGGCCTCGACCGCTTGGTTCGCTAATTGCGGCAGCCCATGGGCTGGCGGTTTCGGCGGGGAAAATAATGGCGCGAGGCAAATTGTGGCGATTATGAGCGCGGCGCGCTTCACGTTAAATGCTCAGAAAATTTTTCAGCAGCTCGAAGCCGGCTCCGGTTAGCACGGATTCCGGGTGGAACTGCACGCCTTCGACGCGGAGTTTGCGATGGCGCAGGCCCATGATGGTGTGGTCGTCGGTCTCGGCGGAAATTTCCAGCTCGCGCGGGAGGGATTTGCGTTCGACGATGAGCGAATGATAGCGCGTGGCGATGAACGGCTTCGGCAGGCCGTGAAAAATTGTGCGGCCGTCGTGAAGAATTTCGCTTGTTTTCCCGTGCATGAGTTTTGGCGCGCGGATTACGCGTCCGCCGAAAGCCGCGCCGATCGCTTGATGGCCTAGGCAGACGCCGAGAATCGGAATCTTGCCGGCGAAACGCTGGATCAGGGGCACGCTGATGCCCGCTTCTTTTGGAGTGCACGGGCCGGGCGAAACGACGATGCGTTCCGGGCGCATCTTTTCGATTTCGGCGAGCGTGATTTGATCGTTGCGGCGGACTTGTAGTTTTTGGCCCATTTGGCCGAGGTACTGCGCCAGGTTGTAGGTGAAGGAGTCGTAGTTGTCGAGGAGCAGGATCATTTCGACGCGACCAGCCAAAAAAAGAAAGTGAAATCCATGCCTGCGCCAGGCGGGCTTCGCCGCGCTCAGGATGACGACAAAAACTTTCCTGCAGCGCTTCAACACTAGCTTAGATGCGCCACGCTGTGCCTACGGACCAACGGGAACCACGACGCGGAACTTATTCCGCGCGGCTGCCGCCATTGCCGCGATGCGCGATTTCTAGTGCGGTGAACAGCGCTCGGGCCTTGTTGACCGTCTCCTGATATTCGCGCTCGGGGACCGAATCCGCGACAACACCGCCGCCGGCTTGGATGTAGGCGCGGCCACCCTTGGCCACTAGCGTGCGCAACGCGATGCAGGAATCCAAGTTGCCGGAAAAATCCATGTACAGGATCGCGCCGGCGTAAATGCCGCGGCGTGTGGGTTCGAGTTCGTCAATAATTTGCATGGCGCGAACTTTTGGCGCGCCGGAAAGCGTGCCGGCGGGAAAACAGGCCATGAGCGCGTCAAAACAATCCACGTCAGCGCACAATTGGCCGCGAAGGCTGGAGACTAGATGCATCACGTGAGAATAGCGCTCGACGAACATCAGGCGTTCGACAATCACTGAGCCGTACTCGCACACGCGTCCCAGGTCATTGCGGCCAAGGTCCACGAGCATGATGTGTTCGGCGCGCTCTTTGGGATCGGCGAGAAGCTTCGCTTCTAGAGCACGGTCTTCGGCGTCGTTGCGGCCGCGGGGGACGGTTCCGGCGATCGGACGATAGTGCGCGTTGCGTCCTTGCACTTTCACGAGCATCTCGGGGGAACTGGCGACGACCGAGACGTTGTCTATTTTCAAGAAGCACAGATACGGCGACGGATTCACGACGCGCAGCGCGCGATAAATCTCGAAGGGGTCGGCGTCAGTTTGTGCGGAAAAGCGCTGGCTGGGGACGACCTGAAAAATGTCGCCGGCGCGGATGTAACTTTTTGCTTTGCGCACGGCGGCCACGTAACGCGCCTTCGTGAAATTTGATTCGATGCGTAGTGGGGGGCGGCGGCGGGCGCGGCGCTGGCGAGGCAACGGGCTTTCCAGTTTGCGGCGAGTGCGGCGGATTTCGCGTACGGCGGCATTGTATTTCTGGCGCAGGCTGCCTTTCCCGTCCGTGAAAACGTTGCGAATCACCCACACGCGGTGCCGCACGTGGTCAAAAGCCACGAGGCCGAGATAGAACATCATCACGCAATCGTCGAGATTCAGATCGTCGCGGCCACTTGCCGGAATCTTTTCGATCAGCCGCACCATGTCGTAGGCGAAATATCCGATCGCGCCGCCAATCAGCGGGGGTAGGCCGGGAACGCGGACCGGGTGATAGCGCTCGGTGAGCTTGCGGAGATAAGCGATGGGGTCGGCAGTGAAATTCCAACGCTTCCCGCCGGCCTCGAGGCTGCATTCGTGCCCACGGCAGCGAAAAATTTCTTCGGGATTCGCTCCGGCGAAGGTGTAGCGCGCGATGTTTTCGCCGCCCTCGACGCTTTCGAGCAGGAATGAATACTTCGCGTTGTGAGCAAGCCGGAGATGCGCGCCGACCGGAGTCAGCAGATCCGCCGTGAAAGTTTCGTACACGGGGACGAGGTTGCCCTGCCGCGCGAGCTTCGAAAACGTCTTAAAGTCCGGATGAATCATCGCACAGCTATTTTCTCTTCGTTGCGCAGAGCATGCAAGACCGCGCGGCGCATGGCGGCTTCGGGCGCGCGTTCGCCCGTCCAGATTTCCCACTGCGCGGTTCCCTGCGCGACGAACATTTCGACGCCAGAGACCGTCTCAATGCCGCGGCGCCCGGCAAGCTGCAAGAGTTTGGTGGTGCGCGGGCGGTAGATCGAATCGAACACCAGGCGGCAATTCAGTTCCGCAGCGCTCAGAGGCGAATTTGCGGAGTGTGGATACATCCCCACCGGCGTCGCGTTGATGATCGCATCGAAGAATTCACGCCGCAGGCGAGGGCGCTCGACTGCTTCACCCTCGACCGCGCGCGCCAAAGCTTTGGCTTGCGCCATACGCCGGGCGCAGATGCATACCGATGCGCCCGATTCCGCGAGCGCGAACGCCACAGCGCGCGCCGCGCCGCCCGCGCCAAAAATCAAGGCGCGGCTGCCGCGCAGCGGAATGCGGCGCTCGAGCGCTCGGAGCACGCCGACGTAGTCCGTGTTGTACCCGTAGAGCTTTCCGGCGCCGCGCACGACCACCGTATTCACCGCGCCAATCGCTGCCGCCATCGGATCGCAATCATCGAGATGCCGCAAAATAGATTGCTTGTGTGGAATCGTGACGCTGAAACCCGAAATTCCGAACGGTCTAATGGCTCGCAGAAAGTCGCGCAGGTCGCGCACCAGGAATGGCAGGAACACTGCGTCCATCTTGCGCGCCTGGAAGCCCGTGTTTTGCATTACGGGGGAGAGTGAATGTCTGATGGGGTCGCCGATCACTCCGTAGACGCGCGTCTTCCGCCGCAGCGCGTCGGCGCGGTAAAGATGTTTCATGGCCTCGAGCGTCGCCTGGCCCGGAGCGGTTGCGTTTTCCACTGGGGCGTAGGCCAGCGCGCTGCCTTCGCGCAGGGCCAATACTCGTGCGGGAAGCGCCACCTCACCCATGGGTATGGCAATTACGTTTTTTCGTCCGCGCGCCACTCGCAACACGTCCATGCTTTCTGCGAGCGAGTCGCACTGTGCCGCAATCTTGATAACTGCCGGCTGCACATGTGCCAGATCAGCCGCCACGCGCCGCAGATTCTTGGGCCTGCGCTGAAAAAAGTGCGCGGAAGCGATCTGACGGCCTTCGCCAAGCAGCACATCCAGCAATTCGGGTGGGCACTTGGAAGAAGACTCTATCTCGAGGTCGTACCAAGCGCAGCCCGCAGTGATAGCCTCCGCCAAGTGAACGAGCTGCTTCGCAATCGTTCCCCCAAACTTGCCGCCCGCCTCACGCCGCCGGCAAGTAGCTATGAATGTCGCCCGCGCAGTGCGAGTCGTCCGCCCGGCGCGCAGCAGTGCAAGAAATTTTGCGATTTCAGCGTCATCCGAAAGCCAATCGAGACGCAGCTCGATGGTCCGCGCCACATCGAGCGCCTGGCGAAGCTGCCCCCACATGGATCGGGCATCCGTTGCGGCGACGACTGCGCAGATCTTGTCTGTGCCGATCATTGGCCCCGCCATGAGCAAGCGGACACACGAAGAACGATCGAAGGTGTTCGCGCTGATGAAATGGGGCGCATCCTGTCCTATGGTACAGGTAACACTGGGCTTGTACCAAGCGGTGCACAAAGTGTAAAGCGGTGCCGACCATTGTCTTGACGGGTTCCAGTACGTCTATTACAGTCGGGACATTGTCAGGATTGTGGGGAGCGCCGGTTCCGCGGCGCACGTTTTTCAAAGGAGCATGCATTATGCGTGGGAAAATTGTCCTTGCCGGACTCATTTTGAGCCTTTCGGGAATCGCCACACAGGCGCAAACGACGGCGGCCGGCCCGACTCAGGCCGATCTGTATTGCACAGGCACGATCACCAACGAGTCCATACCGCGCGATGGCTACGTAATCACGGGCGAAGGCTCCAATTACAAGATCACCTTTGACGAAGGCGACTACGTTTACCTGAACAAAGGCGCCAGCCAGGGTGTGAAAGTAGGCGACGAATTCTCCGTGGTGCGGTCGGTGGAAGATCCCACGGAAATCGATTGGTCCAAGTGGCAGACGCAGATCATACGCAAGCTGGGAACGTGGTGGGAAGACGAAGGCCGCGTGAGAGTGGTGGTGGCCCAGCCCAACACTTCGATCGCCCAAGTGGAAAATTCGTGCAATTACGTGCAGCGCGGCGACATCATTCTCCCCTTCAAGGAGCGTCCGGCGCCTCCTCTGAAGTCGGAAGCGAATTTCGACCGGTTCGCGCCGTTCAGCGGGAAGGCCACCGCGATGGTGATGATCGGGAAGGCGTTCCAGGTCTCACTGGGAACCAACGACGTCTTTTTCGTGAATCTCGGGAGCGAGCAGGGAGTGCGGGTGGGCGATTACTTCCGCATTTTCCGCTACACTGGCACGCAGCATGAAACCGCCTACCAGACGAAAAACTATGCGTTTGACGCCGATAAGGAATCGAAGGTCGGCCGAGTGTATGGATTTGGCAGCGTTCCGGCGAAATATACGTGGGACAACACCCCGCGCGAAGTAATCGGCGAGGGAATCGTTCTGCGGACGGGTTCCAATTCAGCCACGGTGCTAACGACTTTCAGCCTGCGGGAATTCTACGTAGGAGATTACGTCGAGATCGAGTAGTTCGCAGCCGCTGGGCACTCAGCTTTTCAGCGCAAATGCTTCGCGCGCGGCTCGAGCGCGGGTTCGCCAAAGACTTCGGCCGTGAAAGCCTGGATCCGCGTGTGCGGATCCTTCCAGGCTTCGCGTTCCATTCCTGCCTTAACGCACGTTTCCTCCAAGAACCGTTCGGCCGGCCAATTAAATTCCGTTGCCACCTGCGGCAATAGAACGCCGCGACGCCATCCCCGGCTGACGACTAGACCGTGCTTCCCTGCTTCGATTTTCTCAAGGGTCACGTCATCGAGCGGCGACAAAATGGAAAGCTCGATCTCGATTTCCGCGAGTTCCGCGGCCGGTACGGGCGTAAAGCGGGGATCCTCAAGCGCCGCGGCCTTGGCGCAATGCGCGACGACCTCTACCAGCGGATCTTTAGACGGCAACTGACCCACGCAGCCGCGCAAACGTCCGCGGCGGTGCAGGGTGACAAAGGCGCCGCCCGGCTGCCGCAATATCTCGTCGTCAGGAAAGTTTTGAATCGGTTCGCGCTTTTCGACGCCGGCAACCAGAGCGCGCCGGGCGAGTTCCAGGAGGAGTTGCTTCTCGCGATCAGCGAGTGGGGACATCCTGAGGCTTTTCTTCCTGTTTCACTAACATGGCACCGCGGCGGCGCTCCTGCACGCGGAAATTAATTTGCGTCCAAAACATCTGGAAATAATGGCCCGCGGAAGCGACCGCGCTGATAACCACCAGCCACAGCAGCACAGTTCCTAAGAGCTTCAGCGCCGGGTGATCGGCCGTCAAAATCACGGCGCAGCCGGCCATGACTTGCAGAATCATCTTCATTTTGCCGAGCGGCGAAGCGGGGATGATGAGTCCCTCCACCGAGGCGATTTCCCGCAAGCCCATCACCATGAATTCTCGTCCGATGATGATCACCACCATCCAAGCCTGCATCAATCCCATTTCGACGAGGGAAATGAAAGCGGCGGAAATCAAAAGTTTGTCTGCGATGGGATCCAGCAGAATTCCCAGTGTGGTGATTTCCTTGCGCGAGCGGGCCAGATAGCCGTCCATCACGTCCGTGGCGGCGGCTACCAGCAGAATCAGCACACCCCACACTTCGAAGTGAATGGGTAAGCCGAGAAAATTGAAGTTAGGCTGGCGAGTGAGGAGGACGACCACGAGGAGCGGAACAAAAAAGATCCGCAGAGTCGTCAAACTGTTCGGCAGATTCATGGATTTCCCGGGAAAATCCCCCGGCGCGCGGGCTGACGCGCTCCCCGAAGGTTCAAGCCACTATAGTCCCGCAATACGAGCGAGTCAACGGTACGGGAATCGCGCTTTTGGGATTCCACCGCGGGACAATCGAGCGCGATTGCCTAAAAAGGCAAATCCCTATGCTAGTAACGGTTAGCCAGCACCCTGCTGCAAACCTGTGCAAATTCCATCGCGGTGTAACAAAGGGCGGTTGGGGCCAACAGAGACGAACATGCGCTTTCTGCGCGACGATAAGCTATTTATTAACAATAACTTGCAATGGCATGGTCAAAAGAGCGGTCGGAAAAGCTCTGTTTTGTGGGTGTTTTTTTCGCTCGCCGGAGGGCTTCTTTTCCACAACGATTTCCACAGTAGGGAGCCGGCAAATCTCTTTGTTTCTGACAGATTTAAGTGGAATGTGCCGCAACATTCGCGAAATTGTCCGCAATATCCGCAAGCGGTCCTGTTGACACTACGGCTTGACAGATTCGGCGCCTTCGTCGCGCGCTGCCACCACTCTGGCGCCAGGCGCGGTGAAATCTTCCAACCTGCGCGCCAGCGATTCAGGGATTTCGGCTTCCAAATGCATATGGCCATCCAACACTTCCGAGTGCAACACGCGGCCGCAGGCGTGGACGAGAGAAAGATGCCGGCCGTCTGAAATCGGAATGCGCAAATCGAGATGTACCAGCGGGTCGACCGGCAGCGCAGCATCCATGCGCGCGAGCAAATCTTCGAGGCCTGCGCCGGTAACCGCGGAAGTAAAAATCTTATTGCCGTTTCTGCCGTTGGCTTTCACCAGAGCTGCTAATTCTTCTTCGGAGAGGCGGTCGGTCTTGTTGAAGACTTGCAGACGCGGACGATCTTGCACGCCAAGGTCGGCGAGGACTTTCATCACGTCAGCATCCTGCTCGGCGTGATGCGGATTCGAGATGTCGCAGACTTGCACGATCAGCGCGGCTTCCTGAACTTCTTCGAGTGTTGCGCGGAAAGCTGCGATTAAGTCCGGCGGCAGATCGCGCAAAAATCCTACGGTGTCCGAAAGCAGCGCTCGGCGGCGCGAAGGCAAACGCACAGCGCGAACCGTAGGATCGAGCGTCGCGAACATTTTCGAGGAAGTGAGGACGTCCGAATGCGTGAGCGCGTTGAAGAGCGTGGATTTCCCGGCGTTCGTGTATCCCACCAGCGCGATCATTCCGAGCGGGACTGCTTGGCGCGCGCGGCGACGCGTGGTGCGCTGCCGGCGGACTGTTTCGATGGCTTGCTTGATTTTGCTGACGCGATCGCGAATGCGACGGCGGTCGGTTTCGAGTTTTTGTTCGCCAGGTCCGCGTGTCCCGATGCCGCCGCCGAGCCGCGAAAGCTCTTCGCCACGACCGGTGAGGCGCGGCAGCAGGTAATTCAATTGCGCGAGTTCCACTTGCAGCTGGCCTTCGCGGGTGCGCGCGTGGCAGGCAAAGATATCGAGGATCAGCTGGGTGCGGTCGATGACGCGTGTGCCGATGCCCTTCTCCATGTTGCGGAGCTGCACGGGAGTAAGGTTGTGGTCCACAATCACCAGCGGCACATGCCGCGCTTCGGCTTCGGCGCGGATTTCGTCGAGCTTGCCGCGGCCTACCAGCGTGGCGGGGTCCAACGCTTCGCGCACTTGCATCACGCTGCCCGCGATTTTTGCGCCGGCGCTTTCCGCGAGCTCTTCCAGTTCTTGCAGCGAGTCGCGAGCTGCGGCCGAAGGATCTCCGGCGTAGCCGCGCATCGCCTTTTTCAGGCCGACGCCTACGAGAAGCACGTGTTCGCGATTGTCCAGAGATTGAGGAGTCTTCATAAGGCTCGCTTGAGGCTGGTCCCGTGCAACGTGAGGAGGCGCCTATCCATTCCTTGGGTGATTATACTCTGAACGTGAATCGCGGGGCAAAAACTGCGGCGGTTCAATTCCATATCAGTGCCGCTAGCGTGGTAATATGGCGCTCAATTCCTGGAGAGTCGATCCTACAACCGACAGGAGGCTCGCGAATGGCAACGATGGGATCCGTGCAAGCGCCGGTCGAAGCCAGCATCGCAACTTCTAAGGCGGCAATCCGAGCTGCAAAGTCTGCTGCGCGGCATTCCGCGCTGGTGCGCGTGACTCATTGGATTACCACTCTCTGCTTTATGGCTTTGCTCGTCACCGGAATGGAAATTGTGATTTCGCATCCGCGCTTTTATTGGGGCGAAACCGGCAATGTGTTGACCACACCTTTGTTTCAACTGCCGATTCCTTCGTCGCGGGCGTTGGTGAAGACGGGCTATGGTTACGTGATGCCGGACCAGAATGGCTGGAGCCGGTATCTTCACTTCGAAGCTGCGTGGGTGGCGGTGTTGACCGGCTTGCTGTATGCGATCTACGGATTTTTCACGGGACATTTCTGGAAAAACTTGAGCCCGGGGCGCGGCGATCTTTCGTGGCGCACGCTTTCGGCTGAAATCGTGAATCATCTGCGATTCAAGCGGCCGAGCGAGGCGGAAGCGTGGTCGTACAATACTTTGCAGCGGCTCAGCTACCTCTTTGTGATCTTCATCCTGTTCCCGTTGGTCATCTGGACGGGACTGGCGCTGTCTCCTGCGTTCGATTCGGCGTTTCCGGCGGCGGTCACTTCGTTGGGCGGACGGCAATCCGCGCGCACGATTCACTTTTTCGTTTCGCTGGCTCTCACACTTTTTTTGCTGGTGCACGTGGTGATGATTTTTCTGGCGGGATTCAAGAGCCGGATGGGGGCGATGATTACGGGACGAGTGAACGCGGGACGGCTGGCGGGTGATAAGGAGAGTACATGACCGATCTCTCGCGCAGGAAATTGATTATCGGCGGAATCGCGGCGACTGCGGGCGTTGCGGGCCTGGGCGTGGCCGCACGCCTTGCGGAAAAATATGGATTGGTGCCACCCGATCACGGCGGAATCTTCGGCATCGGCGAGACTTTGACGTACGCCTCGCAACGCCTGCTGACGCGGCATTCGCTTGCGCGTGAGTTCTCTCGCAGCCAGATTTCGCAGCGGCCGTTCCCGAATGAATTGGCGCCCCTGGGAGATGAGTTCAACCGGCTGCAGGCGGGAGGGTTTGCGGACTGGCGGCTCACTGTGGACGGTATGGTGGACCGGCCTGCTTCGTTTTCGCTTGAACAGATTAAGAGTTACCCATTGCGGAGCCAGATCACGGAAGTGGTTTGCGAAGAAGGCTGGTCGTATGTGGCGGAGTGGCATGGCGTGCCGCTCTCGCACGTCTTGGATCTCGTCGGCGTGCAGCCGCAAGCGCGATACGTGGTTTATTACTCGATCCAACCCGACTGGTGGGAAAGCATGGACATGGCGGACGCGTTGCACCCGCAGACTTTTCTCACGTATGGGATGAACGGCGATGAACTTCCGGTCGGGAACGGCGGCCCCTTGCGCATGCGAGTACCGCGTCAGCTCGGCTACAAGAATGTGAAATTCATCACGCACTTGACGGTGACGGACAGCATGAAAAAGTTCGGCCAGGGTTTGGGCTCGGCGTCTCCCGAGGCTGGTTATGCGTGGTACGCCGGGATCTGACGGGCTCTTGTCAGCTGAGCGGCGCGCTAGCGGGTCGCGGGCGTGGAACGATCGGAAGCTGCGAGAATCAAGTCCGAGAGAGATTCACTGAGGCTACGGCCGGACACTTGAAATTCGAGGTCGCGTGTGACGCGATCGAGCCAGCCAAGATAAACCAACAGCGCGATTTCCGCCCACGATTCGGCGAGTTCTGGGGTGAAGCCGATATCGTGGAGCACGCTGGCGATATGCTTCGCGCGTTTCTTTTCGATTGCGGAGATGCGCGCAGCGACGCGCTCATCGCGGCGCGCCCAGGCGCGCAAAGCCGCTTCCACGCGGGCGCGTGACGGATCGGCACAGTGTTCGATGAAGCGGGCCCAGCGGGCCGCGGCGCGCGGAGTGACGACCGTCGCGCCGAGCCATTCGGTTTCATCACCTTCCCAGCGCTCCAGCATCTTCGCGAGCAGTTCTTCGCGGTCCTGAAAATGCCAGTAGAAGCTGCCCTTGCTCACGCCGAGATCGCGCGCGAGCAATTCGATGCGC
>Ga0307478_10001212_pt1 | contig 23009 bp, 16 predicted proteins | sample atmos_gasesECM4C_2_FD_203713 | JGI IMG/M metagenome (GOLD analysis project Ga0307478, IMG submission 203713) | Hardwood forest soil microbial communities from Morgan-Monroe State Forest, Indiana, United States - atmos_gasesECM4C_05 | ecosystem: Environmental > Terrestrial > Soil > Temperate... | reverse complement strand
GCGGGAGGCAGTTCCAAGAGATCGCCGTCCCCACGACTGCACGTTTTAGTTTATTCTCTTTAAGTTTGGTCTTACGGCGTTTTCAGGGGGCCCATTGATCAGATCCAGAGTAGTCGAATGCCTGCTCGTTTGCTCTACTGTTTTCCTATTTGCTGCATTCGGCGCCGCACAACAAATTCCAGGAAATACATATCAAGAGTTGCATTGGAGAATGATTGGCCCGTTTCGTGGCGGCCGCACCCGCGCCGCCACCGGCGTTCCCAGCCAGCCAAATGTTTTTTATGTGGGCCAGGTCAACGGCGGAGTATGGAAGTCGGATGACTACGGCCGCACGTGGGCGCCGATTTTTGATCGCGAGTCCACGCAATCGATCGGCGCCATCGCGGTAGCTCCTTCAAACCCCAACATTATTTATGTTGGAAGCGGCGAAGGCTTGCATCGCCCCGACCTCTCTGTGGGCAACGGAATTTACAAATCGACGGACGCTGGGAAGACTTGGACCCATCTGGGCCTGCGCGATGGCTTTCAGATTCCCGCTCTGGCCATCGATCCCCGCGATCCTAATCGAGTGTTTGCGGCCGTGCTCGGCCATCCTTACGGCCCCAATGACGAGCGTGGCCTTTTTCGTTCTAGCGACGGCGGCCAGACGTGGCAGAAGTCGATTTACAAAGACGAAAACACCGGAGCCTCCGACGTAGAAATAGACCCCTCGAACCCCGACGTAATTTACGCCTCCATGTGGGAAGCGCGCGAAGGTCCGTGGGAGGATAACAACGCAGTTAACGGAATCGGTGGCGGATTGTTCAAGTCTGCGGACGGCGGAAATACCTGGCATCCTCTCACCAACGGTCTTCCCCAAGATCTCTCGCAAATCTATGTCGCAATCGCGCCCAGCAATCCCCGGCGCATCTATGCCACGGTCGCGATCGCTTCGGGACCGCTCGCCTTTTTCCAATCGGACGACGCAGGAGAAAGCTGGACCAAACCAACCGATGATCCGCGCCCTTCGGGACGCATTGGTGGCGGCGATCTCGCCGTTCCGCGTGTCGATGCCAAGAACCCGGACGTGGTTTATTGCGCCAGCACTGTAACCATGCGATCTGAGGATGGTGGGAAAACCTGGTCTGGATTTCGCGGCGCACCCGGCGGCGATGACTACCAGAATCTTTGGATCAATCCGAACGACCCAAACATTATTCTCCTCGTCAGCGACCAGGGCGCGATAGTAACCGTCAATGGCGGAGCTTCGTGGAGTTCTTGGTACAACCAGCCCACGGCGCAGCTTTATCATGCGATCGTCACTCCCACTTTTCCGTATCGTGTTTGCGGAGGCCAGCAGGAGAGCGGCTCCGTTTGCATCTCAAGCCGCGGCAATGACGGCGCCATCACCTTCCGCGACTGGCATCCCGTCGGTGCCATTGAATATGGGTACGTCGCTCCCGATCCGCTCGATCCCGACGTAATTTACGGCGCTGGCAGGAGCGAGGTTTCAAAGTTTCATTGGTCGACTGGCGAGGTGCAAAACGTCACGCCAGTCCCGCTACGCAGCTCGAAATATCGTACCGATCGCACCGAGCCCATCATGTTCTCGCCCCTCGATCCGCACGTCCTTTACTACGCCACTAATGTTCTGTTCAAAACCAACGACGGCGGGAATTCGTGGCAGACCATCAGCTCGGATCTCACGCGCGAGAATCCAGAAGTTCCAGCCAGTGTGGAGAAACTGATTCCGAAAGGAGCGGAAAAACAGCGAGGAGTCATTTACGCGCTGGCTCCGTCATTCAAGAGCATTGATACACTTTGGGCCGGCACGGACGATGGCCTGATCTGGCTTACGCGAGACGGCGGAAAAAACTGGAACAAAATCACTCCGCCGGAACTCACCTCCTGGAGCAAAGTCACGCAAATCAGCGCATCTCATTTCGATGATGACTCCGCCTACGTTTCCGTGAGCCGATTCCGCATCAACGACGAGCGACCTTTTCTTTATCGTACGCACGACGGAGGGAAAACCTGGAAGCTGATCATCGCCGGCCTTCCTGACATCGGCCCGGTAGACACGGTACGCGAAGATCCGGTTCGCAAGAGCCTGTTGTTCGCGGGCACTGAGAATTCAGTCTGGGTTTCTTTCGATGATGGCGATCACTGGCAATCGCTGCAGCTGAATCTGCCGCACACTTCCATGCGCGATCTCTGGATTCACGACAACGACCTCATCGTTGCAACGCATGGCCGCTCGTTCTGGATTCTCGACGACATTTCGCCCCTGCGCGAGGTGGCGAGCTCGCCCGCTGCAAGTAAGCCCCGTCTGTTCACGCCAGCGCCTGCCTACCGCGTCCAGCGCGACACGAACAGCGACACGCCGTTGCCTCCCGACGAGCCCGCTGCCGCGAATCCGCCCGACGGAGCGATCATCGACTACTATCTGGCGAACGACGCTTCGGATGCCGTGACCCTCGAAATCCTCGACGCTCACGGTCAACGGGTTCGCCGATTTTCCAGCGCGGATAAGCCCGATGTCACCGAAGCAGATTTGAAGAAACAGCTTATCCCGCTTTACTGGCTGCGTAATTTCCGGGCGTTGCCCACGTCTGCGGGCATGCACCGTTGGGTGTGGGATCTGCACTATCCCGTGCCCGATGCCACGCGGCATGAATATCCCATCGCGGCCATTCCCGAGGATACGCCACGTTACCCACTCGGTCCCACCGCTTTGCCCGGTGCTTATACCGCGCGTCTCACCGTCAGCGGAAAAAGCTATACCGCGCCGTTTATCGTCAAGATGGATCCTCGTGTGACTATCTCGACAGCCGCGCTCGAAAAGAAATTCCAGGTTGAAACCCGCCTGGCTTCGTTACTCAGCGAGGCTTCTCAAGCGGCGTTGCAGGCGGCATCGATTCGCGACTCGTTACAGAAACTGAGTGACCCAGCCAGCGGTCCGGCGCATGATTCCGTGCAGGCTTTTCAGAAAAGACTCAGTACCGTTCTTGGAGCGGCACCCGGTTCCCTCGCGCCGGTCTCCGACGAAGTCACCCTGATGCGTATAACTGGCCAGCTCTACACGTTATACGGTCAAGTGTGGCAAGCCGATGCCGAGCCCACCACTTCTCAGTCGGCTGCCGTTGCGGCTGCCGAGCGTGATGTAGTGGGCGTGATGGACCGTTGGAACGAGATCAAGACCACTGATCTCCCAGCGCTCAATCATTCACTTCGCAACGCGAAGTTGCCGGAGGTGCGGCTCGAAGTGAACTCGCATGCGGATGAAGGCAACATGGACGAAGAGTAATGCCGGGCCACTTCTGGAGTCCGATTCCTCAGCTTTAGGAATGAAGCTTGAGCATTTTGTCTCCAGCCACGCGCAGTCGTGTGCAAGATGTTGCATACGTTTCCCACGTAGCGAAAAATAGTTTGTCAAATCTCTCTAAGAAATGGATCGGAAACTTCCTAAGCAGGTTATAATCCTGCGGCTTGAGATTCCAAGGCCGAAGCTCAAGTCAACTCCGTCGCGGCGTTGCACTGTGGAAACACCGCATCAGAACTCACCTTGCAAGACTGAACGACCAAAAAGATCAGGACACGAAAGGGACAAACATGAAGCTCCTCCGTATGTTCGCAATCGCGCTTACCCTACTGGCATCTTCCGCTTTGGCCAGCGCTCAGGCACCCATTACTTCGAAGTGGCTGAAGCTTAAGAATCCACCGACGTTCCTCCCCGATACGGCGCTGTTGCTCACGGACGGGACGGTCATGGTCCATCAATACAACAGCAACAAATGGTGGCGTCTTACTCCTGACATCACCGGAAGCTATGTGAATGGAACCTGGTCCGCTCTAGCCTCGATGCAAGCAGGGTACGCGCCGCTTTACTTCGCCGCGGCCGTGATGGCTGACGGCCGGGTGTTGGTGGAAGGCGGAGAGTACAACAACCTTCAGCAGGACGAAACCAACTTGGGCAGCATTTACGATCCCACCACCAATGTGTGGACTCCGGTAAATCCTCCCACGGGATGGAAGACGATCGGCGACTCGCCCGGAATTGTTCTGCCCGACGGAACCTTCATGATGGGTCAGGGAGGACAACCCGCGAAATTGCAGGTCGAGTTTAACGCTACGACCTTGACGTGGACGTCAGTAGGCACCGGCAAGGCCGATGGGTTCTCTGAAGAAGGCTTCGCGCTTTTGCCCGACGGTAACGTGTTGACCGTCGATTGCGAAGACGGAACGAATTCTGAGCTCTTCAATCCCACGTCCAACGCCTGGACCAGCGCGGGCAGCACGCTCCAAGCCTTGCCGAACAGTGGCGGCCTCGGAATCGTCCCGGAGATGGGGCCTCTCATGCAGCGCCCTGATGGCAGCGTTGTTGCCTTCGGCGCAACCACCCACACGTCGATTTACAGCAGTTCAACCGGCACGTGGGCCAAAGGGCCGGACTATCCCAACAGCGATGACATGGCCGATGCGCCGGCATCTATCCTGCCGGATGGCAACATCCTCGTTTACACCAGTCCCGGGGTGTTCAACGGTACCGGTACCTTCTACGAATTCAGCTATCCCGGAAACACGTTCACCGCGGTTTCTTCGACCACTTCAGGTACCAAGTTGCAATCCTGGCAGGCGCGCCAGTTGCTTCTTCCCAACGGCCAGATTCTATGGGATTCAGCCGATGGCGCGACCAAGGATCTCGAACTGTATGAATCCAAGGGCACCATCACCGCGAGCTGGGCGCCTACCGTCACGTCGGTTCCCAAAACTCTGACGCGTGGCAGCTCTTACGTAATCTCAGGCACCCAGTTCAATGGTCTCGACGCAGGCACGGCTTATGGAGACGATGCGCAAATGGCGACGAGCTACCCGCTCGTACAGTTGACGAACCAAACCACGAAGCACGTTTTCTATGCCCGCACGCATGACCACAGCACCATGGGCATCGCGACTGGCGCCACGACCGTATCCACCACTTTCGACGTTCCGGCGGCGGCTGAAACGGGTGTCACCGCACTCGTTGTCATCGCCAATGGAATTCCGTCGGCGAGGGTGAAAGTTACCCTGCAGTAATTAATACGCGCCGGTTAGAAACTGACAGCGTGAGTTGCAAGCAGGCGCCGGAACCCAAGGAACGGGTTCCGGCGCTTTTTCCTTTCTCGGCGCGGCCGTTAATCGAGTGAATGCGAGCGCTCAAACCACGAGTCACCAACCACGCATTTACGAATCGCTATCTTACAAAGCTTCCACTGCACGCTTCAACTCGCTGGCAATCTCTTCTGGTGCGGCACAAACCGGAAATTTTATTGGCCGCCCAACGCGCACGGAAATTTCCCACGGGCGCGCTAATTGTCTGCCGGCTTGCTTCACTTCATACAATCCAGCAATCCTCATCGGCAAAACCGGAATGTCTAAGTTCTTAGCCAAGAGCCCAATTCCCGCGCGAAACGGATTCATCTTTCCGTCCGCTGTATGTCGTCCTTCAGGAAAAACCAGCAGGCTGTATCCGAGATCGACGGCCTGACCCGCGTAAGCGAAACTCTGCCGGAAGCCGGCCTCGCGTGGCAGCGGAAACAAGTTCAGAAGAGAGACGCCTAGTATCCATTGCGCACGATCGTAAACTCTCCGAAAGAATTGTGTTCCCGGAGCCGGCGTTCGCAACGCTTCCAATGCTTCCCCTCCCGTTGCGGTTGCAATCCCGTGCCGCAATCGCGCCGGTAATGCGGTTTGTACGAACCCTACATCCACGTCAGAGATATGATTGCAGACGACCAGCAGAGGACCATTCCATCCCCGCAGATTCTCGCGGCCTTGAATACGAGGCCAGCCCAGCAGCATCATGGCCGGCCGCATTAACAAATAGTGCGCGAGCCATCGCACCCAAGTCGTCGGCCAACTTAAAACCCAACTCGGATAGTGATATCGCCGGCGATGCCCGACTTTGCCACGCAACATCTTCTCCACATCGCCTAACGTGTGTGCCGCGCTCAGGGGTGCTTCACTGAGATCAACCTGATACCGGTCTTCCAGAGCGCTAATCAGTTCGACACGATCCAATGAGCTAAGCCCGAAATCCGAATCGAGATTTGCCGACGAATCGAGGCCGCTCGCACCTCGTCCTGTGATGCACCCGATCAAATCCGCAAGAGCATTGTCATTTCTTACTTCGTTCTTGCCAGCATGAAGCTGCCGGGTTACGAATTCTGTGATCAAATTCCGCCGCAGCTTTTGTGTGGATGTGCGTGGGAAATCTTCTTGCGGCCATGAAAACCACATACGCATGCGCTGGAATTCTGCGAGCGACTGGTTCGCACTCTCGACTGTCTCGTTCGCATCAGCGCCGTCGCGTAGTATCAATACCGCGCAGGGTTCCGCATTTCCGCCGCGTTCAATCCCGATCACAGCGCAATCTTTTACTCCGGGCTGGTGCCGCAACGCCGCTTCTAAGTCCTCGGGATAAATGTTCAGCCCACCCGGCGTGACGATCACCTCCTTCTTGCGTCCCTTGAAGTAAAGGTTCCCAGCTTCATCGAGCGCGCCTACGTCCCCCGTGCCGTACCAGCCCTCGTCGTCATCGGTAATCCTGGTGACTTTGGACGTTTGGCCAGCCTCCCAATAGCCAGCCGCCACGCCTCCGCCACGGACCAGAATCTCGCCATCTTCAGCCAGCTTTATTTCGCGCCCCGGCAACACTTTCCCGATCGAACGTTTTCCTAACTTGAAGGGATGATTCACACTGATCAGAGACGTCGTCTCCGTCAGTCCATATCCTTGAATCGCCGCGTAACCGAGCCGGCCCCAGAATTCTTCGGTATCGCTGTCGAGCGCCGCGCCTCCGGAAATAAACGCCCAGAACTTCCACCCAAACTGGCGGTGGATCGAACGAAAGGTCCACCAACGGCGGAGGAAATGCCGTCCCTCTGCGGCGCGACATCGTCGCCGAAAATCCTCAAGACGGCCGTCATCTTCGAGATCGCGTTCGATCTTCTGCTTCAGCGACTGCAAGACTCGCGGCACACTCACCAGCACCGATACTCGATTACGTTTGATCGTGCTGAATATTTCTGACGGCTTCAACTCTTCCTGAAAAATCACCGTCCCGCCCAGCAGCGGCGGCAAAAACATTCCCAGCAATTGTCCGAAGACGTGGCTCAGCGGCAGCAGGTTCAGAAATCTCACCGGATGCACCCAGCGCTCATACTTCAAATACTTCTTCATCTCAGTTTCCAGAGGGGTGAGATTCGCCAGCACATTTCCGTGCGTGAGCACTACGCCCCTGGGCTCAGAAGTGGTGCCTGAGGTGAAAACAATCTGCAGAATGTCATCGCGACCGATCGCCAAGTTTGAAACCGGAGCAGCGGAATGAGGGCTCAACGTTTGAGTCAGATCTTCAAAAATCAGCGTGGATGATTCGAGATCGCCAGAGCTGGAAACTCCGGCGTGTTTCCGTGAGCAGACTAGCAGCTTTGCGTCAACCTGCTGGAAGACGCGGGTTGCGAAATCAGCCGACGCGCCATTGTCCATGGGGACAACCACGGCACCCGCGACCGCACAGCCGAAAAATGCCGCAACCCACTCGGCGGAGTTTTCCCCCCAGAGCATGACTCGATCGCCCTTGCCGATATCGCGGGCCTGCAACTCGTGAGCGAAACGAAATGCTATATCCAAAATCTGGGCGTACGACCACCATTTCATGCGATAGCCGCAGCGTTGCCCGAAGGCGCGCCCGGTCGCGTGCGCTTGAAAATTTGTGGTAAGAAAATCCGCTAACGATTCAGCCATAGGCCAGTGTGCTCCCGCCAGTTTAGCGGAGCAGGGACACGGACTAGGATGTGAAATGTTGGAGGGGGGCGTCCTAGAGTTGTTTTGCTGGAATACAGAAGACTTTTCCGAGGGATGGGGCGGGCTAATCAGAGCCAACTCACGATTGCCCACCCTCATGTTTTCAGTCCAACTCACATGCAAGGCGGCCCTGCATCGGAGGTGAAGGTGTTATTGTCAGAGAACCAACCATTGACCGCAAAAGAAGGCGCTCCATAGAACCAGGAGAAGAACACCAATTCCTGCAGATGGTAGGTGTAGCCGTTGGGCATAGTCACCGTGGGGAAATTAGTGCCGGTGAGTGGATCTCCGACCTCGAGATTATCCTGGCACCCAGGTTGCTGTCCGATGTGTCCCCAAGGTGGCACTGGGTTGTCCCCGAAGGGATCGTTCATCCACTCTCCCACCTCGTGGGCTGAGATGGATGTGTCGAAAATTGTGGGCCCGAAGAGGCTGGTCGTGTCGAAATCCATGACCCCATAGGTTTGGTTGGCGCCCTCGAAGCTGTGATATCCCAGCACGCAGCAGCTGAAGAGGTCGGTGACCGGAGAGGCTAACACCACGTTCGCGAGCAGGAAAATCGGGAATGTCCCGGGGTTCACTCCTTGCGAAGACAGTGATGGGAGGATCGTGTTCACCACTAGAGTGTCGAACCAACCAATATCGACAATCCCCAGTGGAGCGCAGAAGTCCGGCGGCCCGAGCGAACTGGTAGCCAAAGCCAGGCCGTCGGCCTGCGGCACATTGACCAGAACAGGGCTGGTGGTGGTAACTGGGTTAAGCAGCACATGGTAGTTTGTTTCCTTGGTAAACGCCCAGAAATTTGCCCGCTGGAACGCGTCCACGTATTGCGTGTTGCCGACATGCGTGCCACCCATCTCAAAACTGGCAGGCTGGATAATCGGCGACTGCTGATACAGGGTCAGGGGGACGTCATTGGGCGCGGTCAGGCAAGACGTGTTCGCCGCAGTGGGATCCAGAACCGTAACGCCCGGCGTGGTGGAGATTTCGCCGTTACTGAAATTAACGCTCGTACCGACCAGATTAGTGGTAATTACAATCGGAACAATCTTGGTTGGGACCTTTGCCGTCTCACCCAGTCCGCCAAAGTTTATGGCGAGGGCATTGCGGCCCACCATGACGCCACTGTAGTTGTTGCCGTCTCGAGTGGAAGTAACGTTGTAGGTCCACAGCGGGAGCTGCGGGCCAGCTGGAGCCTTAAGTGCTTGATGCGCTCCGGGCGCGTGCTTTATTACGGTTGTGTAGCCGTTGAGTCTGGCTGCGTCCTGTGCGAACGCAGTTGTTGATAGGGCACATCCCACGAGGGTGGCCGAAAACAGAAGCAAAAGTTTCTTACGTTTCATCAACGCACCTCGCGAACAGAGTCGGGCACGGACACGCGAACCGATGGCTCGTCAGATGAACGGACGCATTACTCCACGTGGCGTCCCCCAAATGCCGGGACTTTAGCAGAAGGCTGATGGTTGGGGAAGAGACTTTGGTCTCTTTTGGATTCGTTTGACAAGAAGATGACAATAAATCCACGCTGAGCAGCTACTCCCGCCCCACCCCCAGCGCATCTGCAACGCGATTGATGTAGTTGAACCAGGACGCGATCAGCGTGATTTGCAAAATCCCGCGATCGTCGAAGCCTGCGGCTCGCAGACCCTCGATATCGTCTTTCCAAACCCTGGTCGCGTCTTTGGTCAACTTCACTACGTAGTCCAGCATCACGCGCTCTTGAGCCGTGATGGGAGCGGTGGTGTAGTCCTTTTCGAGCGCCTCGACGAATTCCTTATCCAGCGTGATCCTACGCAGAAACTCTGCGTGTGATTCGATTCAATACTTGCACCGATTGGTCACCGAGACCATGGTGGTAATCATTTCATGCTGCCGGCGGCTCAGCGGCAGGTCTGGTGACATCAGCGCGCCGAATGTGGAGAACGCGTGGTGGAGCGCGTCCGGAATCAGAGTGTGCGATCCGACAATGGACGAGCATCCCGATGCATCGGGATGCACGGGATCGGCATACTCTTTGGGATACAGGGAGCGTTGCGCTTCGATGGCTTGGCGCAGTTTGTCATCGGCCTCGGTGAGTGGGATGGTTCGAATCCATGTCATAGATATGGTTGTCCTTGTGCAGCGTTTTCCATATTCAGCATGGGGAAGGGTACACGGTTCGGCGGGTGTTGCCCCATAGTGAATTTGTACTACTTGGTGGAAGAGCGGCCCTTTCAGGGCCGCGTAAGCGGTTCCAATATCTGTCGGGCTTCAGCCCCAGTGGTCGCCAATCTATGGATTCGTCGGCAGCACCGGTGGCGCCGACGAGTTGCACGGGTCCTTCGTTGGGAGTCGCCCGCTCCGCGTGCGACTCCGCTGCCTCACGATGACTGCCGATGAAGGGGATGCGGAGGAATTCGATTTTCTAGAGCGACGCTTTTTCCTCGGGCAGTACCTTTTAGAACTAGTGATTTTCTAAGTCTAGAAGCGTCTGGCTCTGTTGACATCCTGCTTTCTACGGTCGTATGACGATGAGCTAGGGATGCTTCGGCTGCGGTTGAGCTTCGCTTCGCGAAACTCAATCCTCGCTCAGCTTGACAGAATTCGCGAAATGTCAACAAAGCCAGCTATTCTTTTCCTAGTTCTCCACCTTGCACATTCGACGATCGGTACCCCGGTTCCCTTGGTAACCCGTTCGTACACTCCCTTTTGGTAACCCTTGGTAACCATGCGATTCCACCCGTCCAGCCGTACAATTGCCCTTGTCCGAACGGCCATGTCTCTTTACAGGAGTTTGGCTACCGCGACGTTCGACCCGGGACAGCACCTCCCAGGAGCAGGAATCAGGTTTCACAGGCATTTTTTGTCGGTTGTCTTTTTTCAGACGTCTTTTGTCAGTCGTCGTTTTTAGACCAGGGCTGGAGTTCGGATCCTTATGGCGTTCGGTTTCGGGTTCAACAAACAGAAAGTACTCAGCGCTGCGGAGAAGTATGTCCAGCAGGGCAAGATACAGAACGCCATCTCTGAGTACGAAAAAGTCACTAAAGCTGACCCCAAAGATCTCACGGTCACGAACACGATCGGCGATCTCTACTCGCGACTCGGCGAAGCCGACAAAGCTACCGACTGCTTCAAAACTGTAGGCGATGCCTATGCCAACCAGGGTTTCACGGTTAAGGCAATCGCTATGTACAAGAAGATCAGCAAGCTCAAGCCTTCACTCGAGAGCGTGCTGAAGCTGGCCGAACTCTACACCCAGCAGGGACTCTTCAATGATGCTCGAGCCCAGTACCTGCAAGTTGCCGAAGAGTTTCTAAAGTCGGGCGAACTGGACAACGCTGTCCGTATCTTCCAGAAAATTCTGGAAATGGATCCGGAAAATACCAGCATGCGGGTCCGTCTGGCAGAAGTTTACGTCCGCCTTGGGAAGAAGGAAGAAGCGTGGAAGATTTTCTCCGCCGCCGCCGAGACCTTGCGATCTAAGGGTTCGCTGAGCGGCGCCGAGGAAGTTCTGCAGCGCATGCTTACGCTCGACCCGGGAAACAGTTACGCACTGCTGATGCAGGGCCGCAACCTGCTCGAAAACGGAGATGCGGAAGCCGCCGCGGAAGCGTTGCAAAAAGTTCCGGACCTCGATTCCAATCCCGAGGGGCTGCGCGATCTGCTCAAAGCGTATCTGAAGACCGGCCGCCTCTCCGACGCCGGTACGCTTGCCAGCAAATTATTGACGGTCCACAACGACCTGCCCGCTATCTCGACTTTTGCCGATGCGCTGATGCAGGCAGGGCAGTACGAGAATGCGCTGCAGGTTTACGATCAGCACGCCGAGCGCCTGCTGGCCGAAGATTCCGATAAAGTTCTCAAGAACCTGCACACCATCATTGGGCACGTCCGTGACAACCCGGCTTCGCTCGAAAAGCTTCTCGATCTCTTCCAGAAAGCTGGAGAGAGTACGCACCTCAGTGAAGTCATCGAGTTACTGGCTCATGCCTCGGTGCAGTCCGGCGACTTGTCGCGCGCTCGCGATCTCTATCAGAAACTCGCGACCGTGGAGCCGGGCAATCCCCTGCACATGAACAATTACCAGCAGGTGGTCAACCAGCTGGGTGGGGATGCGGCTGAGAAACTAATTTCGGCTGAAGAAGCAGCCGTTATCGTGGATGAGTTGGAAGCCACCGCTCCTTCGATTCACCAACACTATCCCGATGCTGTTGCTTTAGCCGTTCGCTCTGCACTGACCGATGCTGAGCTATTTATCTCTTACAACATGCCTGCCAAGGCTTTGGGACCACTGATGGTCGCCCTGCCTCTTGCCCCAACGGACCTGCGCCTGAATCAGCGCCTGGCCGCACTGCACACGCGCGCGGCCCGTTTCGCCGAAGCCGGAGTCTGCTGCCGCACTCTGCAAAACATTTACTCCGAAGCGGAATATCCTGAAGAAGCGACTCGATACGGCGAACTTGCTACCCGCTACGAAGAGCGCTCGGCGGTGCAAACTGCGGGTGCAGTTACTTCTTCGCTGGCGATTGACGTTGAGGAAGCGACCGCAGAAGAAGCTCCCGAAGAAATTTCGGTCGAGGCTGCAGCCGCTCCGTGGCCATCCGCGGAGGAGTCCGACGACGACAACGAATTCGCTGTGGTCAGCGATCAAGAAGTCGATCAAGACCACGATCCGATCAGCGGCAAAACTGCGCCTGTCGCGGAAGTTGCAGCCGCAGCCGAAGAGATCGATCTGTCCTCCGAATGGGATGACGCAATCACCGTTGAAGCCGATATACCTGCGGCTGAACCGGCGGAAACCGAAGTTGCGCATCCCGCGGTCGCTCAAAAACCCGCACCCGTTACTGGCAAGGCCAAGGCCGCACCCGAGGATGCCGAGAAGACTACCGAAACCGTCGAGGAAATCCGCTTTTATCTCGAGCACGGCATGCCCGAGCAAGCCGAAGCGGCCTTCGAGAAGCTGCGGACTCTTACCAGCAACCAAGCCACACTGGCTTCCCTTCGTAGCGAGATTGAATTGGCTTCGCAACAGTCTCCGGCCGCAGACGACGTGGCCGCTGTGGAAGCTGTCTCTAACTTCGTCGTTGAAGAACCAGTAGTTGAGCCCACTGCTGAATTCTCCGTCGAAGACGTTCCTGCTGCTGCGGAAGAATTTTCAGTCGCGGTGGAAGAGCCTACTGCTCAGGAGCCTGCTGCAGAAGAGACCGCTGTCGAAGAGATCGCTGTTGAAGAAATCGCTCCGCAACACGGCGAGGTCGCAGAGTTACCGGCTCCTAACGTGCCCGAGCCTGTGATGCAGCAGCCCGTTCCGGCTGAGCCGGTCGCGGCCGAGCCCGCCGCGGCCACCGCTCAGCCGGCTGTTCTTCAGGAGTTTGTTGCCGATCTTGAGTCTTCTCTCGGCGAAGGTTTCATTCCCGGCACGGTCCCGCATGAAGTCGAGCCTGAAGTTGCGCAGCCGGAACTGGAGGCGATTGGACAATCTGCGCCCACGGTCTTCGGCGTGCGCGAGTCTGGAGCGCCGGAAGCGGCTGAAGTTCGTGAGCCTGAGGTCATGGGCGAGTTCGTTGCCGATCTCGAAGCTTCCTTGGGTGACGATTTCCTTAAGGGTGCACCGGTCGCCGAAAGCCAGCCTGCACCTCAAGCTGAGCCCGAACCCGTGGCCCAGGCGCCTGTCGCCGCCGCACCTGCGCCGCCGTTGCACGTATCCGCCTCGGCGCCTGCGCCGGCGGTTGTCGCTCAAGCTGCGAATGCTGCGGCAGCTTCTTCTGGCAGTACAGCAGTTGCATCGTCGGCTCCAGTGTTGGCGCAACCACCCGCGCCGCCTGCTAGGCCCAAGCAGCCAGTTCCGCCGATTATTCCAAGCGCGCCTGCCGCCAAGTCTTCTCCGTTCGGCGAAGAGGCGGGCGTGGATCTCGCCGAAATGTTCGGCGAACTCAAACACGATCTCGAAGCTGGCACCACGGCTGCCGATGAAGACCCCGAGACGCATTACAACCTCGGGATTGCATTCCGCGAAATGGGTCTGCTCGATGAAGCCATCGGCGAATTGCAGAAGACTTGCCAGGCGGTCGATCGCGGACATCCTTTCCCGCAGGTGATGCAGACTTACACCTGGCTGGCGCAATGCTTCCTCGACAAAGGAGTGCCCGAGGCCGCGATCCGTTGGTACGAAAAGGCTCTTACTGCGCCGGGGGTCGACGAAGAGACGCGTACCGCACTCCACTATGAGCTTGCTGGGGCCCATGAGATGGCTGGCGACAAGGGCTCCGCCCTCAAGCACTTCATGGAAGTTTACGGCCGCAACATCGACTATCGGGACGTCGCCGAGCGCATCAAGGCCCTAAAGTCGTAGAATAACCCGATGGGTTTTCCCCCTAACTTTTTTCTTTGTGGCCACGGTGAATTGCGATCACGCACCCTGCGGAGCGCCCAGTGACCATCGATCCCAAGCTGCCCGTCGAAAACGGGCCTGGTGCGGCGCCTCCGCAGCCTGCACCCGCACATACTGAAACCAGCACTGCGCTCCTCGATTCGCCACCTTCAAGTTTGGCGCCGAGACCCCACAGCGGCTTCCAACTTTGGCTGCATCGCGCGTCGGTCTTCCTCTTCGTGCTGATCAGCGCCGTTGCCGGAGTGCTTTTGGTGATCCTGCCTTGGACACCCGAGTGGACCGACAACTATCTGCTAATCTCGTTTCCGTGGCTTCGCACTTCGGTCTCCAACGGCTTCTTTCGCGGTATGTGCAGCGGCCTGGGATTGCTCGATATCTGGATCGGTTTCTGGGAAGCCCTGCATTACCACGAACATCAATGAAGCCGAAAATATTCTGAGACTTAGCCATCACCATTTGATCTCAACGAGAACGATCCCATGCCCGACAAGCTGAATCCCGCGCCACTCGCCTATCGCAACCCGGCTTTCTTCGACAGTCCGGACGGCCGCATTCTCCGCATACTGGCCGAATATCAGGAACCGCTCGCGCGTTTTCGCCGCGAGCAGATTCAGGATACGGTCGTCTTTTTCGGCTCGGCCCGCTTTCAGGGTCAGGCTTCGGCGAAAGAAAAGCTTTCCAGCCTCGAGAAAAATCGCAGCGAAGTTTCGAACTCCGAGCGCGATCAATTGTTGAAGCGTGCCCACACCGCTGTCGATATGGCCCGCTACTACGAAGAGGCGCGCCGCCTGGCGTTTCTCCTGACGGAGTGGTCGATTCAGATTCCCGCTCGCCGTCGCCGTTTCGTTGTCACAACCGGAGGTGGTCCCGGCATCATGGAAGCCGCGAACCTGGGCGCGCATGAGGCTGGTGGAAAGAGCATCGGGCTCAACATCAATCTTCCTTTTGAGCAGAATCCGAATTCCTACATCACGCCTGCGCTGAATTTCGAATTTCATTATTTCTTCATGCGTAAATTCTGGTTCGCTTATTTGGCCAAGGCGTTGGTGATTTTTCCCGGTGGCTTTGGCACCATCGACGAACTCTTCGAGATTCTTACGCTGGCTCAAACCGACAAACTCGCGAAGAAAATTCTCGTCGTCATTTACGGCAGTGAATACTGGCACCGCATCATGAATTTCCAGGCCTTTGTCGACGCGGGCACGGTTTCTCCGGAGGATCTAAACCTGTTCAAGTTCGTCGATACTCCCGAAGATGCTTTCGCGTTCCTTCGCGACGGTTTGACCGAATACCACCTCGGCGGCTCGTCCAAGAAAGAAAAAGAGGAAGTTCTGCCCGAGATTGCGAAGACCAGGCCGTAGAGTCGGTGGTTCTGAGTTTGCGAGATATCCGCGTGGGGACAGCCGCCCTCGGCTGTCCATCGAGCGAAGCTCGATGGGTTTTCTAGGCTGGCAAAATGAGACATTTCCGTTGCGGCGTGGCACTTGCCTTTTTGCCGCTGACCCTGTTAGTTGAGAGTTGATGGCTCCAAGCCCACTCTTGTACTACATCACCAGCCGCGCCGCCTTTCCGGGCGACGAGCGAGCACGCCGTTTTCGTCTGCTGGAAAAAATCGAGGAAGCGGCCGGCTGCGGCATCGACTACATTCAACTTCGCGAGAAAGACCTGCCCATCCGCGAACTGGAGTCGCTTGCACGCGAAGCGATGCGCATAGTTCGCGATGCGCCGAAAAAAACGAGAACTGAGATCAGAACTGCTCTCCTCATCAACTCTCGCACCGATGTTGTGCTCGCTGCAGGTGCAGACGGTGTCCATCTCCCGGGCGACGACGTCCCGCCAACGGACGTTCGAAAAGCATGGAAGAATGGTGCAAGCCAAGGGGATACAAGCGTTTTGAGGTCGCAACTTGCAACCTCAAACCGCGTCGACCCGCTGATAGCCGTCTCCTGCCATTCCCTAGAAGAAGTCATTCGAGCCGCTGCTTCTCGCGCGACTTTCGCGGTCTTCGCTCCTGTGTTTGAGAAAAAAGACACGCCCGGAATCATTCCAGCCGGCCTCGACGCTCTTCACCAAGCTTGCTATGCGAGCATCCCGGTATTGGCTTTGGGAGGGGTGACTCTGCAGAATGCGGAGTCTTGTATGCAAGCCGGCGCAGCCGGAATCGCCGCGATCCGTCTATTCCAGGAAAATGACATCGCCGCAGTCGTGCGCGAGTTGCACGAACACTAGAAGCCATCTCATCTCATGATTCGTGATCAGGGCACGGCTTCAGCCGTGCCGCACTCTTAGGTTTGTCATCCTGAGCAATCGAAGGATCTCTACCAGCCCTTCACTTCCGATGTTGCCTCAGAGAGTTCTTTCTAGGTGGCTCGTCAACATCGTGCGAACGCCCTTCTAGATCTCTATCACCGCAAGCACTGCAGGGATCCTTCGACTCCATTTGTCTCGCGCGAAGCGCGAAACAAATTCCGCTCAGGATGACAGAACTCGGTGGTCACGGTCTTCACCCTTAACTCTGCGGCATAAACTTCTAGTGTATTTCACGCTCGTGAGTAATCCGGCGCCTGAAGAGGAATGGATGAGGCGGCCGTTACGGCATGCATGAATGCGTGCCCTGATACGAACCTCGATGCAATACAGCTTCTGACACTATTTTTGTTGGAAAGGATAAGGCTCTATAGGAGCCACTGGATCCTCAGGCAAATGTTTTTTCTCCCCGAAGACTTCGGCGGTAAACCCCTCGATGATCGCGCCAGAGCGCCAGGCATCGATCGGCAACCCGGCTTTGCGGCAGGTTTGCTCGAGAAAAGTTACGCGGTCCCAGGCGTGTTCCAACGGAACCTGGGGCAGCAGCAGTCCCCTTCGTCCGTGCAGGCTGATGAGCAAACCGTGGCGTCCGACTTCCACCTCTTCAGCAGCAATCGGATGTGGACGCAAGAGAATGCTGAGCTCGACTTCCAGATGCGGAGCCTCTTCCGCAGTCACCGGAGTGAAACGGTTGTCGTCGAACGCCGCGGCACGTGCGGTTTCGGCCACGGCGCGGTAAAGCGAAAATTGAGGAAGAACATAGCCAACGCATCCGCGTAGTTGTCCGCGCAGATACAGAGACGAGAACGCGCCGCGGTGCTCGGCAAAATGAGGGGTGGGCGGCTCCAGAGAAATTGCGCGCCGCTCCAACGCCGAAGAAATGGAATCGTGCGCCAGCCGCAGGAGCAAGGCACGCTCCTGGGCAGAGAACTCCTCGATGGAAGTTGGTCTGCTGGCTTTGATTCCTTCCGCTGTGTTGTGCGACAAAGAATCCACTACCGGCGACGAATTAGGTTGTAGAGGCGGCATCTGCCGGGGCCGTTTGCGGCTTTTTGCGACGGCTGAGAATGAATGCGCGGCGGCGGCGCTTCGAAACGCGACGATCAATCTTCGACCAGAACGCCACGAAATAATCGATGGCGGAAACCAACGATACGCAAACCACAAACCAAATCGCAAGATAAGCGATCCAGTGAATCGGGAAAACGAAATTTCCGTAGACCGGCCATTCCTTCCAGCGATGGTCCAGAATGACCGCGACCACGGAAACAATCTGCACCACCATCTTGAACTTGCCCAGTTCGCTGGCTTCGATGGTGAACCCGCCCGAGGCGGCAATCGACCGCAGTCCGCTCACCAAAAACTCGCGGCCGATAATGATAACTGCGATCCACGCTGGAACCAGGCTGGGATTGAATTGCACCAGCGTAACGAACGCCGCGGCGATCAAAAGCTTGTCAGCCATGGGATCGAGCAAAATGCCCATGGTGGTGATCTGCCCGCGCTTGCGCGCGAGGTATCCATCAATGCCATCGGTCATCGAAGCGGCGATGAATATTGCCGACGCCAGCAATTCCTTGGCTCCGTGTTCGCTGCTGAAGTGTGCGGAAGATAAGATCCAAATCAGCAGGGGAATACTGCAGATGCGGATCAGCGTGATGGAATTAGGCAGGTTCACTGCGGCTCAGCGATTTTCCGGAGTTAGTCCGAAAAGGTAAGTTGATTATCCTCCACGGGGAGTGGGAACGCAATCAGGGAGAGTGGTCTTCCAATCCAGTTTCAGAATTGGTTTTTGAATTTGGGAACTGCGGACGCCGGTTACAGCAGCCCCAGGTGGTCGGGATACTTAGCCTGTAAAGAACTCACCAGGAGTTCGAACTGGGGAAGGCCGCGCAGGTTTTTCAAGCACGGATCCTTCATAAAGAACGGCCAGCAGGCGAAACCGGTATCGACGCTTCGTTCCAGCCACCCGAACGCGGCTTCGGACCGGTTCAGCAGGGAAAGAATACAGGCAATCTCATAATATGTGTGATGCGCGTGACCGAACGATTTGGAGTTCGTACATGCTTGGTTCATGCAGTGCAGCGCTTGCTCCGCTTTTCCCATCGATGCATGCATTACACCCTGCAGGGCGGTGATCATGGGCTCTTCGTGCACAAGGCTGCCAGCTTCGTCGAGCAAACTCCTGGCGTCCTTCCATTCGCCCGTCATTATCGCAAGTTCAAGGGCAAAATGGATCGCGTATTTATTCTCCGGACTTTCGGCACGCCATTTGCGCACCTCCTCTTGGGCGAGATCGTACTCTCCGTTCCACAGATAGGCCTGGACAATACTGTGACTGATGGTTTTTCCCGGATCGAAAGACCCACCCCTTTCAAACATGGCGCGAGAATGATCGAGCAGGCCGATATGCGCCAAAATCGTTCCCAGACGACTGTAGGCGTGAGGCAGATTCTTCTGCAGCGCGAGTGCCCGCCTCAATTCTGCAATTGCCTCGATGTGCTGAAAATTCTTCGACGGTCCCCAGAGGAGAAACGCCTTGGCGACATGTCCTTCAGGCAGATCCGCGTCCAGTTCCAAGGCGCGCTGGCAGTGAAACTCCGCCTTCTCCAGCCAGCCCCGGCTAGGATCAAATTCGAAGTGGCGTTTCGCGCATACAAAAGAGAGGACCGCATGTGCAAGCGCAAAGCCGGGATCCCGAGCGACGGCATTCATCAGAGGCTGCGTAGCTTCTTTCAAAAGCTTTAGATCTCCTGTGGATGTGCGCCGGTAGCCTTGTATGAACTCGGCATAAGCCAGCGGATCACGGCTGTAGCGCGCGCGGCCCCCTCGGCTCGGTTCTTGAAGAGGGCGCTTCAGCGCTCGGGCCGTATGGGAGGCAATTTCGCCGACGCGGTCGAAGGGATGGTTGACATCGAGGACAAATTTTCTTCTGAAGCAACTGCTTTGAGAATGGGAATCGAAGAGTTCCACGGATAAACGCCATGCATCCCCGGAAGCCTGAACGGCGCCGTGAATGACAAAGCGGACGCCGAGCCGCAACGCGATTTCCGGCGGCGCCATTCCGGCGGGTACGTTCAGAGTCGTGGAGGTTGGCAGGACATCGACCTCCTCAAGATTTGCCAGCCGAGAAATGAGAGAGTCGGCAAAACCCAGGCAGACACCTTTGTCCTCCTGAGTGTTTCCAAGCAGACGAAGCGGAATCACGGCAAGCGATGGACGGTCTGCCCGCGAAGCCGCATCATCCGCAACCGCCGAATTGCCCGCGGAACCCTCCGCTGAATCAGAAACCGGGTAGAGAGGACTGATGAGACGGATGGGGCCGACGAAGCGATAGCCTTTCCCCACCACCGTTTCGAGAAAACGAGGTTTAGCTGCGTCATCCCGCAACGCTCCGCGAATTTTCCGCACGATGTTATTGATGTTCCGCTCTGTGTCGACGAAGAGGTCGGAATGCCAGAGCCTGGCCACTATGTCCTGACGGGAAACCAACTGCCCGCGCCGGCGGACCAGGAAGCTCAGCAGTTCCATCGATTTTTTCTCAAGCTTCACCCTGCGGCCGCCGCGGCGCAACTCATAGCGGCCCAGGTCAAGCTCGACTTCACCCACCTGCGAACCTGACTTTGAGCCGGATTTGGTGGATAAAGCCATAACTGCCAGTAGGCTACGAAGATACACCAAAAATACATAAAAATTACTCCGGGCTTATTGCCACATCCTCGAAGTCGCGCGATAGTGTCTTGCCATGAGCCGATTTAACGAAATCAGTGGAGGAATACCGATGAAACGAAATCTTTGCCTGGGTTTGACTTTGGCGCTACTTGCCGGAATCGCGTGGATGAATCATGCCAGCAGCTCTGGGGTTCTGGCGGCTTCTCCTGCTGCCGAGAAGAATGTGTTTACACCCGATGGTATGCCATACGGTCCGGCCCCATCATTTGTGCCGCCGGGGGCGCAACTGGCGGTGCTGGAAGGCAATCCCCTTGCGTCCAGCGGCGACTACACGGTGCGTCTTAAGATGCCCGATGGATATCGAATCGCTCCGCATTGGCATCCCCAGCGCGAGAACGTAACCGTACTCTCAGGCACGCTCAAAGTTGGGATGGGAGACCGCTTTGACGAAGGCGCCATGGGCAGCTTTCCAGCGGGCAGCTTTGCCTATCTCGATCCCAATATGCACCATTACGTCATGACCAGCGGCGAGGTGGTGGTTCAGATCCACGGCATGTCGCCAGTGCAATTCAACTACATCAATGCCGACGACGATCCCAGCCGGAAGAAATAGGCATGCTCGGTGAGGCTACTTAGGAGCCGCGGGAGTCATTGCATTCGCTTTTGGCTGCTTGGCGATGATCTGGTCTTTGATCTTGTCGTAGGTGCCTTGGGGAATGATTTTCTTGTGAACCAAGTCTAGCTTCGTGCGATAAGGACGCCCAGCGATAATCTTCTGCGAATACGCGTCCCCGATACCGGGCAGGGCTTTGAGTTGGTCGGCGGTGGCGGTGTTGATGTCGAGCTTGTCGGCAGCGCTGGAGGTCTGCGTTGCTGCCGCTGAAAAAGATCGTGCCGGCGCGACAACAGGCAACATCAAGGAGGCAAGCAGGAGCGGTAAAATCCGCGCGAACAGCTTCTTAGTCCGTGCACTCATAAATTCCCTCCCCATATTCTTCGGGCCTCACTCGGGACCGTGAGTCCGGTTCTTTACCGGCAACTAGGTACTGGCAACTGACCACTGGTTTTACACGTAAATGCCCTACGCGTAAATGCCGCGCTGGCGGATGGTGTAGGCGACGCGGTCAATGGCCAGCATGTACGCTGCGATGCGATTGTTCACTTTGTGAGTCTCAGCATAGCGGACCACGTCGTTGAAAGAGGAAACCATAATCTCTTCCAGTTGCTCGTTCACGACGGATTCCTTCCAGAAGTAGCCCTGGCGGTCCTGCACCCACTCGAAGTAGGAAGTTGTAACGCCTCCGGCATTCGCCAGAATGTCGGGAATCACGAAGACTCCCTTGTCCGTCAAAACGTCGTCTGCGGCCGATGTGGTTGGACCGTTGGCGCCTTCCGCCAGGATGCGGCATTTCACGCGATCGACGTTGCGCGAGGTAATCACGTTCTCCGTAGCCGCCGGGATAAGAATCTCGCACTCGGTCGTCAGCAAATCGGCCGCGCTATATGCCTCAGCGTTGGGAAATCCATGCACGGTTCCATTTTTCTGGCGAAATTCGACGAGCGCGTTCAGGTCGATGCCATTCTTGTTGTAAAGACCGCCGCCCACTTCGGCGATGCCAATAACTTTGTATCCGCCCTGATACATCAGTTGGGCGGCATTCGAGCCGACGTTGCCAAAGCCCTGCACAATGACACGGCTGCTCTCCCGCGAGAGCCCGAGTTTCTTGATGGCCTCGTCGCAAACCGCCATCACGCCGCGTCCGGTGGCCTCGCGGCGTCCGCGTGAGCCGCCAATATTGATGGGCTTTCCAGTTACCACCGCCGTCACCGTCTGCCGCATGTGCATGGAGTAGGTGTCCATCATCCACGCCATGATCTGTTCATTGGTGTTGACGTCGGGCGCGGGCACATCTTTTTCCGGACCGATGAATTCGATCAACTCTGAGGTGTAGCGCCGCGTCATGCGCTCGATCTCGCCCATCGACATCTTGTGCGGATCGCAAATCACGCCACCTTTTGCCCCGCCGAAAGGAATGTTGACAACGGCGCACTTCCAGGTCATCCAACTGGCCAGCGCGCGCACTTCGTCGAGCGTGACGTCTGGCGCGTAACGGATCCCGCCTTTGGCCGGGCCGCGGGCGATGGAATGCTGCACGCGAAATCCCGTGAAAACCTCGAGGTGGCCGTCATCCATTTGCACGGGGATGTAGACCGTAAGTTCGCGGTTGGGGTAGCGCAGCACCCGCCACAGGCCGTCATCCAGATTGAGCTTTTGCGCCGCCAGATCGAAACGTGCTCGCTGCGATTCCCACGGATTACTTTCTTTGTCGATCTGTGGAGCGATAACCATTGTGGACATAATTTTCTCCGGAATGAGTGCGATTAACCTGTCGGCCGACGCCGGGACGAGTTCCTGCGATGATTGGGCAAACGTTCAGAGTATATGAGCCGGGATGGCAGGGAAGCAAGGAGCAGGGTACCGTTGGCGTAATTAGCGAACGATGCCATGCCAAATCGGAATTGTCGAGAAACTGCTCACTTTATGAATTCTCGCCCCATGTGCAAGTTATTTCAACTTGACAGTCAACCATGGTGGAGTGCTAGGTTTTAGTGCTGTATATACGTTTACGAAACGTATATAATGTCTGCATGCCGTTGAGCATCCGCAACTCGGAAGTCGAGAGGCTTGCCCGCGCACTCTCTCGCCTCACGGGCGAAGATTTGACCCAGACCATCTTGCAAGCTCTGCGCGAGCGCCATCAGCGTATACGTGCTGCCCGCCAGCAGGAGCGACTGATGGAAGATCTCACCGCCATTGCCCGCCGCGCCGCCGCTC